>PVBE010520203.1_pt1 | contig 13635 bp, 11 predicted proteins | sample 1631181 | NCBI WGS metagenome assembly PVBE01 (sample SAMN08397723, study PRJNA350692) | Marine metagenome, whole genome shotgun sequencing project. | isolation source: water | place: Pacific Ocean | collected 2012-04 | reverse complement strand
GGAGGGGTGGGGGGGGGGGGGGGGGGGGGGGGGGGGGGGGGGGGGGGGGGGGGGGGGGGGGAGCAGGGGCCTGGACCATCCCCCTGATTCTGGGCTTGTGGGGCGGCGATCCTGGAGAGAAAAGCGGGGTCCTTTTGGAAAACACGAACCGGGGAGCAGGCGGGTTAGGGACCGTGCCCAGACGCTATCCTGTGTGGCTCCAACTCGGCCGGGCCGTGGGCTGCGGCTCGCTGTCGGAGAGCGCTCACCCAGACCACTTCGGCACAAGAGAACCAACGCCATGCACAACGCCCCCGGAACACAGCCAAGTCAGTCAGGCAAGCCCCTATCTCCGCGGCCCGCTGCCCTATCGATGGTCCTGGCCCTCGGCGCCATGGGGGCAATTGGAGGCATCGGCCTCCTGGCCGGAGCCTGCCAATCCACCGCCGGGGGCCCCGGGCGGAGCGCTGTGGACACGGACGGCGGCACGGCCGGGCGGCTGCGGCAGAGCGTCACCTGGCTGGCCGCTGACGCCCAGGGCGGGCGGCGGGCGGGGACCGAAGATGGCCTGCGCGCCGGGCGCTGGATCGCCGAGCAACTGGCGGCGGCGGGGGTCGAGCCCGCCGGAGAGGGTGGCTGGTTCCAGGAGTTCAGCGTCCCGCTCACGCCCCGGGACGGCGGCGCCTCGAGCATCACCGAGGGGGATCGCCGGCGCGCGGGGGCCGACAACCTCACGCCGCTCTTCTGCTCGGCGGGCGGCGCTGCGACGGGCCCCCTGGCCTTTGCCGGCTATGGCGTTGTCAACGGGGCCATGGGTTGGAACGACTACGCGGAGGCCGAGCTCGACGGTGCTGTCGTGCTGATCGTGCGCGGGGCGCCGCGCATCTCAGAGGGGGCCGCAGCCGCGCGCTCCGCGGCCGGGGCGAGCTCCTCCGAGAATGTGGAGCATGGCAGCGGTTGGGGCAACAGCGGCTCCCTGTTCCTGAAGGTCATGAACGCCCGGCGCCAGGGAGCCGTGGCGGTCCTCGTGGCCCAGCACCCGGATGATGCCGAGGAGGCTCCGCTGACCTTCGATCGCGGTCGTGGCGGGCTGGCATCCCTGCCGGCCCTGATGGTTTCCGCGCGGACGGCTGTCTGGTTGCTGCCGGAGTACGCAAACCGTGTGCGCTCCATCGATAGCCTGGCCGCTCCGGGACGCTCCCTCATGACCGCTGGGAGCGTTGCCGTGCGGGCGGATGTCTTGCGCGGCGAGGGGCCGGCCACCAATGTCATCGGGCGCCTGGCCGGCAGCGGCTCGGGACCGGCGATGATTGTCGGCGCCCACTACGACCATTTGGGCCTGGGCGGTACCGGTTCCCTGCACGGTGGGGCCTTTGGCGAGATCCACAACGGAGCCGACGACAACGCTTCGGGTACGGCGGTTGTGATTGAGCTGGCGCGCCTCTTGGCCGCCGGCGCGGCCCCCGCCGGGGATGTGTTCTTCGCCCTCTGGTCCGGCGAGGAGTTGGGGCTGCTGGGCAGCGAATACTGGATTGAGCACCCCACCGTTCCCCTGAAGGAGTTGGGCGCGAATATCAACCTGGACATGGTGGGGCGCGCCGGCGACGGGCACCTGGAGGTGCTCGGCGCCGGCACCAGCCCGCCCTTCGCCGCCTGGTTGGAGGCCGCCGGGCCCCGGGCGGGCCTGGAGCTCTCCGTCAGCCTTTCCGGCCAGGGCATGGGGGGCAGCGATCACCAGACATTCATCAAGCGCGCCATCCCGGCCCTGCACTTTTTCAGCGGCACGCATCCGGACTATCACCGTCCGAGCGATGACACAGAGCGTTTCGAGGCCGCGGGAGCGGAGCGCGTAGCAGCCCTCACCCTCGATCTGCTGGCGCGCATGCAGGCCGCCGGCGAGCTGCCCTTCACCGAGATGCGCGCCGAGCGTGATGAGCAGACCGGCCAGCGCCGCATCTCCGGAGTCAGCGTGCGCTTTGGCTCCATTCCCGAATATGGCTGGGAAGGTGAAGGTCTGCTGCTAGGCGGTGCCTCGGAAAACAGTCCGGCGGAAAAGGCCGGCCTGCTGCGCGGCGACATCATCCGTCAAGTCGGCGATATCGAAGTGGGAAACATCTACGACTTCATGTTTGCCCTGCAGACCTACAAGCCCGGCGATGTGGTCCTGGTGCGCTTCCTGCGTGATGAGGTTGAGCAGAAAGTGCGCCTGACCCTAGAGGCCAAGGCCGTGGAGTAGGACCGAGGACGGCTACTCCTGGGGCGCCATCCGGGCCGCGCTCGACTTGGATACCAGCACCCAGGAGCTGCCGCCGGGGACTGCGTGGATCGGTGCTGCGGTCGGGGTGCCGGGGGAACCTCGCTGGCCCGCCGGCGCCGTGGCTACTGCCACTCAGCGATGAACAGGTTGGTCTCGCCGGGCTTGTTGTTGCCGCGGTTGCTGGCGAAGACCAGGAAGGCGCCGTCGCGGCTGAACATGGGGAAGGAGTCGAAGCCGGCGAAGGTGGTCAGGCGTTCGAGGTTGCTACCGTCGGTGGCGATGCGGAAGAGGTCGAAGTTGAAGGCGCCGTCATCCGGGCCGTGGTGGTTCGACGAGAACAGGATGGCTGAGTCGTCCGGCGTGAAGTAGGGCGCGAAGTTGGCCTTGCCCAGATTGGTTACCTGGCGCGCCTGGGTGCCATCTGTATTGACGGTCCAGATCTCCATGGAGTGGGGACGCACCGTCCATTTGTCCAGCAACTCGCGGTAGCGTTCGCGTTCGGCCTCGGGGTCGGCGGAGACGAAGGCGGTCGTGCGATAGACCAGTTTGGTACCGTCGTGACTGAAGAAAGCACCGCCGTCGTAGCCGATGCGGTCGGTTACCTGGAAGAGGTCGCCGCCATCGAGGTCGCAGGTCCAGAGTTCAATGTCCCCGGAGCGCGTCGAGGTGAAGACCATGCGGTCACCCCTGGGCGAGATGGTGGCTTCGGCGTCGTAGCCCCAGGCGTCGGTGATGTTGCGTTCGGCACCGCTGGCCAGGTTCTTGATCCACAGGTCGTGCTCGGGGTACAGGGTCCAGACATAGCCCTGGCTGTGGTCAACCGGCGGCGGGCAATCATCCGTGTGGCCCTGGGTCGAGGCGAAGATGATCTCCTCGTCACCGGGCAGAAAAAAGGTGCAGGTGGCGGTGCCCTTGCCGCTGGAAACTGGGACGGGGGCGCCGCTCTCCCGAGCGGTGACGTAGATGCGGTCACAGGCGATGCCGGCGTCCTTGTTGCGTGCCTGGAAGGCCAGTTGATCGCCGGCGAAGGAGAAGTAGCCCTCGGCATTTTCGCCGCCGTCGGTCAGCATCCACAGGTGGGCGAAGTGCGTTTCGCCGTCCTCTATCAGGTGATCGGCGGGGACGCCTCCGGGGATCGGCGGTTGCACGGCGACGGAGGCGCAGGCTCCCAGGGTGAGGGCCAGGAGCAGGGCACCGGAGACGGACAAGAGGGTTCTCATGGGGAATGGGGCGGAGGGCTGGGGCAGGCGGCGGCGCAGTGTGCTGGGGTGGCGGCGGTGATTCCAGGGTGCTGCCGGAGGCGGCCAGGGGAGCGGCGGCAGCGGTCCACGGGGAAGGTGGTCAGGCCGGTGGCACCGGGTCGTGGCCGCCCTGGCAGAGGGGGTTGCAGCGCAGGACGCGCCAGAGGGCCAGGAGTGTGCCGCGGGGAATGCCGTGGGTCTCGACCGCCTCCTGGGCGTAGGCGCTGCAGGTGGGATGGAAGCGGCACATGGGTGGTTTCAGCGGCGAGAGGAAGCGCCGGTAGAAGCGAATGGGCGCCGTGTAGATGCGGCGCAGGCTCACGCCCTGGGCTCTGGCGGGGACGGTGAGCCCTCGTCAGCCTCGCGGGAGAGTTTGGCCAGGTAGCGACCGTGGGCCTTGGGCACCAGGCGCAGGAGCTCGCGGCGGGTGTCTTCCAGGCCCGGTTTGAGGCCCGGACCGGCGGCCATCATGATGATGTCCAGGCCCGCCGGCAGCTCCGGGCGCGAGAGGCGGAAGGCTTCCCGGAAGATGCGGCGCACCCGGTTGCGCTGGACTGCTCCCTTCCAGACCGACTTGCCGATGGACAGGCCCAGGCGCGTCTGCCCGGCGCCGTTTTCAACCACCGCCACCACCAGGAGGTCGCCCCGGGCGCGGTTGCCCCGGCGGAAGGCCCGCTGGAAATCCTTGGGGCTCTTCATGCGCGCGGTGGGCGGAAAACTGAGGCGGGGCGGGGACACGGCAAGAGCCTACCGCAAGTGGGGCGGCCTTGTCGTATGCTCGGCGGGAGATGGACCGGGAAACACGCAGGCGAAACTGGATTGGCGGCGAGGCGCGGCCGGCGCTCTCCGGTCGCAGCTTCGTGCCAGCGGGGGGCAAGCTGGCCTGGGCGGCCTCCGAGGCGGCCGATGCGGAGGCCGCCGTGGTGGCCCTGACGGCCCTGGCTGGGCCGGCGGACCCGGCGGACCCGGCAGGCTCGGGGGGGTCGGCTGGCCCGGCAGGCGCGGCTAGCTCGGCGAGTGCGGTCGGCTCGGCGACTGGCTCGGCAGCTGGTGCGGCGACTGGTGCGGCGGCTGGGGCGGCCGCTGCCCCGCACCCCACCTCGGGCCGGGCCGTCGGCTCCGGTGGGGCCCCGGGGCCGGGGCCCTGTGCGGCGGCTTGGGAGACCGGCGCCGGGAGGAGCGCGGCTCTGGCCCAGCTCGTGGAACGGCTATTGGAGAATCCCGATCCCGGGGATGCCACGGCGAACCTGCTGGGCCTTCTCCCGGCTGAAGTGGCGCGCTCGGCGGCCGGGCGGGCGAAGCGCTGGCGGAGCTTGGCCGCCGCAGCCGACGCAACCGGCGCAACCGGAGCAACCTGGGCAGCCGCGGCAACCGGCGCGCCCGGTGCGTCCGGTGTGCCCGGTGACAGCCGAGGGCCCAGCGGCCTGGCGCTCGTCACGGTGCACTGGAGCGCCGGCATTTGGGAGCCGATCGAAGCGGTTCTGGAGTGCCTGGCCGCAGGGCGGCCGACGGTGCTGGTGACCGACCCGCTGTTGCCATCGGTGGGAGATGCCCTGGCCGCCGCCGCGGCCGGGGAAGGAATTGCGGCTGGCCCCGTCTTGCCGGGCAGGGCCCTGGCGATCTTGCACGGTGACACGGGCGCGGCCCTGCGGCGGTTGATGGCGGACGGCTCCGTCACGCACCTCGTCGCGGCGCGACCCGTGGACAGTTTTGCGCGCCTGGCCGGGGCCTGGGGCGCGCGGCCGAGCTTTGCCAGCTCCGGGCCGCACGGGGGGTTTGGGGCCGGTGTGCTGGAGCACGCCCCGCGCAGCGCCGCCTTGACGGAGCTGAAGGGCCGGCTCATCTGCCTGGGGGACGAGGGCCAGGACCGGATGGATGCCCGTCGCGTCTTGCTTGAGGCCTTCGGGCGCCTCGAGGCCCTCTCGGGGCAGAGTGCTGGCCGGCCGAGGCTGGTCATGTGTCCCGAGCGACGCTTCTCCGCCTTTAGCGCAGCCCTCTTGGAGCTCCTGGAGGGGGCCGGGGAAGGGGGCGCGCCGGCGGAGTTGGTCCCGGCCCTGCCCCGGCGGGATCCCGCCTCCCTGGGACTTGTGGAGCGCCTGCGCGAGGCGGTCCTGGACGGCGGCGCGACGCTCATCCACGAGGGCTCGCTAGGAGCGCCGGGCAGTCTGGCCGGGGCAGATACCCCAGAGAGTGCCGCCGGCGCTGATCTCGCCGAGCCCGCTGCTCCCGCCGAGCACGCTGCTCCCGCCGAGCACACTGCTCCCGCCGAGCCCGCTGCTCCCGCCGAGCACGCCAATGGCGCCAATAACGCCAATAGCGCCACTGGCAGGCTGCGCAAGCGCCCTCGCACCTCGAAAAGCGGAGCCCGCGGCCGTATGATGGAGGTTGCCATCTTCACCAACCTGGAAGAGTCCATGGTGCTCGGGGAAGGGGGAGGCGGGGAAGGCCTCTCCGCCTGGCCCGGTTCGTCGGCCCCCGTGCTCTTCCTGATGCGCGTCCAGGACGAGGCCCACGGCCTGCGCCTGCGCGCCCGTCTGATGCGGCTCTAGACGATTCGCACCTTTCGATGCACCCGGCCCCCAGCCCCAGCCAAACACCCAGACCATGCTGAACCCCAAGGAAGTCCACGGAACCCTCAATCGCTACCAGCTGGTCGATGGCTACCCCTTCGTGCTTGATCTGGAGAAGTCCCACGGTTGCTACCTGCACGACGCGGCCACGGGGCAGGAGCACCTGGACTTCTTCACCAGCTTTTCCTCCTGGCCCATCGGCTATGCGCACCCTGGCATGGAAGACAGCGACTTCCGCCGGGAGCTGGAGTCCGCCGCCCTGACCAAGGTGGCCAACTCAGACATCTACACGGTGCCCATGGCGCGCTTTGTGGAGACCTTTGCCACGCACGTCACGCCCGAGGGATTCCCGCACCACTTCTGGGTTTCCGGTGGCGCCCTGGCCGTGGAGAACGCTCTCAAGGTGGCTTTTGATTGGAAGGCCCACAAGGTAGGAGCCGACAGGTGCAATAACGGCGATGACCTGGTCGTGCTGCACTTTGCCCAGGCCTTCCACGGGCGCAGCGGCTACACCATGAGCCTGACCAACACGGATCCGACCAAGGTGGCGCTCTTTCCGAAGTTCGACTGGCCGCGGGTCTCCAACCCGGCCATTGAGTTCGATCTGGACGGGAACATCGCCAACGATGTGGAGGCCCTTGAGGCACGCTGCGGGGCGGAGATGGAACAGGCCTTTGCCACTTACTCCGGACGCATCGCCGCCATCATCATCGAGCCCCTGCAGGGCGAGGGTGGTGACAATCACTTCCGGGCCGAGTTCTTCGCGCGCCTGCGTTCATTGGCCGACGAGCACGAGGCGCTCCTCATCTACGATGAAGTTCAAACGGGCTTCTTCGGTTCCGGCAAGCCCTGGCTCTGGCAGTACCACGGCGTCGCGCCGGATGTCGTGTCATTTGGGAAGAAGTCACAGATCTGCGGCATCTACGCCGGCCCGCGTGTGGACGAAGTGCCGGAGAATGTCTTCCGGCGCTCCAGCCGCATCAACTCCACCTGGGGCGGCAACCTGGTGGACATGGTGCGTTCCCGGCGCTTCATCGAGATTATCCTCGAAGAGAACCTGGGCGCGAACATCGCCACCATGGGAGCGCGTTTCGTGGCGGGCTTGCGCGCCGTGGGGCGCGAACGCGGCCACTTCAGCAACGTGCGTGGGGTCGGGTGCCTGGTGGCCTTTACCCTGGAGAGCGCGGAGCAGCGCGACGAGCTCCTGGGGACCCTGGCGCAGAAGGGCCTGCTGGCACTGTCGTCTGGCGAGCAGGCCGTGCGCTTCCGCCTGCCGCTGATCGTCGGTGAAACGGAAATCGACCTGGCCCTTGAGCGCATCGCCGACAGCCTGCCGGCACGTGTTTGAGGATGCGCTGAGTAGGCCATGATGCGAGCTTGGGAGGCTGTTGTGCGGGAAATGTGTCGGCTGTGTGTTCCCGTGGGCAGCGCCCTGCTGGTGCTGGCGGCTGCGGGCTGCCGGTCCCCATCCACAGCGAATCCGGGGGACCCAGGGGAGGCCGGCGGGGGCCCGCCGGCCTCGGAGTCCGGCCCGCTTTCCGCTGCCCACCCCGCCTTGCCCGGTGGCCCCAACCTCTTGGTCATCATGGCCGACCAGATGCGGGCCGACCACCTGGGCGTGGCTGGGCATCCGGTTGTGCGCACACCGCACTTGGATCGGTTGGCGTCGGAGGGGACGCGCATGACCCACGCCATGGCGCCTTCGCCCTCCTGCGTGCCCTCGCGCCAGAGCATTCTGACCGGCCTCTGGCCGCGCAATCACGGGGCGCGCCTGGGGGATAGACGCATCCGGCCTGGCGTGCGCACCATTGCGGAGCACCTGCGCGAGCGTGGCTATCTGACCGGGGTCTTCGGCAAGATGCACTTCCGCGCGGACGAGGGCTGGCACGGTTTCGATGATGTGATCGTCAGCATGGAGAGTGCCGGCGGTCCCCAGGGCGACTACCGGGTCTGGTGGGAGGAGCGCGATTTGCCCTGGACCGATATTGATGAGCTGTCCGAGTTCGGACGGGCTGGGGTCAATCCCCTGCGCGCCGAGGACTTTCCCACGAGCTGGCTGACAAGCCGTTTTCTGATGTGGTTGGAGGGTTGGGCCCGGGAAGAAGCCCGGCGTCCGTTTTGTATTTGGCTCAGCTACTTCGCTCCCCACCATCCGGCGGCGCCACCGGAGCCCTTTGCTTCGCTCTACGATCCCGCTGAAATGCCCATGATTCGCGGACCCCTGGACCTGCTCGAATCCGGCGAATCCCAGCACTTGGGGCAGTCCCGGCGCCAACTGGAGTGGTACAAGAAGGAAGGCTGGAGGCGTATGGAGCGGGATGAGGCCAGCCTCTACCGGGCGCGTTACGGGGGGCTCGTGACGCTCCTCGACAGCCAGGTCGGGCGGGTCCTCGCGGCTCTCCGGCGTCTGGACCTGGAGCGCGAGACGCTGGTGGTTTTTGTCTCGGACCACGGAGACTTCGCCGGCGAGCACCAGGCTGTCACCAAGGGTCCCTTCCTGCTGGACAGCCTGCTGCGGGTGCCCTTGATTGTTCGCCTGCCCGGGCGCGTGGACGCCGGCCGGGAGCGTTCGGAGCTGGTGTCCCTGACGGATCTCATGCCGACCATCTGCGAGCTCCTGGGCGTGGAGGTGCCGGAGGGGCTTGATGGGTCCAGTTTCGCACCGCTGCTGGGCGGCGAGGAGTTGGCCTGGCCAGATGCCACCTTCGGCGAGTACGGTGCTCGGGGGAGGAACCAGTGTGTGAATTTCATGGTGCGCACCCATGACTGGAAGCTGATAGACAATGGCACCTTCAAGGGCAATGAGCAGCGCGATGAGCTCTATGACCTGGCGGCTGATCCGGGCGAGCTGATCAACCTGTCCGGGTTACCGGAATACGCCGCCGTGGAAGCCGAGCTGCTGCAGCGCCTTGAGCTTTGGCGCGCGGAGACCTCCCTGCGCCCGTGATGTGGGCGGGAGCCGCGCCGCCGCCGGGCGCCGTTCTTGGAACCTAGCGCTAGGGAGCAGGTGACGAAGCCGTGCGCGGGCACGGTACTTCAGCGATTGAGGCGCAGTTGTCCGCAGGCGGCACCGACATCCAGGCCGCGGGGGCGGCGTACGGTGGCTGTGATGCCGGCCGCGGTCAGGCGCTCTGCGAAGTCCCTGACGCGTTGCGCTGCGGGGAAACGATAGCCGCTTTCGGACACGCTGTTGAAGGGGATCAGGTTGACGCTGCAACGGCGACCGGAGAGGGCGCGGGCCAGGAGGTCGGCCTGGGCGGCGCTGTCGTTCACATCCTCTAGCAGTACGATCTCGTATGTCACCTCCCGGCCGGTGCGTTCGAACCAGCGGTCGCCGGCGGCCAGGACAGCAGCCACGGGAGTGTCCGCCATGGCCGGCACCAGGCGGGCCCGCAGGGCATCGTCAACGGTGTGCAGGGAAATCGCCAACTGGAAGGGCGGCTGCTGGGCGGCGGCCCGATCGAGGCGCTCGGGAAAACCGACCGTCGAAACGGTCGTCTTGCGCCCTCCGATGCCGACCTCGTCCCGCACGATGGCCAAGGCCTCCAGCAGCGCCGGGAGGTTCAGGAACGGCTCTCCGATGCCCATCACCACGCAGCGTCCCAGGGGGCCGAGGGCGCGCCCACGGGCGAACTGGGCGACGATTTCGGCGGCCGAGAGGTTGCGCGCCAGGCCCAGCTTGCCCGAAGCGCAAAAGGGGCAGCCAACCGGGCAACCGGCCTGGGTCGAGACACACAGACTCGCGCCCTTGTCCGAGTCGCGCTTGGTGACGGGGATGTAGGCCGTTTCAATCGTCTGCTCACCCGGGGCGTCTCCGTCAGGCAGCTGCGCTTCATCCAAGCTGACCAACATCCTCACAGTCCCGTCCTTGGCCGTGATGCGCTGCACTTCCCGCCCGGGAAGCAATCCCCCTGCGGCTGCCAGGCGCTGGCGCAGGGCCAGCGGCAGGCCGGTCATCTCAAGCGGATCCAAGACTCCCCGGGTGAGTACCTCCCGCCGCAGGACACGCCCGTGGAAGGGGCGTCCACCCCAGTCCAGAATGCGTTCTTCAAACTCCTTCCGGGGCAGGGCTAACAGGGGGGCGCTGGCCACTTGGCAGGAACCGCCGCGGCCCTAGGCCGGTGGCTGGGATGCCAGGTGGTTCAGCAGCGTCTCGCCGATCTCCGTAGCCGCCGTGCGCGCGGCCTGCAACGACTCCGGGTTGGCGCCACCCACGGCCCGGTGTCCACCGCCGCCGTAGGTCTCCATCAGCTCGCCGATGTGATAGGGATCCGCCGGGGGATTCCAGGGGTTCTGGCCGCAGGTCACATGGAAGCCGGCGCGCGTGGGAATGACCCCCACGGCGTAGTGGATCTTCGGATTGTGGTAGAAGGGCGAGAAGCGCTCGCGGCGGATCTTGTTGCTGGAGGCGTCGTAGACCAGGACGCCGTCCCGGCGCCACTGCACGGTGGGGGGGAACTGCTCCAGGGCCCGATCCCGGTTGCGGCAGGCGCGCTGGTAGATACGCTCCACATCCGAGCGAGCGGCGACCTCCGCCAGGGTTTGGGTGGACATGGCTTCTACCAGCGTGTCGATCCACTCCGGTCCCGGTGAGGCTGTCAGGGCGCGGGTGATGCGCAGGGCCGGGTGCTCGCCGAAGAGGGCCTGCTGAACGTTATCGAAGGCGGCCGCATCGATGATGTCGGACCACTTGGACATCTCCCTGAAACGTTCCGGGGCCGCGTAGTCCCAATAGCGTTCGGCGTGGGCAATGATCAGCGGCGGGCAGGAAGGTGACTCCGCGTCCCAACACCAGCGTTCCGATGGCGCGTAGGCGGCGCGCAGTTCATCGGATAGGAACGTAGTAGGGTGGTGGTCAAACCAGAGGTCAGCCCGGGGGTGGAAGTGGAAGTCAACGATGGCGAAGCGGCGTCCCTTCTCAAAATCATCCCAGTCCTTGCGCCGGTCGTAGTTGATGCTGGCCACCTGCACCTGTTCGCCGCGGACCTCGCGCAGGATGTGGGCCAGCAGGGCTCCGGAGACCATGCCATCGAAGTCCCGGTGGTAGTAGATCGTAATCGGATCGCTGGACATGGGCGCATCCTAACCGGGAGGCCGCGGTCCCCGCGAATAATACTGGAGACGGCTCAGGCGCTTTCGCGCTCGTCAGGCTGCTGTTTCGCCTGCTGCTCGCTCTGCGGCTCGGCAGCGGCGGGCTCCTCGGGCTCCGGCTCCAGGTCGGCACTGGTCAGGCCCCGGGCCAGGGCGCGGGTGCCCTCGACCACCTCCGTGTCCACCGTGAAGGCCTTGGTGTCGTGGCGGTTGGGCAGCTCATAGAGCAGGTCGAGCAGGAGGTCTTCGAGGATCGAGCGCAGGGCGCGCACGCCCGTCTCGCGTTCGATGGCCCGCTGGGCGATGCCTTCCAGGGCTTCCGGCGTGAACTCGACCTGCGCCCCACTCATGGCGAAGAGGGCCTGGAACTGGCGCACCAGGGCGTTGCGCGGTTCGGTCAGGATGCGCACCAGGTCGTGGCTGGTGAGCGTATCCAGCGTGACGATGACCGGCAGGCGGCCGACGAACTCCGGTATCAAGCCGAACTTCATCAAGTCGGCGGGGATCAGGAAACGCACGTACTCGTCCCGGGCACCGGGCTCGTTGAGGGGCGGCAGGGCGCCGGTGGCCTTGGCCGCCTCACCACCCAGCTGGCCCTTTGCCACGGGCACATCGCGGCCGAAGCCGATGACCTCCTGGCCCACGCGGCGGGCGATGAACTCCTCCACGCCGCTGAAGGTGCCGGCGCAGATGAACAGGATGTTGGCCGTATCCACCTGGATGTAGGCCTGCTCCGGGTGCTTGCGACCCCCCTGGGGCGGGACATTGGCGACGGTGCCTTCGAGGATCTTAAGCAGAGCCTGTTGCACGCCTTCGCCGGATACATCGCGCGTGATCGAGACATTCGAGGTGGTGCGTCCGATCTTGTCGATCTCATCAATGTAGATGATTCCCTGCTGGGCGCGTTCCACGTCGAAGTCAGCCGACTGCAGCAGCTTCAGCAGGATGTTCTCGACATCTTCGCCCACATAACCGGCTTCGGTCAGCGTGGTGGCGTCGGCCATGGCGAAGGGCACATCGAGCATGCGCGCTAGGGTGCGCGCCAGGAGTGTCTTGCCGGAACCCGTGGGGCCGACCAGCAGGACATTCGACTTCTCGATTTCCACATCGTCGCCAACAATGTCGCCGCCGCCGGTGCCAGTGCCAGTGCTGCGCTGGTGCAGGCGGTTGTAGTGGTTGTAGACGGCGACCGAGAGCACCTTCTTGGCACGGTGCTGACCGATGACATGCTCATCCAGGCGGCGCGAGAGTTCGATGGGCGTCGGCAGGCGCTCGCTGTCCAGGGCCGAGGGGGCCTTGCTGGGAGCCTCTTTGATCTCCGCCGGGGTTACTCCTGAGCGGCGCTGCTCCTCTTGGAGGATGGAGTTGCAGATCTCAATGCACTCGTTGCAGATGTAGACCCCCGGCGGACCCGCGATCAGCGAGGACACATGGTGCCGCCGCTTTTCGCAGAAGGTACAGCGCTCCACATGGCGCCCGCGTCCGGAGGAAGTCGTCATCTGCTGTCTTTATCCTACTACGGGGAGCCTACTTGGCCTCGTCTGATTCACTTTGACGGGAAATGATGTGGTCGATCAGGCCGAAGTCCTTGGCTTCCTCGGCGGACATGAAGTTGTCGCGCTCACAGGCCTTGGCCATGGCCTTGACGCTCTTGCCCGAGTGTCCGGCCATGATCGCCTCCAGACGCTTCTTCAGTTTGAGGATCTCCTCGACCTGGATTTCCATGTCCATGGCCGTGCCCTGGGCGCCGCCCCAGGGCTGGTGGATCATGACCCGCGAGTTCGGCAGGCAGAAGCGCTTGCCGGGGCTGCCGCCGCAGAGCAGCACGGCGCCCATGGATGCGGCCTGGCCCAGGCAGTAGGTGGAGATGTCCGGCTCGACGAGCTGCATCGTGTCGTAGATCGCCAGGCCCGCGGTCACGGAGCCGCCGGGTGAGTTGATGTAGATCTTGATGTCCTGGTTGCGACCGGCCTTGTCGAGGAAGAGCAGCTGGGCCATGACCGAGTTGGCGACCATGTCGTCGATGGCTGTTCCGATGAAGATGATGCGGTCTTCGAGCAGGCGCGAGTAGATGTCATAGGTGCGCTCGCCGCGGCCGGAACGTTCGATGACGAAGGGGACTATGTTGCCTTGGGGGGGGAGGTTGGTCATGGGGTTGGTATGGGGCTTGTGGCTTTGTTCTGTGGCTTGGGGGAGGTGTGGGGTCCCCCCCCCAGCCCCCCCAAGGGGGGGAGAGTGGCCGGGGGTGTGGGTTGTTGTGCTTGTGTGGCGGAGTGCGGGCGCTGGGAGAGTCGGCAGGGGCTAGCTGGGTTCGGAGACGGTGGCGGACTCGCGCAGGAAGTGTCGTACCTTTCTTTAGAGTACTTCGACGGCCATCTGTTGGACGAGGTTGTTTTCCTGGTAGTACTTTGTCACTTCCTCGACGGAGGCCCGGTTGCGGCTGGCGATTTGTTCGAATTCAGCCTTAAGTTCCGGGCCGGAGACGAGCAGGTCCTCG
>PVBE012143510.1_pt1 | contig 13636 bp, 15 predicted proteins | sample 1631181 | NCBI WGS metagenome assembly PVBE01 (sample SAMN08397723, study PRJNA350692) | Marine metagenome, whole genome shotgun sequencing project. | isolation source: water | place: Pacific Ocean | collected 2012-04 | reverse complement strand
TTGGCCAATCCGACACGTATCTCCTCGCGTTCAGCCAACGACAAACGACAACCTGGCATCCTGGAACCTCCACCGGTCGGTTGCTGCGGGTAATTACCCCGGCATCATGCCGGGCCGTTGCAACCACCGGTGGAACTCACCGCGGTACTATCTTTTCCAGGGTGGTGTGGCTCTTCAAACGGTACGTGAGTACTTCCTCACAGACTTCAGTCGTCTTCTGAGTATCGACGTTGAGCACTCCGACCGCACTGGAGAGGTCAGTTGGACTTTTCGGCACTTTTGTGACTTCGAGGCGTGTGCCCGTTTCGTTGGGATCTATCTCGACCACGGCGTGGACTCGGTCAGCGTTGTTCGTGCGTACCTTGCCGATCCCGGGGTGCTGCGCGCTTCTCTAACGTGTGTGAATGCTGTAGCAGGAGGAGTACTGGGTCGGGATGCTGGGCACGACGCGGTGAGTCACGACGTCGGTACCAGCGACCCGCAGAGGTGGATCGAAAAGAGGCGCTCTTTGACAGCTCTTCCGGACTTGACGTTCACAAATCGAGTGTTCGTCTATGCCGAGCAGCGCATACCGGATGTGGTCAATGACGAGTTGGTTGAGGCTGCGCGTGCCGCCGGTCTGCGCCTCGAGATCTGAGACGGGGCCTATGCAGCAGCCAAGAGCCGGATCGAACGACCCGAGGCGTTCATTTGCCACGATTCTCGAGATAAGGATGTCGCTCGCGAGATCGCGAAGAAGCTCTCATCGCGGATGTGCACCGTTTGGTACGACGACGGCGGAGATGAACCGTCGTATCTGGAGGTCCCTCTGTCGAAGTGCAAGGAGTTCTCCCGACCCGGCTACTCGCATTGCCCAGACTTTGCAGCCCAACATGCCGATGTGTCGCTTGGCGGCATCGGGAGCCAAGCCGGCCGCACGCTGGCGATATCTCGGAGCGAGCTCGGTGACGAGATCCTATATGACATGGAATACGACGGCCTCATTACGGTCTCGGATGCCGTCACTGAGGATCCTGATGCCGTGGCGTTGATCCAGAAGCTAGCTGTGCTGCAACGTAAGCGATGGCTGGGAGCTTCACCGGATTCGGGGTCCTTTGATGTCACGCCGGCGATGGTGCCCCAGCCTCTGACTGTCAGTTCTCCTACCAGTTGAAAGGAGCCATACGGAATGGCCTACATACGTCAGATCGAACATGCCGATGCTACTGGAGATTTGAAAGCGTTTTACGACGCTCTTTTTGAGATCGTTGGCAGCATTCCCAACATCGTGAAGCTATCCAGTCTCAAGCTGCGCGCCGCGTCTGCAGCCCAGGACCTGTATCAGTCGGTGCTCTATCACGACTCCGGGCTTTCGATGGAGGAGAAGGAGATGGTGGCAACGGTGGTGTCGGTCATCAACGGCTGCGTCTACTGCTACAACCATCACGGTGGTGCCCTCACCCGGCTGTCGAATGATCCCGATCTCACTCATCAGGCCATCTCCAACTTCCGCGCGGCGCCGATCAGTTCGCGAGCGATGTCCTTGCTTGAGTTCGCCGACAAGCTCACTCGTGCGCCAGGATCGATGACCGAAGCGGATGTTGAGACTCTGCGCGCTCTTGGGCTGTCCGACGAGGATGTCCTGGATCTTGTCCAACTGGTGTCGTACTTCAACTACACGAACCGTGTCGCCGTCGCTCTTGGAGTTGACCCGGAGAGTCCCGACGAATAGAGAGGCTCGAACGCCTGCGGTGACGTTCTTGTGAGCCTAAACGGCTATTATCAGGCATCTGACATGAATCTGTAGTTAGTGCTGCAAACGGTCGACCAGTCGCGAACTGCGGCTGGAGAGTCGTTGGCGCCAACAGGTGGGAGGTCGTCGATGGCGAGAGTTCGCAAGCCGAGAGGATTGAGGTCGGACGCGCGTCCTTTGTATCTGCAACTTGTTGATGCGTTGTTCGACTGGATCCACGAGGAAGGCATACGGGCGGGAGACCGTATCCCGGGGGAACCCGAATTGGCGCGTAGGTTTGAGGTGGGCAGGTCGACGGTACGTGAAGCCCTCGTCTATCTGGAGTATGAGGGCGTTGTGAGCCGTTCGCAGGGCCTTCATACCACTTTGACCTCGCTCGCTCGCCGACCGGCGATGGGTCTCGAGGTTCTCGAACCCGTTGAAGCACTGGCGACGCGGCAGGGGTGGGAGTGCAAGACCCGAGACCTCTCGCTTACTCAGAGTCCTGCTGACGATGTGCAGGCCGCCAAGCTCCATGTAGAGCCTGGTTCCGATGTTTCGATTATCCGTAGAACGAAGATCACTGAGGAGGGTCCGTTTGCTCTCATGGAGAGCGTCGTCCCGGATGCGATCAAGACGTACGATGCGTTGCTGGAAGGGTTCGAGGACTCCATCACGAAGCTGCTCGACACCGTCGCCACACTCCGGTTCGCTGCCGCGGAGATCACTGCCACAGCCGCTGAGGGATATGTAGCCGAAGCGTTAGCTCTGCAGGCCGGATCACCGGTGATGGTGTTGGAGGAACTCTTCTACGGAGATGGTGAGGCGCCGCTTGCTTGGAATCTCAACTACTTCGTGCCGGGTACGATTCGCGTCGAGTTGCTGCGCAAGGTGCCCAGCGTGAAATTGAAGATGGTCGGATTGCCGAGATATCCCCCAATCTCGTGGCAGGAAGCAATAGGGTAATCCCGGCAAAAGACATGCTTGCAATGCCGGGGCTGATCAACAGCCACACACACTCGGATCAGAGCCTCGGTAGGGGAACATCGCCCAATCTTCCTCTCGATCTGTGGATTGCGTAGGCCGTGTTCGGCGGTGTGTCGCGAAGTCCTGAAGACAGCTACGTGACAGCTGCTGCCGGGACGCTTGAAATGCTCCGCACGGGAACAACGTCGGTCATTGATCACGTATATGTAGACCCTGATCAAATCTCGGCGTATGTCGAAGCGATTGTCAGTGCGTACGAGGACGTCGGGCTTCGGGCCGGCGTTGCACCCGGGGTGGCTGATCTCCCTTTCTCCGATAGTCTTCCCGGATACCTCATCGGCGATGGCACGGCGTTGCCGGCCGGGCGGACCCTGGACCCATTGGAACTGACCGATCAGCTTGAGAGCTTTATCAAGGTCTACAAGGGTCGCCATTCCCGGGTTGTGCCCATGCTGGGTCCGTCGGCGCCCGAGCGCTGCTCGGATACGTTCCTGTCACGCATTGTCGATCTTGGAAGGCGCTACGACGTCGGCATTCACACCCATCTACTGGAGAGCAAATCCCAGGTTCTTGCTGGCCGTCACCGCTATGGACGATCGACTGTCGCTCATATCGACGATATCGGTCTTCTGTCTCCTCAAACCAGCCTGGCCCACGTGGTGTGGGTCGACGACGAGGACATTAAGCTCATCTCCAAACGTGGATCGACTGTCGTCCACAATCCATGGTCGAACCTACGGTGTGGCTCCGGCCTGATGCCAATGACGCAGTTTCGGGCTGTGGGAGTTGACGTGGCCTTGGGTGCAGATGGGGCGGCGCCCAACGACAGTCAGAACATGTTCGAGGTGCTCAAGCTGGCTACCGGCCTGCAGACCATGAGCGGTGACTACCGTGACTGGCCAACGGCTGAGAGCGTGTGGGAGGGCTCACTGCGAGGTGGCACCGCGGCGCTGGGGCTCCCAATCGGTCGACTGGAAGTTGGGGCTTGTGCAGACATCGTGTTGCTCGATCTCAACCGTCACGTCATGGCCGATCGTGCTCAGCTTGTAGCAAGTCTGGTCTTCGCTGAGCTAGGGGATTCGGTTGATTCAGTCATCGTGCACGGCGAAGTTGCCGTGGCTGAGGGGCGTTCAACAATGATCGACGAAGTTGCTCTCGGCGCCAGAGCGCGTCGTTTTCAGCGCCGGCAGCACAGCAACACCGTCGAGCGCCAAGCCGAATACCAGCAGTGGCGCCCGGGCCTCGACGCAATCGAGGACAGGGTTGATCAGATTGATGTTGGATTTGAGCGGCGAATTCGAAGCACCTAGTCGGAGAGGAGCGCGGATGCGCACATCAATCTGGATATTCCCTGACCGCCCGGTGGACGAGCTTGTCGGCGCGGCGGTTGCCGCTGAGGACGCGGGCATGGACACGTTCTGGCTTGGTGACGAGGGAGTCGCACGGGATCCGTTCACGGTCCTGACAGCTGTCGGTTTGGCAACGACGTCGATCGATCTCGCGGTTGCGGTCTCGAACCCCTATTTGCGGCACCCCGCTCTCACGGCCTCCACTGCGGCCACCGTGGCCGAGATTACCGGGAGATCGTTTCACCTGGGCTTCGGCCCTGGCGGGACGGCGTCGCTCGATCCCGTCGGCCTGACAGCGACCAATCCGGTACCGACTTTACGTGACGCAATGCGCATTGCCCGTGCCGTCCTTGTCGCTGAGCCAACGGAGGGATTCGAGCCAGGGCCCTTTGCTCGACCGGAGCAACGCGTTGACATCTGGATGGGAGCTCGCGGACCCGCGCTCGCTTCGCTGGCTGGCAGAGAGGCGGATGGGTTCTTCGCGCAAGTGACGAAACCCTTTCTCGGTTCGATACTGGCACGGGCGCGGGCGGGCCGTTCGGTCGACGTCGCTCTTTGTTATCCGCTTATCCTTGATGAGATCGCACTCGAGGACATACGGCCATATCTCGCTCTTGTCCTGCTCGATGCTCCCCCCGGCACGCCAGAGGCGGCAGGGATGGACCGCAGCGATGCGGTCGCAGCAGCCCAAGCCCTAGACGCTGGGGAACTGGAAGTGGCAGCTGCCTACATCAGCGATGAGGTCGTCAACAATCTCGCTATCGTCGGCGAGCCCGTTGAGGCAGCGGCCGAGTTCGCACGACTCGCTGTCGAGCACGATGTGGACGAGATCAGTGCCGCAGTGTGGGGTGACGACCTTCCAGGAGCGGTGGAAAGAGCAGGCGCGGTGTTGCGGACCGCCCGCGACCTCGTGGACGGTCAGTGATCCCATAGGCGTCCTCTTCGGGTCAGCCCAGTTACCCGGTCGAAGTTGTTGGGGGAGTCCGGTACACAACCCTTGGCGAACAGGGTGGCCCGAAATGAGGGGCTATCTTGCGTTACGGTGAATCGTGTAGCCGAGTCCAAGACAAACCCGTGCCTCTATTCGGTTGACACAATCCGTCAGACCGCACCCGCCAGGCGCTCTCCTGCGCGAACCTCGGCATCGATCCGACTCCCGGGACCGGCAAGAGGACATGAGAAACTCGGGTTATACGCACACCTCGGGTTGTAGGCGTAATTGAAATCAAGGACCAGCCGGTCGCCTTCCATGCCAAGGTCCTCCGTCTTTATCGTGTCCAAAAGATACCGGCCTCCACCATAGGTTGTCTGCCCAGACGTCCCATCGACAAATGGCAGAAAGAACCCGCCTCGCCAGCTTCCCATCCAAAACAAGTCCAGGCCGTGTGAAGCCCCGTAGAGATCAAACGTAACGATCGCCACCCGTGTTATCGGTATAACGCCCCCATCGGCCGACATTCGCCCATCGGTCCGCGGTGACGCCTCGTTGATTGTTCCCAGAACTCGGGAATCCGGCCTGTGGTCGAAGTACTGCAGACCGGTGAAGCTCTCGAGCTTCCGCGGCTCCAATGGAGAATTTGGGTGGCGAGCCATGAGTTCGTCTCGCCTGGCACGCCACTCATCCCAGGCAGAGGCCTTACCGTCGGCTACTTGCACCTCGCTGTATAGCCGCGTGACTTGCCGAGTCCAGTCGGTGCTCTTGAGGGCATGCTCCAACCCGAACGGAAGAGTGAAGTCGGACATGGGGATGTCTTTCAGATGGACGGTGCCGCGCGATGCTCCGCGCCTGTCGACAGTAGCAAGGCCAACCTATCAGTCATCTGAGAAGCAGTCTAGGATATGATATGCGAAGGATGAGATATTGATGGCACGGGAGTTTGCTCCACGGGAACGACGCGTACGAGCCCTCAGCGGGGTGGGCGTTGTTTGCCGTCTCATCCACCCGTCAGTTGCTGACCTGGTAGAGCAGGCCCAACAGGCTGAGGAGGCCGGAGCCGACTGGATGGTGTTCCCAGATAATCTCGGCTGGCACGATGTGTGGATGGCTTTGATGGCTGCCGGAGCCGCCACTGCCAGAATCAGACTGGGTCCTGCCGTCTCCAACCCCTATACCCGACATCCCCTGGTCACGATGGGGGCGGTAGCGACGCTATACGACGCCATTGGGGATAGAGTCCTGCTCGGTGTGGGAGCAGGAGGCTCGGAGTTGCTGACGCACGCCGGCATTGATCGCTCAAATGCACCCGAGCAGGTACGTGCCATGGTGAGCCTCATCCGCCGCACCGCTGCTGGAGAGCGGACCCTCCCGATGTCAGCCGCAGTGCCTGACGTCCCCCTTCTTGGCGCGGCCCGGAAACGTCAAATGACTGAGGCTGTTGCGGACACCTGCGACGCGGTCCTGCTTTCCGGCCAAGTTCGAGAAGAGATGATCGCTACCGCAGGGATCGTGGACCAGCGAGGCGCCGCCATCGTTTGGTCACCGATGTTGGCGGCCGACGATCGCCATCTGCCCGCCGGAATCGTCTACGGCCTACTGAACGCGCCAGTCGGAGTTCGCAGACGATTGGGGGTCGACGCCCAATTGGAGGTAAGACTCAAAGCGAGCCTCGCCGCGGAAGGGACTGGCGCCGCAGCAAAGCTGGTGCCCGCCAGCGCTGTAGCTGCCTTCATGACTGAGGCCGAATTGGCCCAGGCACAGTCATTCGCCCGCGACATTGCGGTTTGCGCCGTGGCAGTCCAGGCCTTCGACACAGAACACCTCGCCGAGAGAGTCCAGTGGGCGCGAAGTGTCGTTGCCGGCTTGAACCACGCCCCGTGAGCCAGCACAGCCTCGACACTCGAGTCGAACCCCGACCCCAGCCGCCGGTGAGCGCAGAGAGTGTCGTTGTACGGATATCGCTGATCCGGGCGGTGCAGGCATGTGAAGGAGAAGGATGACCGAAATCAGGATGTATTCGACGCAATGGTGTGGCTGGTGTCAGCAGGCCAAGCGTCTCCTCGCCGATAACGGCTATAAGGAAATAACCGAAATCGACGTCGACGGATGGGATGACGCTCGCACTCGGCTGGAGAGCCTCACCGGCCAGAAGACCGTGCCGCAGATCTTCGTTGGTCAGCACCACGTGGGCGGCTTTCCCGAGCTGGCGCGGCTGGTGCAGGACGGCAAGCTGGATGCGTTGGTGGCCGGCTAGAGCCCGCGGGCCAAGGGCTTCCACGGTCCCGAGGCAGGCTCAGGATGAGCATCTCTGACTTTCACTGTCAGCCAAATAGCGACGCGATGTCATCAAGCGCAAGTGTGGGGTGATGACCTGCCAGGAATGGTCGAGAGAGAGCTGCGGTGTTGCGGACCGCTCGCGACCTCGTAGACGGCCAGTGATCCTATGGGCGTTCTCTTGGGATCAACCCGGTCGCGTGGTCGAAGTTGTTCGGGCCGTATGACCACGTACACAGCATTTGGCGAGCAGGGTGGCCCGGAATGTAGGGCTGATGTGCGTTACGCCGAATCGTGTAGTCCGAGTCCGAGACAAACCCGCGCCAGATAGGCGTAGTAGCCAGCAAGATTGTTGGCGTCGAGGATGTCGATGTCGCTGGCGCCGGCAGCGCGGCACGCCGCGAGATCGACTTCCTCTACAGTACCTGGTTCGACGGCTACCAGCCGTGCGTATCCGGCGAGTGCCTCTGCTTTTGAGGAAAGCCCGGTTCGGCGGTTAGCGATGAGATTGTCCGCCAAGGTCTTGTCTCCGCCTGCGCCCACGAACTTCGATCTAACCCCAGAGGTGAGGAACTCCGAACCGAGTGCGCCTGTGACGACAAGCGCGATTGCTTGGCGTTCGAATGCTGTCAGTGAAGAAGGGCAGGACTCGACAACGTGATAGAGATCTGATCGAATCGAGGTCAGCTCCGGATAGAGGCTCCCCAGCATGGTGAGCTCCGTAGGCCTGCCGAGGACAGCTGCTTGACCCTCATACACGTCGGCGAGCAGGCCCGTTGCGTCCTCAAACTCAACGATGTCGATCCACGGCATGGCTGATCAGTCTCCTGTCGCCAGCATTGTCGAGAGTTCCGTGGCCCACGCCACCCTTTCTGCGATGTCCTCGACTGTGAACGCTTGGACGATGATGTGGCGCGCACCGAGCCGCTCCGCTATCACTTGAGCCTTGTCCAAGTCGTCGTCAACAGCGAACTCGGCAACGGCCGAATCGGGTACCAGCGAGGCGGCGAAGTCCATGCCGCCTTCCATCAGTCGCTCCCGGATCCTCGCCTCGAGATCCTCGTCGACTCCTAGTGCCCGACGTACCTTGAGCGGGCTGTTAAGAACGCCGTAGACCAACGCCGCGTTTACATGGGCTCTGTCTGCTCGGCGCAGCGGCGACCAGGCCACCGTCGCTCGACGACCGCGCACAGCGTCGGATGCCTTCTGCAGAAGGCCGTGCGTTTGACCCCACAGAAGGGCAATGTCGCAAGTGTCTCCAACGGCTTGCAGCATCCCGGGTCCCCTTGCCCCGCCGACTACAGCCACGTCTGGAATTGGGACACCGTATGGAACTTCAGACTCTCCGCGCGCCGCCTGCCGGAGGGCATCAACGAGGAAGCGGAGCTTCTCCGGCGAGTCGGACCTGTCGATTCCGGCGAGGGCGCTGAGTTCAGAGCCACCTGCCGCAATGCCGAGCATCGCCCGTCCTTCCGACACTTCGTGAAGGGTTGCGAGGGCGGCAATGGTCACGAATGGATGCCGCGTGTACGGGTTGGTGACGCCGGGACCGATGACGATTCGAGAGGTAGCGGCGGCCGCCGTCGCGAGGCTGAGCCAGACGTCACGCCACCCGAGGGCATCGGGCAGCATGAACCAGCCGGCACCTGCCTCTTCAGCTGCCGCCGCAACGTCTGCGCACTCCTGCAGCGTCGGTCGCGCCAAATGACACATGACCCCAACCGAGTCGAGTTCCAGCGGCGGCAACGCCTGCAGGGACCCCAACTACAACACTCCCGCATGCTCGAGGGCAGCGAGCGCCTCGTCACTGCGAATTGAGTCCAATTGCTTGAGCGGTGACCGTACATGTGCCGAAGCGATCACCCCCATCTCTGCTAGACCCAGCTTGAAGACCTGAATGAACTCTGGTGTCGAACACAATGCGATCGACGCGACGGGAAGCACCTTGTCGTAGAAACGCTTCCGCGCCGACTCGCGCTTTCCTGTCGTGTAGCCGTGCACGACCTCGGTGACATCTCGCGGCACGATATTGCCCACTCCGATTGCCACTCCTTCCACTCCCAGGGCGAGTTCGTAGAGAGTCAGCGCATCGTTCCCGCACAGCACTCTCACCTGGCCGTGTGTAGCCTCCCGGATGGCGCTGACCTTCTGCGGCTGCGGCACAGTCAACTTCACCATCGTCACCGAAGGCACTGATGCCGCAAGTCTTGCAGTTACGTCAATGGGGATTTCGATTCCGCCGCCACCGTCGTACAACATGACCTCTGCGTCACCCGCGGCGGCTGCGATTTCGCGAACGTGCTGCTCCATACCCCCACCGGTCGAAAAGAAAATGGGAGCGTAGAAGGGTGGAGGCACCATCACGGCAGCCGCTCCGGCATCAACGGCAACTGCGGCACGTCGAGCCGCTTCGTCGGTGCCGGGTGCTCCGACGCCCGCGATCACGGGGACGGTGCCATCGCAAGCGGCTACCGCGGTCGCGACCACCTCCCGGCACTCATCGGCATCGAGGCTGAAGAACTCTCCAGTTGAACCCAACACGATGACCCCATCAGCACCGCCGGCAAGCAGATGCTCAACGAGTGAGCGAAGCGAGTCATGGTCGAGTTCCCCGTTGTCGAGGAACGGTGTCACGGCGAGGACCAGGTGACCGCCGATCGGTGTGCGACTACTCATGTGATGCCCTTTGCTAATGCTGCGGGATCCGGCAGATCTGGTGCAGGACATGTGAGGGTCTTCAAACCCAACCCGTTCGCCACCCGATTGATGTAGCAGTAATAGGCAGACATGTTGTTGGCGTCGAGGATGTCGAGGTCCGCCCACCCTTGCTGTCGGAGCTGCTCGAGATCGCGTTCGGTAATACTCCCGGGAGTCACTACCAGCTTCCGGGAGTAGGCAAACAGTGCATCGATCGAGTCGTCTCCGGAACTCGCTCCCATCGGATCAGCGTAGATCTCCTTGACAAGATTGGCGTCGCCTCCTGCCTTCCTGACCTTGTCGCCGAGACCGGACGCGCAGTGGGGCGTCTGGTTGAGCACCGATGTCAATAGGCCTATGGCTTGCCGGGCCCACTCGGGGATACTCGAAGGACAGTTGTCGACTGCGCGATAGAGGTTGAACCGTACGTCGGCAATGGGGGGGTGCAGACTTCCGAGTCTGGTGAAGTCACTAACCTCCCCCAGGGCTCTGCTCTGGCGTTCGTACACCTCGGCTAGCGCGTCGGTAGCAGCGTCCGAATCAACGGTCTCAATCCACATTGGCCACACTCCTTGTCGACGCCGGAAAGAGGACACCCCCGCTATCCGGAATGTTCCATAATGGCCGCGACGGCCATCGTCAGCATCTTACCAGATGTCTGAGAAGTTGGTAAGGTGCCTTGACGATGAGATTGGGGACAGTAATGCTGCATATGGCTTTCAGTACCAATCGAACTCGCCACTCCTGTCAACCGATGGGGCGAGAGTCGGGGATGAGGCTCTGATGGCTTCTCGGGGCAGCTCCATCGTTGGCACCCATTGGGGCCGATACCACGTCGACGTCTAGGGCGAGAAGCTGGTTGCCGTCGAACCTGCGGCCACCGATTCCAACCCTTCCCCCATCGGCGAATCACTCCTCGATGTCACCGACGCCGACTGTAGGGTGGCTCACCCCCCGGCGCGGCTGAGCTACCTGCGTCGGGATCCAGATCATCGGGAACGCCGCGGTCGTGAGCCGTTCGTGCGCCTGAGCTGGGAGGAGGCACTGGACCGAGCGGCTTCGGCCATCAGGGACACGATCGAGCGCCACGGTAATGAAGGCATCTTCGGCGGCTCCTATGGGTGGGCCAGTGCCGAGCGTTTTCATCACGCCCAGAGTCAGATTCACCGCTTCCTAAACCTTGTTGGGGGCTATACCGCCTCGGTGAACACTTACTCAGGGGCAGCAGGCGAGGTCATCGTCCCGCACGTGCTGGGCAGTGATCTGTACTCGGCAATCGAGGAGTTGACCACTTATGAGGATATCGCCCAGCACAGTGACCTGATGTTGGCGTTCGGTGGCGTCTGCCCGCACAACAATCAGGTGGTCGCTGGCGGAATCGCGGTCCACGGGGATCGTGCAGCACTGCGGAAGTTGGCCGACGCCGGTGTGGACATCATCAACGTGGGCCCACTGGCGGATGACGTGCCGGCCTATGTGCCCTCGACCTGGGTTCAGGCACGTCCCAACACCGACACGGCGATCATGTTGTCGCTTGCCCATCACTTGGAAACCACGGGGAGGGTGGATCGAAGCTTCCTCGACCGGTACACCGTCGGCTATGAGGTCTTGCGACGTTACCTGATCGGACAAGTCGACGGCGTACCCAAGAATCTTGAGTGGGCAGCTTCAATCAGTGGAGTTTCCGAGGAGAGATTGCGGAACCTGGCTGAGCGGCTGGCTGCCAGTCGGAGGCCGATGATTACGATCCCCCTGTCGCTCGAGCGCACCGAGCACGGGGAACAGCCCTATTGGATGGCCATCGCCCTGGCGTCGATGTTGGGCGCGATCGGACTTCCGGGGGGCGGCGTCGGGCTTGGGTGGGGGAGCTCAGGGCGAGGCGTGCGGGACCGCCTCAGGGTTCCGTTCTCTTGGGGTCGTTTGGATCAGGGGACCAACCCTCTTGACAGCTACATCCCGGTGGCGCGCATCGCCGACCTACTGCAGTATCGCGGCGAAACCTACGCCTATGACGGTCAGACACGCACGTATCCGACCATAGACCTGATCTACTGGGCAGGAGGCAATCCGTTCCACCACCATCAAGACCTCAATCGGCTGCGGCTCGCAGACCGCAGACCATCATCGTCAACGAGTCGGTGTGGACCGCCACGGCACGCAACGCGGATATCGTCTTGCCAGTGACGACCTTCATGGAGCGAAACGACGTCATCTGGGGCGAAGATCTCTACGCCTCGCCGTCGCGCCGGGCAATCCCCCCGTTCGCGGAGACGCAGTCGGACTACGAGATCTTCTCGGGCTTAGCAACCAGGCTCGGCGTGCTGGAACCTTTTGCCGAATACCGCGACGAGATGCAGTGGCTGGAGGAGATCTATGCCGAGAGCAGAGGCAACGCCCTCGAGGTCGGTGTTGAACTGCCACCGTTCGATCAGTTCTGGAATGGTGATGGGATAGCGGCGAAGGGTGAGCCTCGAGCGTTCCCCATCGAGAGATTCCGACGGGACCCGGTGCGCTATCCGCTCGGAACACCGTCGGGGAAGATAGAGTTCATCTCCGACGCCATCGCCTCATTCGGCTATCCGGGCGCTCCGGGACATCCGACTTGGTTGGACAAGAACGAGGTGCTGGGATCGGCCCGATCTGTGCGCTTTCCGCTCCACCTGATCTCCCCACAGCCGAAGAACAAACTCCACAGTCAGTTCGACTTCGGTCGCCACAGTCGCAAGGACAAGATCCATGAACGGGAAGCCATTCGGATCAATCCGGTGGACGCCGCCAGGCGACACCTACGGGACGGGCACGTCGTCAGCGTGTTCAACGATCGAGGCGCCTGCTTGGTCGGAGTAGTCATCACGGACCAAATCATGCCGGGAGTTGTCCAGCTACCAACCGGCGCTTGGTTCGACCCGGACGACGGCGAAGGGTCGGCTGGGCTCGAGCGTCACGGCAACCCGAACGTGCTGACCCGCGATCAAGGTTCCTCAAGCTTGGCCCAAGGCCCAACGGCCCACAGCTGTCTCGTCGAGATCGAATCCTACGACGGGCCGCTTCCAGACATGAAAGCGTTCACTTCACCAGAGATTCTCGCAGGAGTAGATCCATGAGCCGCGGCCCGAGCGGATATCGCAGCTACGTTGAACCCTCGCGGACGGGGGAAATTGGGCGCATCGGGTAGGCCGCGACACCAAGCATTGAGCCAAGCAGAAAAAGGGTCGGCATGAAGTACTGCGTTGAGGTACCGAATTTCGGAATCTGGTCGGATCCACGCAAGTTCGCCAATTTCGCCCACGAGATCGAGGAGGCAGGTTGGGACGCCATCTCCGTATGGGATCACCTTCTAGTGGCTGACGGCCTCGAGGTCTCCGACCCCTGGGTCATGCTGGCGGCAGCCGCAATGACAACGGACCGTGTGAGGCTGATGTCGCTGGTAACACCGATTCCCCGGCGAAATCCATGGAAGCTGCCCGCGAAACCGTCACTCTCGACCATCTGAGCGGTGGGAGACTCACGCTTGGCGTCGGCCTCGGATGGCCGACCGATCCAGAGTTCAGTCGTTTCGGAGGCGAAGAAGACCTACGTACTCGGGCCGACATGCTGGACGAAGGACTCGAGATCATCACCGGGCTGTGGAGCGGTGAGCCCTTTGAGTTCCACGGTGATCACTACGACCTGAGCGAAGTC
>PVBE011008989.1_pt1 | contig 13636 bp, 4 predicted proteins | sample 1631181 | NCBI WGS metagenome assembly PVBE01 (sample SAMN08397723, study PRJNA350692) | Marine metagenome, whole genome shotgun sequencing project. | isolation source: water | place: Pacific Ocean | collected 2012-04 | reverse complement strand
TGCTCTATTGTTCCTGCAACCATGGTGTCTCGAGTTAGCTCAGCTGTCTTTGAGGCATTGGGTGCAAACAAGTTCAGGAAAGAAAACCTTCGTCTCCTAGTTTTACTTTGCAATTCAACTTTACCTCCGAAAATAACTTCTGAAAATAAGTTGTTCCAACTGTAAGGTCCCCAAACATTACTTCCGCTCTTGTCAGGAGTAATTAAAAAGCTACTCATCCAATTGAATACCTTGGGGGTATAGTTTCTTATCAAGTGACCATGTCTTGATTCTTCAAAATTCAACCTCTCTTCCGAAAAGTCAGGCTTTGCATTCTCCATTAACTCAAAATTAACTTGTCTTGTTTCTGGCTGTCCGGGAACCGTCCCTATGTCTAGATTCTGTAACTGGAATGAGTGCAATCCAAATAGGTTTAAAACGTCATTCTCAATCTGAACTTTTTTAAAGCTAGTAGGGATGGATCTCATTGAAAGCTTTTGCTTTTTCCAGATAGCATGGAACTGCCCAATCTTTTCAATGTCTTGTGGATCTGTTGTTAATAAAGAAACACTTGCCACCACGTCCATCCCTCCAAGGTATTGGTAAGTTGGGTACATTGAAGTGGGGCATGGGATAGGAGCCAAACGATTAGAGAAGTTGATATTTATTCCAATAGGAATTAACTTTGTTTCTGCGAGGTTAAGCTCTCTTGTTTTTGTGCATAGGATATAATCTTTTCCTTGTGCGCTATTCGCAGCATCTTCAACTTGCAATGGGCTGGGATTAGAAGATAGCACAGAGAAGTTGCCGTCTTTCATGAGTATCGCTTCCCACTTTTCAGGAAGCGAATCTGAAAATAACTGCCACCTGTCACTATTAGTAATTATTTCTTCTGTACTTAAGTTGAGACCTCCAGTTTTTGCAAAGCTAGTTTGCATTTCTTGTCTAATGGCTTCTATTTGATCTCCAACAGTGGCTATCCTGTAATTTCTTGTCATATTTTCATTTGGAGGGAAAATATTTGAAAAAGAATCTGATGCGCGAGATCCCTCTTCCTCGGTGGCCCGATCATAGACATTGTTAGTCTTCTCTTTAATCCAATTGTCAAGATCTATATTAGTAGTTCTAATTGCAGAAACTTCATTCTGTACTCTTTTTAAAGCTACTGCAGAAAACAATCTAAACTCCCTATAGCTCATCTTCATTGGAATGTTCAGTGTTGAGAAGTCCGATATGAATTTATATTCGGAACCAGTATTCTTTCTTCTTCTTTTTTCTGCCAAGCAAAAAAGCAACCAGGCTTCTGATTCTCTAGGGTCGAGAGTATTGTCATTTATGTCTGTAAAGATTGACTTTCTGTATCTGAATTCATCAACATATGGCTTGTGATTAAAGTAATTAAAATCAAAAGTTGCAACAATAGTGTCAATTGCATCACTTGAGGTTACTGATATATTCACATTTCTAACAGCTAGGGTCATCCCTTCAACAGTCCCATCATTAAAGATCGACTCAGAAAGAAACTTGTTTTTCACGTAACAAAAAGGAGTCAGACGCAGGCCAACCATTATTTGCTGAAGCTGCGCAATACCAGTTGCTGAAGTTTCCTCTTTGGTGTTCCCTGTAAATACTGCAGAAAGTTGAATATTCATTTCTGAAAAATTAGACTTTAGTATTGACGCCCCAACAGTTCTTAGGTTTTCAATTCGCTGATCATGTGATGTTCTTGTTATTCTAATTTGACTAGGGGGGACATTAAGAATAACGTCATTTATTTGAAAAAAGCCAGTGTCTTTCATTGTTTAATACCTTTTGTTGCTGTCTGCATATTTGTTTGTGATACCTCTTGAGTCTCTTACTGAGATATTAACCGAATTACCTAAAGAAGTAAACTGCTGTAATTGCTGAGTTATCAAGGCTACATCTCCTGGATTATTGACTCTTGCTCTGACTAGGTAGTGGTTAGTTTCTTTAGGCTTTGCTGCAATCATTGCTCTTCTTTGAGAAAGCATATGGGGTGCAGTCGGAGTCCCTATTGGAGCCCGAGGAGGCTTGACATCCTTTGGCTGCAATCTCTTTGCGGCCTTACTCATATTCATTCTTGCACGAGAATCTAAATGCTTTCCTGGTCCAACCATTTCCCTTGGTTGACTTAATACGCTATTCAACCCGAAAAGAGAACCAACAGCCATAGCTGCCATTATTCCCTTGTGACCTGTAATTCCAGAAGCTCCTGCTGCACCCATAAGGTTGGCAACAATATTGTCTGCTGTAGAAATTGCTGCTCCAAGACCCTTCTCCGCTCCAAGAAATAGTTTTATAAACGATCGAACTGCAGATTTTCCACCTCCACCTTTTAACATTGCTGGGTCATATTCAAGATTTTCCGCAATAGCTCTTGACCTTGATTCGTGCATTATTCTTGTGATTCTCTGGATGTCGAATCCCTCAAGAAGAATACCCCCCTCAACTTCTTTTCCTTGAGGCCTTATTCCGTAAGCTTTTTCAATCTCATCTGCATCTGCATGAGAGAGGATTATATCTCCTAGGCCTTTTGACTCAGGATCTATAAAGCTGGAGACAGCATCTTCTAGGCCTTTCTGGCTAGTTCCCTTCTCAAACTCTGTAAGCATTCGATTCAAAGCATCATCCAAAGCTTTTGGGCTTGCGTGCTTAGAGGAAATTGGTTTTTGCTCTAGCCATTCTGAGAGAGCGTAAACCTCAGCCGCATCAGTGGCTGTTTGGTAAGATTGTGCATAGAATTTCATTTTAGACATTTCGTTTGACAATTTTCCTGTGTACTTTGTTTTGATTATATTTTTGCCTGCTTGCTCTTCTACGCTACCGATTCCTCCAGTGGCACTGACATCTGCAGTTGCGTTAAGAAGCTGGTAACGAACCTGGTGATTTAGGTAAGCTTGAGCATAAGTCTTATTGTCAGCTACAGAAAAGTCCATTTCTCTTGCAACTGCAGACTGAGAATCAGGATCAAGAAATGCAGCAATCAAGGAGTCAAAATCATAATCGCCTGCGAGACCAAGCATTGCTCCAAGCTTTAATCCACCAACAGAAGTTTGCACATTAATTTCAGGAGTAACAATGACATTGCCTGGATCTTTAATTAAAGTGAATAGTGTTTTTTGCAAAGAGTATCCACCGATAAACGGGTGTCGTGCGACCACCCCTCCAACTGTTTCCCCTGCAAGGAATTTTTCTAGATTCTGCTCTAATTGAACGATTTGCTTCGCACTGTAGATATCACTATCAATCATTTCCTGTGTCATTCTTCTGGCTGATTGCTCGTTTATACCAATAACATTTCCAGCAGGCATTGTCTCACCCAAGGCAGATCTGGAAGTTGCAATTAGTTGCTTACTGCCAGGAAGGCTACCTCTTAGTAGGCCACCCATGCCTTTCCCCATTTCTCCATGATGCTTGAACAGTTGGTCTTGCAATATTGTTAAAGACTCATTTGTGGTTGAACCTGAATCAGAAGCCATATTCTTAATGAAGTTTCTGAAATGTCCTTGGATTTCTGCTTGAGAATTAATTGTTCTTCCATGTGTTTCTATGGTTTCTGAACTCATTCCTGTTATGTCTCCAGACGGAACATACACCCCTCTGTTCCCTTCCATTTTTATCCAGAGATCTGAACCTTCTTCTGCAGCAAGTGCTAATTTCTTGTCGAATTCACTTTGCATATCTGTAATTTCAAACGGTTTTGACAAATCAAGCGTTAAGGCTCCAGCAGGAACTTTTTCTTTTTGAATTGTTGTTGTTAGAGTTTTCTTTAACTCTTCGTTAACAGCCCACTTGCCTTCCCCTTCTGGGCCCTGATCATGAGCATACATTCTCTTTAACCAGTCATCTGCAATCTCTTCTCCTCTGCCACCAAAAGCCTTGCTTGTTAAAATGCTAAAAGCACGAGGTTCAATTGTTCCTTTGTTCCCTGCACCCTGCATAGACATCGGGTCTCCAACAGATTGCCTAATGATTCCTTCTGCTGCATGTGCAGTTGCCCCGGCATACAGTCTTTCAAGTAGGCCTGCACTGCCAGCATGTCCTGACACTCCTAGCTCTGCTGCCTCCATTGCTTCTGAGATCATTTGTCGTGTTTGATCTTCACCGAATGTATCCCCAACTAGACCAAATATTCTTGCAAAATTATTTTGATGGAATAGACTCTTTGTTGGGTCTAGTCCGTAAGGATCCATTCCAGAATTGCGAGCTTCTCTTAAATACCAGGTCATCATCTCTTTTGTTTGTGACCAGTGTTTCCCTCCCCTGGTTTTGTCCAATGCATACTCGTCTATCGTCACATTTGAGGACTTATCGAGTGTCACCTCTTTTTTTAATTTAGCCCCTTCCCAATTAGGGAGGTGCCAATTTTCTCTAGCGAAACTAACTCTATTCGTATCTTGACTTAGGTATTCTTGCATAGCAGGAGACAATGAGCTTTTAACAGAAGAGTCTAATGCTGATAAACGAGTGTGCATAGAGGTTGCCATTTGCCTTATATGCCTGTGAGACTTTTTACCTCTTCCCCATTGCATTTCAGTTACATTGTCAATTATTTCTGATTGCTGACGCAAGATACTTTGCCCAATTTTGCTTGGAAGCATATCCGCTATACGTCCAGATAATTTTGACCACATCTTGGCAACAACAAAACTAACACCTTGTTTCTGATCTCCATGAAGCTTTGAATGACTTTCGGGGCTCATCAGAGTATCGTATTCCATATGAATTAATCGACGTGTATCTCCAGATTTAGCAGTTGCGTCATTTTCAAAGAACACTATCCTATCCATCTTCTGGTCCCACTCTATGGCTCTACCCTTTGTATCCCATCCGATAATTGTATTTCTGCTGATATTATCTGCTTTCAATTTGAATTGCCCATGGGCATCTTTTGCAAACCCACCCGCAGTAAATTTATTTTCATTGATTTGCGAACCAGGCAGCAATTCAAAAGCTTCAGGATTTAAAGTCTCTAATATCTTATTCTCTGTAACGGTCTGTGTCAGGAATTGTTTAACTCTTTCCTTCATAATACCTTCACCGGATCCGAATAGTTCACTAAAGTTTCCAGTCATGCTATCTGTAGCAACAAATATTGAGGCAAGCTGTACGGGTCTCTCTTGCGATCTTGCTGCCTGTCTTACCGCATCCATTACTTCTGGGCCCTCTTTATCTATAAGGTCGCCCAACGCAGAAAGCTTCTTCTTCCCGAACTTGTCTTGATTCAGCCACATTAGCATATCTTTTTCGACTTTTTTCTTTTGGTTTTCACTCAAATAAGGGAGTGATCCTGTTTTGGCAAGTAGATATCCAGCATCCTCAAGTGCCAATCTTTGTCCTTTAACGTCCCCAAAATTATCTGCAAGAAATTTATTTCTTGCTTCAAGAGAGCGCTTCCCAGTTAGATCGCTTCGTGAAATTCTTTTCCCTGACTCGGGATCTGTTGTATGACCATAAACTCCATCAAGAGTATCTCTCATTTTGAAAATTAAACTTCTAGCGTTTTCTAATCTTTGGCCCTTCATCTGATGGTATCTATGTTCAGAGGCAGGACTCATATTTAGATTATCTAATTGTGCAATCTGCTTATCCCCAGCCATTCCGTAAAGTATTATTTCTTCTGGAGACAAGTTGTTTGTAAAAAGCCTTCTATGTTCTGGTCCAAAAATATTTTTTTGTGCACTCTGTATGTTTGACTTTAAAGTGCTTCCCCTGTGATCCTTGGTTGTAAGATGCTCTTGATATTTTGCATCCGCTTGTTCGTCTGTAAGGGGGGTGTTGAAATTTGGTGAGTGAGTTCCAGGTCTTATGTGATCACTTTTAATCTTATCTATTACTTGTTCTTTTTTCATTCTTAAATCGTAATTGATCTTATTTACAGTTTCTTGGCCAAGACTTTTTCTGTCTACATCAAGAATTAAATTCTGAACATCTACGTCACTCATTCCTGTTTTTTTCGCAATCTGTTCTATTCTCTTTATTAGGTTATGTCGTCCCGAAGATCTGTACTCTTGTTGCTGGATAGTCTCTGAGCGATAATAGGACCTCATCGCTTCAGGAGCCATGGTTCTGTTTCTTATTTTCTGATCCAGTCTTGCTCTTTCAACAACGTCAGGATCTGCAAACTCGTGTACCGCAAGATCTCCAACCATTGGCAGGCCATATGGCTTTGCGGCATCTTTGAAAAAACCAACCATTCCTTGCTCGAATCTTGTTTCGCTAATATCTATGCCAAATTCTCCACTATTAGCTTTTAATGCAGCCATCATAGTATGAGATTCTGGCATTGAGTATAGTTCAGGAATTCCATGAACCGACCTAGAGCCACTAGCCCTTTCAAATAATTGCAAAGCCGCTGATCTTTCCATTTCGTATCTTCTTTGTGCACGACTCATTGCAGGAGAAAACGCCCTACCACTAGAAACCTCCTGGCTGTTAAATATATCATGAAGCTCTCCTATATAGCCTCTTACTTGGTCAGCACTAACTGACCCCGCCTTTAATGCAGGCATTAATTCTTCATTTACCTTTTTCATAAAGAATACATTTCTGGCAAATTGCTCATACCCCATTTTATCATCTAGGATTCCTACAGGATTCATTATTCTACGAACATTCAAATTTTCTCCAGAATAACCTATATTGTTTTGTTCAAAATTACTTATCGTGGGGATTTTTAAGGTAAAATCAGATCCCTTATATTTGAATCCAAATTCGTATTTAGAATGAACATTCCTTGCATCTAGATGCTCATTTTCCCATGCCCTATATGCACTTCTATGAATTTTAAGTTCAACTCCCTTTGGCGTAAACACATTCTGGTCAGATCCGAAAAAAGACTTATTGAAAGTTTCGAACTCTTGCCTTAATCTTGGATCCATTCCTGACCCTTCATGAAGTTTCTCAAAATCAAATTCAATTCCCTGTCCTGATCGTTTCAGAATAGAGGTCTCTGTACTATTAACTTGCACGCTTAACGTGGAAGGAATATAGTTGGGTCTCAAGCCATCACTTCCATAGTGAGCAGCAAAATGTCTTGCAGTTGGACGCAAGGCACGGCGACCTCTGTTTACGAGCTTTAATATTAAGTTTGTCTCTTTCCCTTCAGTTAAAGCTTGTTCCATAATATCTACTCTTTGATTAGAGCTAAGAGACGCAAAGCTTTTTCCTCCAGGACCTCCAATGACAGTGTCCAGTCTTCTCCTTTGCTCAGGAGAGAAGGTCTGAAAGGCCTGACCAAAAGCGATATCAAAAACTTTTTTTTGTTGCTGGGGGCTTAGTCCGGTGTCAGGGCCAACTGTGCTGAAGAATTCTCTTTGCTTATTGAACCACCCATCCTCATTAGTCAGGTGCCGACGAGCAAAATTAGTTAAGTCAATTTTTGTTTTTCTTGTCCTTTTTATTCTTTCAAGCAGTTCTATTGCTTGATTTTTTTGAGTTACTGCTTTTCGGAAAGCATCCCGAACGGCACCTCTTAGTGGTCTTCCTCCATCTGGGTCAGATGGATCAGATGGATCAGATGGGGTTTTAGGATCCTTTGCCATGTTATTGCTCCAGCTCTACGGTTATGCTTTGTCTGTCTTCATAACCCCAATTTTTTTTCATTTCTATTTGGGAATGCATTTGATTTCCTGCGAAAAGCTCATTCAACCTCTGTGCTGTGTTTCCTTGTCCAGGATTCAATATGGGGCGTATTGCTTCACTATTTATAAATGGTTTTCCTGCCAAACTATTTAAGCGACTTGGCCAAAGATTGTAATCGTGCATATCCTCACCAAGCTCCAGTACTGTTTTTAATTTTATATCTTCTAGATCTACAGATGGGTGCCAACCTACCCAGTCAGGACCAGGGAGGGGTAGGTCGTTTAAAACCTGTGTTCTTCTATACCAATCTCCGTAAGACTCTTTAGGGTATTTCGAATCCATGAATGCTTTGTACAGCTCAGGGGAAGAGGGGAAGCCCTCTGCTTTAGCTTCTGCGTATACCGCATTTATTTCATCAGAGGCCTTGTCTAATGCATTACCCATAACCATGTCTTGGTCTCTAGCTGCCTCTATATCCTCTACATATTTTAACTTCCATCTCGCAAGATACAAGTTTCTTTGGTTACTTGGAACCATTTCCAAGATTCTTTCTCGTTCTTCTGCGCTAGATGCATTTGAAAATGCCTCAAAATAGTCCCTATCTCTTCTTGGGAGAGCCTTCATTATTGAAGTTTCGTTTGCAGTGTAAGGGTTGACCCCGAACAATGTCTGTTTTTTCCTTCTATTGAAAATAACTCTTGCTTCTTCGTCCCCATTCAGTTGGGCAATATTTGCCAATCTTGTATTTTTTATATACTTTAAAACATCAAAGTATTCCTCAAGCCTTCTGACGTTTTGAGTTCCCGGGAAAACACCATCATAGCCAAGCTTGTTGATCACAGTTTTGGCGGTTGGAGACATAAAATCTTTTATAGGTCTATTCCAGAAAGCATTTGTAGTGCCGTAAAGGATTTCTCTTTCATAACTTTCAACCGAGGTCCTGGTGGGGTTAAACTTTGATTCGGGAGACAACGGAAATATATATTCAATTGGAGACTGGAAGTGCATCGCAGCCTCCGCCCAGGCTCCAAGACCTTTTACAATAATATTTCTATCGTTTCCACTTGCTGTGTTTTCGTTTAGTGCTGCAAGCAAACCCTTAGAGTTATTGGACCCGTATTTATTCTGATCCCCAAATTCATTTTGGTATTCGACAAATTTCTTTCTTGTTCGTTTAGCCTTCTGCTGTTCTAGTGTTGATAGATAAATTGACTCTTCATGTTCATCCATGGAGCCAGACTTAAATGCAGACTTCGCCTGCTCTGCCATGTTTCTGAACTCTCGACTATGAGGAGCTATGTCTGCTAGTATTTTAAACTTATGTATTAGCGGATAATCATTAGGGTCAACTCCTCTAAGTTCTTCAAAGCGAGCTGCATACCCTCTACCAGGAAGCCTATACTCCCCTTCTGCAATTTTAGTGTAGGGGTCTCCATGCTGAAAATCTATAGATCCTGAGCCAGCTCCAGGTATCCATTCCGGCATTGTATTTCTTATTGGATTATAATGCTGGAGTGCTTTTTCTTCTGAAGGGTATAGTCGTCTATAGGCTTCGTTTGTTCCCACCATGCTACCTAAGCTTGAATCATAAAACCCTCTAGCTGTTGAAGTCACCTTATTAAAGGACTCTAGGACTAAGCCTTGATCTGCTATTCCGGGGGTTCCACTAAACCCTTCAACCATGCTTCTCTGGGCATAACCAACTAAACCTGCTTGCTGAGAAATTAAGTTTGCTTGCCTGCCGAATGTTCTCTTTAGGGAATAGGGGGACTCTGGGACTCCACCAGGCATTTCCCCCAACTCTGTTGCATAACTTTCTCCTCTGCCAGGAGCAGCAACCTTAAACCAACCATCGTCTTCCCACTCTTCCTGATGCATCAACTGTGGTGGCTTTATTATTCGACCAATGGTGTTTGATAAGATTGGTCCAATCACAGGAACATCTGAAAAGGGCAATGCAGTTATCGGGTAAGGTCTATCGTAATAATGTTTTCTTTCTAGATGGTCCGTAAACTCGCTAAGAATAAATTTACTTATTGGGGAACGATCAACCTCATCTCCCCATATAGCTTCTTCCTTCGCATTGTCCATCATCCTGGCGTACCAATGAGGGCGGTAGTATTCTATCTCTTCACCCTCAAAGCTGTTTCTACCAAACTCCCAAAAACGTCCTTTTTTTACAGCAACTTCTTTTCTTCCAGAATAAATCGCCTCCAACTCTTCAGGTCTTTCATCTGGAACAAACAAACCAAGGACAGAAGCTGCAGTGACCGGAAGAGCTACCGCTAAAGCCGTTATCGCTCCAAGGGCTCCCCCTGCTTTCACCATTGTCGCTCTGCCCATTGAGAAGGTAGGAATAACCGGGAATCTTAAATTTAGAGGCTTTACGTCCTGAGGTGTCGGGGCTCTTGTATCTGCAACCCCCATGCTTATGAATTTTTTCCAAAGCTTTCCGGTTCTAGTATGTGGAGAATCATAAAGACTACCTGGACTTGCTGTTCCTAGTTTCCTGCCGATATTTAATGCTGACTTAGTCCAATCAGACATGTCTGGCTGATGAGCACCTCGTTCGTTTATCCCAAAGTTTAAGAATTGAGGGTGAATAACCTCTCCGGCTTTTCTGAATCTTTCCCAAAATCCAAGAGAAGTGTCTCCATACTTGCTCGCATAACGAGCAGTTTCAGCTGTCTCAAGGAGACCGATGGCAGTTCCTGCCATTGCAAATCCAGATATCCCTATACCAGCTATATTCCATGGGCTGGTCATTCCAGGAGCAAGATTTTCAAGTGAATCTTGGAGATCGTATAAGTCTCCAATTCCCGGTATCCCAACAAAATCAACTAAGTGTGCGTAAGCAAGTCTAGCTCCAACATATGCTGTTGCTGCTATCTTTGTTGGTCCGAATCCAAGTATCTGCTCTACTGCCCAATCTGCTTGTTGGTATGCCATCGGCAAGCCAACAGTCAAAAGGCTTAACTTTCCTGCCAGGGACTTGTAGGTCTTCCAGGGGGTATCGACTGCAACACCAAGTCCATGAGCAAAAAGGTTAGGAGCGGCTGCTTTTAGATTTTTTGCTAAACCTGCTGTAATTGGATTGGATTGGAATTCTTCAGAAAGCAATCTGTTAAATCTATATACGAGGAATTCAGAACCAATTGCCTTTAAGTTTGCACGACGTGCAGCTTCCTTTGTTTCGGCCCCTTTGATTTGGTAAGGCATCTCCCCTATTGTGGGGCGAGTAATAGTGACTCCGTCACCTATCTCTTGTTGAACAAAGTTGAATTTCGCATTTAAGCGTGGTGATAAATTGGATTTGGTCCAGGCTGTCCCAGGAGCATTACTGCTTCCCTCTGCAACCCTTACAACTTCTGCGTGACCAAGGACCTCTTTTGCTGCATCTGGGTCTGCAAGTGCATTGCCAAGATAAAGCTTGTCATTTAAAAGAGTATAGCCTTGTGCCCTAAAGTCGGCATCACTGCCTTTCCCTTTTGTAAGGGCTTGAAGGTAGGTTGCTAACTGGGAATCTACTTGCTTGCCAGAAACAAAGTGCCCTTGCTCCATAGCTTGTCTGACCACGGATTCCTGGTTAGACATAAAGCCTGAGATACCAAATGTTCTACCCCATTTGAATGGGAGTGCATGATCTTCAAAAGCTCTAGTAATACCGATGGCGGCATCTGGATATTTCTTTATTAGTTGTGCTGCCCCAATACCTATCCCGAGTTTAAGTAATTTAGACGCACCTGTATTAGATAGGTCATAACCAGACTGATAAGGACTATCAGTCCAAATATTATCGGAGTCCCCTCTACCTATTGCATTTCCATAGTAAGCTCTTCCCTTACTTATGTCATAGAGGAACTCTTCGTTTTCTTTTTTCACCGCTATTTATTCTTAGCAGCTTTCCGCTTTTTCGCTTTAGCAATATTCTCTAAGAGTTCTTTTTCTTCTTTTTGTTTCTGTTTAACTGCCGTATCGAATGCAGACTTGTTTAGTTCTGCACGCTTATTTGCTGCTTGTAACCTCTCTTCGGGGGATTGGATATCTACTTCTGAGCCTTCGTCTAGCTGATCGAAATAACCCTTATAGATAGTTTTTGCATCTTCCAGCATTTCATTTCTTAATAATAACTGATCTTCTTTTTCATGACCAAGTAACAGGGATTCAGATCCCGTTACCTCAGAGTTCGTAATAATAGTCTTTTGTCGTTGCGTCCTATTATATTCTGTTCCTGTTCTTCTTTCTATCATGTCTGCTAACTCAGATGCTTGTGGCCTGCGATGCTCTACCTTTTCAGGGGTAGGAGCCTGTTCTTGCTGAACAGCTTGTGGGTCTTCAAAGGTTATCCCCTCCTGAAGCACCCCAAGTCTTAAGAGTTTAGCTTCCGCTTGTGCCAACCTTAAGAGAAAAACAGGGTATTCTAACTCGTATACCTGCTCTAAGGTATAGGCCGGAAAAGCTTGGGCAATAAGAGATGCTGTTTCATGTAAGGCTTGACGGGCTTTCACTCTTGATATGCCAAGTCCATAGTTTAATTCAGGAATTGTTTCAGGTCCTGAATTTTTGAGGATATCCGATACGACTGAAGTAATTATCCCTGCTGGGAACCTACTCATCCTATCGACCATCAGCTCGTCAACTACGCATTTTTTAAATATCTCATCTTCTAAAGTTGCTCTTGCATACTTTTCACTTTGGAACAATTCACTATACTCAAGGAATTCCGCCATGTTCAGGGGTTTCCAGGGGATTGTTTGTCCATTGGTGATAGCGGTTACAAATACGCTTCCGTATTTTCTCCTTAGTGCTGCAAAATCCATAAACTTTTTACAGTTTAACTACTAGAGCCGAAGCCATTTGAGGGCTAATAAAGTTAGAGTTTTGCATAATTTGCTCATTGAGTGTAGTTAAGCTTCCGGCTTTTTGAGTTAGGGATTTCTCTGCTTGAGGCGTTTGCCACAAAATGCAACTAGAAACAACTTGCTCTTCTAGGTCATATGAACTTGCTTCCATTCCGGACTGAACTCTTTCTTGCAAAGAAACAAACTCTCTTCTGTTGATTGGTCTCCAAACAACAAGCTCTGTTTCTGAAAAGCCAGAACAGAAAATTTCTCCATGAACTTCTTTCCATTTCTCAATCTTTACTTCTGTAGGTGCATTAGGGAAAGTAGATAGCAAGTCTGCAAGCTGTGGAGCTACTGCAGCTTCCTCCTCTATTTCGGTAATGACTTCGGGTGTATCTGTGGTTACAGATTCTTCTGGTGTATTTAACATACTTATTCCTTTCGTTTAGAGAGTTTCACTCTCTTGTTTCATGTTGTTTCTATGGGTAAATAATTTTGCACGCTCTGGGCGTAAAAAGAGTATACTTCCTGTATGGGTTGTTCGTCAATCATTAATACGCTGGACCCTCCCAGGATGTGGACATTCTTTATGGTTTGAGAAGTCTGAGCAGACTGACTATCTTCCCACTTGAAATCTATCTTTATATCGAATCCGTTTACTGAAGAATCATCAACTTGACCAGGAGTAGTTTGGATTTTTTCAGATTCACTTGGACCCCATAATACGTCGTTCATTTTTTTAAAGAAAAAATTGTTTGTTTCCTTTTTATTTTTTTCCTCTAATGCTTTTATTGCTTTCCATTGTTCAGTAGCAACATTAGAGCTTTGTGGAGCCGAAAGAGCCTTTAGGGTTTTTTTCAACTGCTCCTCAAATTTATCCTCATTTTCTTGGCGGCCCATAGGGACCTTTCGCATATTGACAGCATCTAGGACAGAGTACAGATAGTTCGGTTCAATGAAATTAATACTGAGTTGACCTTGGACTATGATAGAGCCTTTAGCCATCTCGTTAAAGAATTGAGAAGCATATCCGTAAACTGGGACCTTGGATTGCTGCACACTCCACTGGAGCGAGGTTACCTCATCAAGAAGAATACCTCCGATATAGATATGAGCTTGTGCTCCAGAAAAATAATCTAAGCTGTACTCATTCTTGTATGAGAAGTTGTTTTGGTCATTAGCTATAATGGTGCTCACATGTTTCTCCT
>PVBE010426262.1_pt1 | contig 13636 bp, 9 predicted proteins | sample 1631181 | NCBI WGS metagenome assembly PVBE01 (sample SAMN08397723, study PRJNA350692) | Marine metagenome, whole genome shotgun sequencing project. | isolation source: water | place: Pacific Ocean | collected 2012-04 | reverse complement strand
GTAATGGGTACTGTACAGATGCCTGGGGCGACATGGAGGCATCCCCTGCGGGTAGTTTTCACCCCAATGCCTGGGGTTTTTATGACATGATTGGTAACCATCAGGAATGGGTACAGGATACGTGGGGAGGTTTAGACGGTTATCCAGCAGACTCCCCGACCGATGGTTCGGCCTGGACGGAGAATCACTTGAGCGTCTGGCCCTACACCCCCACGGCGGTCCGCCGATATGTACAGCGCGGCGGCAACATGCACTGGACTCCGCGCGATATTACTGTCGCCGCGCGCGGGCAAGATGTAGACTGGGAAATTGATTTTAGTTACGGGTTCCGGATCGCCAGGACGCTTTAGGCTACGCCCAGCTTTCACATGAAGACTCCGGGTGTGTGCGGCTGGACGAGCCACGCCACGCTACGCGGGGGCAAATCATGAAGCTGGACGAGGCGGCGCTGGATCGTCGATCACCAGCTGTTGCCGAAGGTAAATCCGGCCGCGAGATTCTCTCCCACATCAGCCGCGCCACCACACCAGAACAGGAAGCGGATTGCCACTATTTACTCCACAGTCACGCTCTTCGCCAGATTGCGTGGCTGATCGACATCCGTGCCCTTGAGAACGGCGGTATGGTAGGCCAGTAACTGAACGGGGATGGAATACAGGATCGGGGTAACGAAAGCATCGACGACCGGCAGGGCGATCGTGGCCGCGGCCAGATCGCCAAGAGCTTTCTCGCCTTGCGTATCGCTCATGAAAATTACGCGACCGCCACGGGCAATGACTTCCTGCATGTTCGAGGCGGTCTTTTCAAACAGGTCGTCCCTGGGGGCGATGACAATGACCGGCACCCCGTCGTCGATCAGGGCGATGGGGCCATGTTTCATTTCACCGGCGGCGTAACCTTCTGCGTGGATGTAGGAAATTTCCTTGAGCTTCAGGGCACCTTCCAGGGCGATTGGATAGCTGACCCCGCGACCGAGATAAAGAACGTCACGTGATTCAGCAATTTCGTGAGCCAGTTCCCTTAGCCGCCCGTCGTGATTGAGGACCTCGGCAGCGCGCGCCGGAACTTCCGCCAGCGCCCCGACCAGTCTGGCTTCCACATCATGGGCGACAGTTCCCAGCGCCCGGCCCAGGGCAAGCGTCAGGCAGGCGAGAACAGTCAACTGGGTGGTGAACGCCTTGGTCGAAGCGACGCCAATTTCCGGCCCGGCACAGGTCTGCAACACCGCGTCGGATTCCCTTGCGATGGTGCTTTCCGGCACGTTGACGATGGACAGGATTTTCTGGTTTTGCGACCTGGCATAACGCAAGGCCGCCAGGGTATCCAGGGTCTCGCCGGATTGGGAAATGAACAGGGCCAGACCATCCCCGGGCATGGCGGCGGCGCGATAACGGAATTCGGAAGCGACATCGACTTCTACCGGGATGCGCACCAGACCCTCGATCCAGTACTTGGCGACAAGGGCCGCATACGATGACGTTCCGCAGGCGACAATCGTCACCTTGCCAACCCTGGACAGATCAATATCCAGATCCCCAAGGGATACTTCCCGGCTGGCAGGATTGACATAGGAATGCAGGGTGTCGCCGATAACCTGGGGCTGCTCGTAAATTTCCTTGAGCATAAAATGACGATATCCGCCTTTCCCGACCGTAGCGCCGGAAAGTCCGGTCAGGCGCGTCGGGCGTTCGATGGAATTATCGTCTTCATCGAATATATCGACGCCGGAGCCAGTGATGACGGCCCAGTCGCCATCTTCCAGATAAATGATCTGCTTCGTCAACTGTGCCAGCGCCAGGGCATCAGAGCCCAGGAACATCTCACCATCGCCAACGCCGATAGCCAGCGGTGTTCCGCGCCGTGCGGCGATCATCAGGTCGTTGTCGCCAGCAAACAGGATTGCCAATGAAAAAGCCCCACGCAGCCGCTTTAATGATCTGGCTGTGGCGACTTCCGGACTGTCGCCGCCGTCCAGGTAAGCGGTGATCAGGTGGGCGACCACTTCCGTGTCGGTCCCGGAAGCCAGAACAGCGCCACCAGCCATGACTTCATCTTTCAGTTCCTGAAAGTTTTCGATGATGCCGTTGTGAACAATAACGACCTTATCCGTCGCATGGGGGTGGGCGTTATTTTCATTGGGTACGCCGTGGGTCGCCCAGCGGGTGTGACCGATACCGGTGGTGCCGCTTAAGGGCTGGTCTTGCAGGCGTTTGTCCAGGTTGATCAGCTTGCCTTCGGCGCGACGATGCTCGATCCCCTTGTTTGTCAGGGTCGCAATGCCAGCCGAATCGTATCCCCGGTATTCCAGACGCTTCAATCCATCCAGAAGCAATGGGACCACTTCGCCCTTACCGATAATTCCGATAATCCCACACATTATTTATTCTTCCCTGCCTTTTTTGCGGTTTTGCGTTCGCGATTGCCTTTTGCCCAGCCATCGATCTGTTGATGCCTGGCGCGGGTGAGCGCCAATGCGTCAGAATCAACGTCTCTGGCAACCGTCGATCCAGCCCCCACGCAGGCTCCATCGCCGATGGTGACCGGTGCCACCAACGCCGTGTTGGAGCCAATGAAGGCACCTTTGCCGATAATGGTTTTTGATTTGGAATAGCCGTCGTAATTGCATGTGACGGTGCCTGCGCCGATGTTCGCGCCTGCGCCGATATGGGCGTCCCCGATGTATGTCAAATGGGAAACCCTGGCCCCCGGTTCCAGCATGGCGTTTTTTACCTCGACGAAGTTGCCGACCCTGGCGCCTTCGCTTACGGTAGTGCCGGGGCGCAGCCTTGCAAAAGGCCCGATGCTGGCCCTGGGTAAAATCGATGCCCCTTCGATATGGCAAAAGGCATTGATCGTCGCTCCCTCGCCGACACTTGATCCAGGACCAAAAAAAACATTCGGTCCGATGGAGACATCCTCGCCAAGTCTGGTATCAAAGCCAAGAAACACCGTTGTCGGGTCGCTCATTGTGACGCCGTTCTCCATCGCCTGAAAACGCATACGATCTTGCAGGATGGCTTCGGCTTGCGCCAGTTCGATGCGGGAGTTAATGCCGATCAACTCATCCGGGTCCCCCTCGACAACGGCGCAGGCACGTCCATCGGCGCGCGCCAGTTCGATAATGTCCGTCAGGTAAAACTCTCCCCTGGCGTTGTCGTTACCGACCCGCTCCAGCAGGCTCCACAACACTTTTCCATCAATCGCCATGACGCCGGAATTGCACAAGGCGACCTCAAGTTGCCCGTCCGTCGCATCCCTGGCTTCGACGATGGCGTCCAGTCCGCCATCTGCGCCCACGATCAGGCGGCCATAGGCGGCAGGATCATCGGGGGTGAAGCCCAGCACCACAACCGCCGGGTCGGGATCACCATGACGGGCATCAAGCATTGCATCCAGGGTATCCCGGGTAATCAGCGGCGTATCGCCGTAAAGCACCAGGACATCACCGTCAAAATCGCCAATGGAGTCGCGGGCCGCCAAAACCGCATGCGCCGTTCCCAGACGTTTCGATTGAACCGCCGTCGGGAATGGCGAGACGGCCCCGGAAACCGGATCCATAAAATCACCGACAACGACACATGCGTCTTGCGGGTCCATTCCTTCAACCGTGCTCATCAAATGAGCGATCATGGGCCTGCCCGCCAACGGGTGCAGAACCTTAGCCAGCCTTGATTTCATTCGTGTGCCAAGCCCGGCTGCAAGCACAATGATGGCGGTTCTGGATGTAGTCATAAAACTGGAATCACCTTATAAACGCAGGACACTGGCAGGAATTTGCCACATGGCGGGGATCACGCCAAGTCAAAGATTGTTACGGAGTTTTGCAATGACCATCAAGCGGTCACACTCTGACCACACTGAGGAATCCCGCCATTACTTTTTTGGTTCCGGCTTTCTCGAAGGCTATTTCCAGTTTATCCCCATCGATTGCCCTGATAGCGCCGTAGCCAAATTTCTGGTGGAACACCCGCTGCCCCGGTTGCAGGCCTTCGCCGTTTTCATTCCCTTCGCAGGAAGGTAGTTGGGTCCGCCATGCCGGTTGTTCGTTATACCCGCCCCGGCGATGTCGGCGCTGGCCTGATCCAGCATTCCCACCGCCGTACAAACCCTGATCGGCCGATTGCTCGATGTTTTCGGCCGGTAGTTCATCGATAAAGCGCGAAGGGATCGCCGATTGCCAGTTGCCGTAAACGCGACGGTTGGCGGCGAAGCTGACCATGGCCTTCTTGCGCGCGCGGGTCAGGCCGACATAAGCCAGACGGCGCTCTTCTTCCAGGGCGGCCGCACCGCCTTCATCCAGCGCCCTTTGGTGCGGGAACAACCCTTCTTCCCAACCAGGCAGGAAGATCGTGTCGAATTCAAGCCCCTTGGCCCCGTGCAGGGTCATCAGGGTCACTTTTTCCTCCGACGCTGATTCTTCGTTCTCCATGACCAGCGAGACATGTTCCAGAAACCCCTGAAGATTTTCAAAGTCCTCCAGGGCGCTCAAAAGTTCCTTCAGGTTTTCCAGGCGTCCCGGGGCTTCCGGGGCCTTGCTCATTTTCCACATGGCCGTGTAACCTGATTCGTCCAGCACCTGTCTGGCCAGATCAACCTGATCGACCTCACCAGCCAGCGTCCGCCAGCGGCCAAAATCGGCGAGCAACCCGCGCAGCGTGGTACGCGCGCGCGCCGGTAGCTCATCAGTTTCCAGCAACTGGATGACGGCCTGGATCATGGGGATGCGTTCGGCACGGGCAAAAACGTTAATGGTTTGCAGGGTGACACTGCCCAAACCCCGCCTGGGCGTATTGACGATACGTTCGAAGGCAAGATCATCATCAGGTTGGGCAATCACCCGCAGGTAGGCGATGGCGTCGCGGATTTCCAGGCGTTCATAGAACCGCGCCCCACCGATAATCCGGTACGCCAAACCCAATGTAATCAGGCGTTCCTCGAACTCGCGGGTCTGAAATCCGGCGCGCACAAGCACCGCCATTTCGTTCAGGCTGTGACCCTTGTCTTGCCGGGATTCAATTTCGTCTCCGACGACACGGGCTTCCTCGACCCCGTCCCAGACACCACGTACACCAACCTTGTCGCCTTCGTTCAGGTCTGTCCACAACGTCTTTCCAAGCCGCCCCTCGTTTTTGGCTATCAGGCCAGAGGCCGCCGCCAGAATATGGGGCGTGGAACGGTAGTTGCGTTCCAGCCGCACGACCCTGGCGCCGGGGAAATCGTTTTCAAAACGCAGGATGTTACCGACCTCGGCCCCGCGCCAGGAATAGATCGACTGGTCGTCATCGCCAACGCAGCATATATTCCTATGCCCCTGTACCATCATACGCAGCCACAGGTATTGGGCGACGTTGGTATCCTGATATTCATCGACCAGGATGTAGCGGAATTTGCGTTGAAGTTCCTGCAGGACGGAAGGTTGTTTCCTGAACAACTCCAGGCACAATAACAACAGGTCGCCGAAGTCCACCGCGTTCAGGGTTGTCAGGCGCTCCTGGTATTCCTGATATATCACCACCGCCTTGCCGTCGGCAGCCTCCGATCCTTCCGCATCGGTCACTGCATCCGGCATCAGGCCCCGATCTTTCCAGCGCTGGATGACGCCTGACAGAACCCGGGGCGGCCAGCGCTTTTCATCGATGTTGTGGGCTTCCACAAGCTGTTTCAAAAGACGCACCTGGTCATCCTGATCGATGATGGTAAAACTGGATTTCAGGCCGACGGCCTCTGCATGACGGCGCAGGATACGCGCGCCCAGCGCGTGAAAGGTGCCAATCCACCAGCCTTCGGTTTCCCGCCCCAGCAACATGCCGACACGCTGCTGCATTTCACGCGCCGCCCTGTTGGTGAAGGTAACGGCCAGCGTCTCCCACGGGCTTGCCTTGCCCTGCATCAAAATATGGGCAAGCCGCGTTGTCAGCACCCGGGTCTTGCCGGTACCTGCCCCGGCCAGCACCAGAACCGGCCCCTCGACGGCCTCGACGGCCTCGCGCTGGGCCTCGTTCAGGCTATCCAGATAGGCGGGAGCCGCCTGTGCCGGAACCAGGCTTCCAGCTACCGGTTCGGCGGAAAGGTCAAAAGGATCAGACATTCACGATATATAGCGTAGTGCTATTCCTTGCGGCACCAAAAAACATACATGCCCTTGAAGGTGTCCTTGTGGACACATTCAAATTCATGCCAACGCCCAAGATCCCTCAACCCTTCACCATCGGGAGCCCCTTCGTCGATATCAAGGGGAACCTGGAAACCCTGAAAGGTCAATCCGTTGGTCGCCATGAAGTCCGCTATATCGGGAATCGCAAGGTGTTGTTCGCTAACGTGGAACATCAGGTCACGAAAATTGCCGAGAGTATAAAAATCGGCCGATTGGCGCAGGAACGCCCCCTTGCCCCTGTCTCCCTGGGCGATGATGTCCTGACGGTAAGCACGAATGGACGGTTCATCACCACATGAATTACGGACCTGGATATCATCGCGAAGTGAGGCGATAGTGCGTCGGGCCGCGCGACTGTAAAGGCCGATCTTCATCAACCCTCCGGCCCGAAGCCTTTCACCAAGAACCTTCCAGCCATCCCAGGGATCACCCATGTGATGCAGGACGCCGACGCATTCGATGATATCGAAAGTATCCTCCAGTAAACTGGCATTGAGGATATCGCATTGCATGAAGTGCAGGTTTTCAACCCCAAATCGACCCGCCATGCGTTTGGCGTAGGCGAGACTGGCGAGAGAAATATCGATGGCTGTAATGGCAGCCTTCGGCCCATAGCCAATAGCCGCGTCAGTGGCCTGCTGACCCGTACCCGATCCGGCGATTAACACCTTGAAAGGGGTATCCATAAAGGTCAGATCATTTTCAGGGAAATACTGCGAAAGTTGATCCCGGTGCCCCCCCTCCACCGGAGTCTGCAAGCTTAGCCAGCGCGGATAAGGACTTTCCTCATAAAGCCGGGCGACATTTCTGGACGTTTCGTCACCAATGGTGCCCAGGGCTTCAATTTTTTGCGCCGTCTCGACATCGGCGGCCCTTTCCGCCATTTGTGTGTTGATAAGGTCGCCCAGCGCTTTTGGCTTGATCTGCCGACCATCGATGTCCCTGGCGTTTTCACCCAACAGGTGCCAAAGGGGATAATAAAGTGCCTTCAGCAACAAGCTATCCGCTGCCGCTCGCGAGCCGTCGCGAAGGCCTTGCATATTGATAAACATACCATCAAGACGGTTTTGCTCTTCGCCCGAGACGGCGAAGACATATTCATTGATTTCCCCCTGACTGACCAACACGCAGGCAAATTCAAGGATATGGGCCTTACGCAATGTGTCTTTCGGTGATGACATTAACAGGGCCTTGCGGACCGCCGTCAGCAGGCACTCGATATCCAGATCGGTGTTGGCGGCGGCACACAACGCCGTGCGCAACAGCGGGTCACGCAAAACAGCTTTGCCTTTTGATGACAAAAGCCACCGGGCACCGGAATTCCAGCCTTTCGTGCCACCCAGGAAAAGGGCGTCCCCAAGGGCCGTGCATTGCTTCAGGTAAGTCAGCGCCGTCGGCCCGAGAACCTGATGATCAACGTCAATAAACCCGAAGGCAGCGCAAAGCCCGGCAGGATCGATACTACAGGGATTGCGAAGCCGAAAATGGCTCAGCAGACGGGTGAGCAACCTGGCCGCCGGATGGAGGGCGCGGTCGCGGGCCAGTGCGTTCGTCGCCTGAATAATCGCCTCGCCTGGCCGTCCTGATGCATCAAGAGCCTGCGCAAGATTGTAGGGAATGACCGCATTTCCGGGTTCGACTTCGCCAGCAGCCTGAAAGCAGGAAACAGCGGTAGCGAAGTCGCCGGACTGCAAGGCCGCAATACCCTTTTCCTGTGTCACTTTAATCATTTTAATGTCCGCGTTCTTCACGGCGGCTTTCCACCAGGGCGCGGTTATAGGCGCTCATGACCCGTCCCTCGCGTACACAGCCCATAAACTTCATGCCTTTGCGGTCCTCAATCACGGCGATATATTCCTCGCCGGTATCGCGCATGGTCGTCATCGCGGTTTCAAGGTCATCCGTACAGGCCAGCACCGGCGGATGGCGTCGTGCGACATCGCTTGCCGTAATCAATTGATCCAGTTCCGAATCGAAGGCGAATTCGCTCATATCGGCCAGGGTTATGGTGCCAAACAGGACGCCTTCGTCATCAACGACAAAAAGTTCTCCCGCCTCGGACTTTTGCAACATGGAGCGGATATCTGGAAGACCCACCCCCAATGTCACAGGTTCGCCCCCCGTGGAGAGAACGCTTCGGACTTTCAAATCGCGAAGTAACGCCATCTCGAAGCCTTCGCGAAGATCATGCCCCCGCTGTTCAAGCTGCCACGAGAAAAAAGACCCGCCATGGAACTGCCGGGTGATCATCGAGGCGATAACCACGGTTACCATAAGAGCCAGGGTTAGCGCGTAGTCGCCGGTCATTTCGAAAATTATCAGCGCGGTGGAGATCGGCGCGCCAAGCATGGCGGCGGCCATCGCCCCCATTCCCAAAATCGTATAGGCTCCGATACCGGTCGAAAGGTCCGGAAACAGGCCAGTAAAAACCATTCCATAAGAACCACCCAACATCGCCCCGATGACCAGCGCCGGCGAAAATACACCGCCGCCGAACCCGAATCCAATGCTGAGCGCCGTCGCCAGTATTTTGGCGAGACAAATCGAAACAAGCAGGAACAGGGTCAGTGGTTCCATCATCGCGGCTTCGGTCACGCCATAACCGATACCCAGCACTTGTGGATACCAGATCGCCACGAAGCCAAGAAGCGTCCCGCCCAAAGCCGGTTTCAGGAAATCCGCTATGGGTAGCTGTTGGGCTATTGACCGGCTCATCATGATGCTTTTCATAAAACCCATCGCCGTTAATCCGGCAAGAATGCCAAGACCGACGAAGGCCGGAAATTCCCAAAAAGATTCAATAACGTGTTCATGAATGACGAAAGCGGGAAAATCACCAAAATAAAACCGCGAAATCGCGGTCCCCGTTACACTGGCGATAACAATTGGGGCAAAGGCGCTCAAGGCGTAATGGCCGATCACAACCTCTGAGGCAAACAAGGCACCCGCGATGGGCGCGTTGAAGGAAGCGGCTACCGCCGCCGCTGCTCCACAGCCCAGAAGGGTTCTTGAAACGGACCGGGTTAAATGAAGCCTCGCAGCCAGCCAGCCGCCAAGGGCGGCGCCGGAATGAACCACCGGGCCTTCCCGTCCGACCGAAGCCCCGAAACCGATCGAACACGCATTAACCACGGCGGCTTTCATAGCGGTCAGGACAGACATCCTTCCCCCCCGCAGTGCTGCGGCTTCAATAACATCGGCTACGCCTTCGGGTCGATTTGAAGGCATCAGGTATTTTACCAGTATTCCGATGATCAGGCCGCCAATCGCTGGCGGGGCGACGATCTGCCACCAGTGCAGGGTTTCCAGATGAACAAACAGCCTCTCACTCGAAGTGCCGAAGGAAAGTGTTTGCACCATGGCGATGGCTTCGCGAAAAAGGATAACTGCGCCGCCCGCCCCAACACCGACTGCGAAGGCAAGAACAGAAAGGGCCGTATGTCCGTTTTGGGTAATGCGCCGGATGCGGACATAAAATCGACTTAAGGAAAACCGCATCATGGCACCGATTTACTGTATTCAGCGGCCAAATCAGGCGATTCGGTATAGTCCAACGAAGCCTCCAGCTTTCCTATATACGTGCCAATTCAAGAGCATAGACATACCGTCCACTAGTCCAAACAAAAAATCAGTGATTATTGATTTCGATTACAGAACCGGACTGGGCTGGACGCTGAAAGGGCTCCTGGTTTTCTGAATAAATCTGCAATCCCTGCCTTGCCACTTCGGGAAACAGGGCGGAACGCCTGGATTCCATATCCACATGCACCATCATCAATTCATTCGTCGCACATAAAAATCCACTATTACGATGATACATATGATGAAACAGATGCATTCGCTTTTCATCGAAACCCATTAACAGGGTCGCTATCTGCAACGAGTCGCCTTCAACAACCTCGCGCATGTAGGAAATATGCGATTCGACGACAAAATCCGAACTGTTCGTCTTTTTTCGATAATCATCCCCCATATCGAGCAAGTCCAGCAAGGCATCCGTTCCGTGATCGAACACCAGCACGTAATAGGCGACATTCATGTGTCCGTTATAATCAACCCAGGCGGGCTGGACCTGTTCTTCATGAAGCAGCCTTCCGCCATCTGGCATAATGATATCAGCCATTATTTTCCCTTTTCCTCAATCTTGTACTCGCTGGCGCCATAATGGCCGATCGACCGTTGAAACGGAAAGAACTTTGCCGGACTGGCCCTCAATGTTAAGTAATCGACTTTAAGATCATTCAGCCAACTGCCCCATTGAAAACATGACCGATTCCAGTCGACATATAATCGAATCCAGTAATCCGGAACTGGCCGTTGTCGTACCCATTCATGACGAGGCCGAAAATCTGGCGCCACTTATCAACGAGATACGGGCCGCGCTGGAAAATACTTGTTCTGAGTATGAAATTATTTATGTCGATGACGGCTCTACGGACGGCTCGATCAACCGGCTGCTGGATATCAGGAACGAGTGTCCCCAGTTGAGGATTCTGAAACATCACCAATGCAGTGGGCAGAGCGCCGCCATCATGACCGGCGTTAAATCCGCCAGGGCCAGAATCATCGCCACCCTGGACGGGGACGGCCAGAATGATCCGGCGGATATTCCCGCCCTTTTCACAGCCCTGAAGGGTGCGCCTGACCCCGATCGGTTGTTGGTTGCAGGCATGCGCGCCAAAAGGAAGGACACCTGGATCAAACGCGTATCATCGAAGGTCGCGAACAATATTCGTGGGCGGCTTTTGAAAGATGATACGCCGGACACGGGTTGCGGATTGAAAGTATTCACGCGAGCAGCCTTCATGGACACGCCCCGGTTCGACCATATGCATCGCTTTTTGCCTGCCCTGATGATTCGTCGTGGTGGCAGCGTCATCTCGCTCGCCGTCAACCACCGTTCACGCGAACAAGGCCGTTCCAAGTACGGCACCCTTGATCGCCTTGCCGTCGGCATAGTCGATCTTGTGGGCGTTTTTTGGCTGCAACGCCGTGCGAATCGACCGGAAGTTGAGGAATTGGCTGAAACTCAAGAGGGCCGTCCTTCAAAGGCCGTATCCCAATGACTCCGAAAATCCTGTTTCGCGGTCTTTTTCTGATCGCTTCCCTCGTTGGTATCGGCTACGTGATGAAAATCAGCGGGCTGGGGTCATCCATCGACAAAGCCTGGATTGACAGTGACATTCGTGGTCAGGGTTTTACGGGTGAATTACTTTTTGTCGGCATCGGGATGTTGTTCACCGCCGTCGGACTTCCCCGGCAGGCAATCTGTTTTCTCGCCGGGTACGCTTTTGGATTGCTGGAAGGTACGATCCTGGCCCTGCTGGCGTCCGTGTTGGGGTGTATCGTCGCTTTTTACTACGCCCGCGTCCTGGGCAGGGATCTTGTCGTCTCCCGCTTCCCAAACAGGGTTCGGGGAATTGACAATTTCCTGCATGAAAACCCCTTTAGCATGACCCTGCTGATCCGCCTTTTGCCGCTGGGAAGCAATCTGGTGACAAATTTGGCGGCGGGTGTCTCGAGTGTTGGCGGCGGTCCCTTTTTTTTGGGTTCGGCGATTGGTTACCTGCCGCAAATTTTGGTGTTCACCTTAATCGGCAGTGGTTTCAGCGTGGACCCGGAACTGCGTATTACGATCAGCGTCGCCCTGTTTATCGTGTCGGGTTTTCTTGGTGTCACGTTGTTTCGTAAATACCGTCACGGAAAATCTTTTGACGCCCGGATTGAACACGAGTTGGGTGTTGATGTTGACGAGGCTCCCGGAAAATGAGGGGTCCCGTATCGATAAGTGGTCTTTCCGCCAGCGGCTTCACCCTGTTCTGGGTTGGACTTTGGGTGGCGTTAATGGCGGTGGCTATTAAATTCCGCCCCTTTTTGCCCGTTGACGAAACCCGTTATCTTGCCGTCGCCTGGGAGATGTGGCGCGACAAAAATTTCCTGGTGCCTCATCTGAACGGCGAACCCTATTCTCACAAACCGCCCTTGCTTTTTTGGTTGATGCACGGCGGATGGGCTGTCTTTGGCGTCAACGACTGGTGGCCACGCCTGGTCGCACCGCTGTTTGGCCTTGCCAGCCTGTTCCTGACGGCTTTGCTGGCCCGCCGGTTATGGCCGGGGCGCTCTGCCGTCGCCGTCGCCGCCCCGTTGATTTTACTGGCCTGTTTGTTCTGGACGCTTTTCACCACCCTGACCATGTTCGACATGCTTTTGACCCTTTGCGCCTTGCTGGGGATGTTGGGAATTATCCGGGCCTGGCAGGATAACAACGCCGGTGGCTTCACCTTGCTTGCCTTCGCCATTGGTCTTGGCGCCTTGGCCAAAGGGCCCGCGATCCTGGTTTCCATCCTTCCCGTTGCGCTTCTGGCGCCCTTATGGACTACAAACCTGGGTGGCCAGAACCCTGAAGCTGACTCGGATGATCGGGAAGCGGATGTTGAACCCGGCCCACAGATGTGGAACCGGGGCTGGAAACTATGGTACATCGGCGTCGGCCTTGCCCTGTTGGGTGGCGTGGCGATTGGCCTTGGCTGGGCCATTCCCGCAGCCATCATGGGCGGGGAAGACTATCGCGACGCCATCTTCTGGGGCCAATCGGCGGGACGCATGGTTGATTCCTTCGCCCATGGCCGTCCCTGGTGGTGGTTTCTGGCCGTCCTGCCTGGTTTGATTCTGCCCTGGACAGTCTGGCCCGCCAGTTGGTGGGCGCTTCGGGGCTTGCTTGATCTTCGCGAAGACAACGGCCTTCGGTTCTGTCTTGTCTGGTTTTTGCCTGCTCTCATCATCTTTAGCGCTATCAGCGGCAAACAACCTCATTATTTGTTGCCCGTTTTTCCGGCGTTGGCGCTTGTCCTGGGCAGGCTTCTCGTCGATTGCGTCGAGGCCGATGAAACGATCTGGAGCCGCTTCGGATTACAACTGCCGGGAATTTTGTTTATCCTTTTTGGTCTTTTTATCGGGATCGCCCCTTTGACGGTCGGAACTTTTGATCTGCCACCCGTTATTGCCGACGCTGATTTCATCTGGGGACTGGGGCTGGCGTTATTCGCCTTTAGCGTTATTCTTTTGAACCGTAACAGCCTTCATTTAATGACTCGCCTCGCATCAATCGCCCTGTTGTCCGTAGCCCTGATCGCAACCATTCACATGAGCCTCAGGCCGTTTCTGGCTGAACGGTTCGACCTGAAACCGCTATCCCAGAAACTTGGAGAGTGGCAGCGATCCGGCATCCCACTGGCCTTCAGCGGCAAATATCATGGCCAGTTCAATTTCATGGGGCGACTGCAAGACACCATTACTACTGTAGGCCTCGTCGATCCCGATCTGGAAAACTGGCTCACCGCGAACCCAGAGGGCAGAATTGTAACCGTTACGGATGATGTTCCTGAAATGACAACGCCGGTTTATTCTCAACCGTTTCGTGGACGCACTTTGATTGTCATCGATGCTTCCCAGGCAATCACCTTCCCTGAGATTTTGAACAAG
>PVBE011320302.1_pt1 | contig 13637 bp, 11 predicted proteins | sample 1631181 | NCBI WGS metagenome assembly PVBE01 (sample SAMN08397723, study PRJNA350692) | Marine metagenome, whole genome shotgun sequencing project. | isolation source: water | place: Pacific Ocean | collected 2012-04 | reverse complement strand
GGGTAAAGCCTATGGACCAAAACCACGCCGAAGATCCCAACGTTGCACCGATTCATGGCGATCTCCGGGAGCACTTTGCCGTGTTCTACTACGTCTTCGCCGCCGTCCTCGGCCTGGGGGCCGTGGTGGCCGGAATCGCCTTCGGTATTCTCCTGGCAAACGACTAGGTCGCGGACGCGGACACTGAGCCGTCCGCATCGATGACCGTCAGTGAGCGGGATGGAGCGCCAAGAATGCCTCTCACCGTCGACCAGCCCGTTGCCACGCCTGGCAGCCGGATACTTCTTCGCGCCACCAAGTACGACGGCTCGGCCCACTGGATTCAGCCGTTCACCGTAATCGCCGACGACGGCCAGATGGTGATCACCCAATACAGGGCCCGCACGCCGATCTTCACGAGCCGCGGAGAATTTCGGAGCCCATACGATAGCCGCGTCTACTTCTGGCGAGACCGCTGGTATAACGTGTTCCGGCTCTCGAAACCCAGGAACGACCTCTCTCTCTGGTACTGCAATGTCACCACACCGCTCACCGTCCAGCCTGGTCAGCTCAGCTACGTGGACCTCGACTCGGACGAGGAGGTCTCGAACCAGCGCTCCCGTGTTACGGACAGGGTCTCCGGTGGTCTTTCGACTGCGGCTCGGACCCGCGTGATTATGGGTTGTTGGTCTCTGAGTCGTCTGGTGAGCACGTGTTTAGAGGAGCTTTGAGCCTGCTTTCCGCGCCTGCGCCCGCCCTGCTCGGTCCCCTGCGGCCCGCCGGGCCTCGGTGGCAAGGCGGCGCTCGACCTTGGGGTGCCGCCGCTCGGTTACGGCCAGCTCCATCCGTGAGAGGTGGGCCAGACCCTTCCGCGTGTCCGAGGCCATTCGCGCCGGGTCCTGGTTCTTCATCCGGCGCTTGAACAGGAAGTAGGTGAAGCACTTCCATTCGTGATAACCGATGCGGTCAGTTATGACCGCCCCCGTTGTGTCACGATACTCGTCGACGAGTATCGCAAGTGGAGCTCCGTAGACGCGACTCATGGCTATGTCCCGGTAGAGCTGGTCGGTGCCGACGCCACCGAGGAAGTTCTCCTTGTGGACCTCCTCTTCGACGCTCAGCTGCAGCGCCTCCTCCACAAGCACGCCATAAAGGTAGTTGAGATGCGCGCGATGCTTCGACTGGCCGAGCCGTTCGGCAAATTCGTCGTCGGCCATTTCCATCGGCCAGCGGCCTTCGAACAGGAGGGCTTCCGCTTCGTCGTCTGGGACAAGATCGTCGGTCTCTTCGATCAACCGCTCCGCGAGTACCAGCCAGTCGAATGCGTCCCCCCCCACCAGGTAGGCATACTGGCGCCCGTCGAACGTCTCGGCTGGGGTTTGCCACTGTCCGACCGCGTCCACAAGGGCAACGAACCAATGCGTGCCTTCGAGGACCTGCTGACGCATGCGAAAGATGACATCGTCCGGGGTAGGAAGCCCCCCCTCAGAGGAGTTGAGAACCTCTACATCGGGTGCTGATTGAGTCTGGGCACACACTCCAAAAGAGTACCATGTATAGGCAGGATTTCGGGACCCTGGTAAGTGAGAAAGGCGAGGTGGAACGGGCCCGCTGTGACTAGGTCTGTCGGTCGTGAAGTTCGGCGATGATCTGCTGGTAGACTTCAATCGCAGGCCGTCCGAGCGAAGCCGCAAGCCTCTTGACGTCGTCATCCTCTGGGACGCCGACGTGTCGACCGTTTCGCTCCGCGAACTTCACGCGTACGGTCCCGAGTGATGTGTCCACGTCACGGACCTCGCGTCCGAGTTCGTAGCGTTCGTAGGCCGCGACACGTACTCCAAGTGTCGTGGTCTCGGCGAGAAATAAGTCGGCAAACCGTGGTTCTGTTCCCCTCTCGACCAGGGCACAGAGTTTGACTGCAGCCCGGCCCTTCTTCATTCCAATTTGCTCGGTCCAGGCATCGAGAGCACCCTCGGCGATCAGCCTGGCCTGGGCATGGGCCACGAGCGTCGGCTGGAGATCGTCGATGTTCGCCTCGAGAAGCGAAATTGAACGTGTCGGCCGAGTCTCCGAAGGTCCGCTTCCGGCTTCCCCGGCCCCGATGAACACTCTCAGGGCGTTGGGCCGGCCGGGGCTGTCATGCGAACCGGCTCCGGCTCCGTGGGCCTGGGGTGTCAGGATCGTTCCTCCGGGCTCGGCCACCGCTGACAGGATGGCGGCTCCGGTGGGCGTGACGAGTTCATGCGACGCCTCGATGAAGCGTAGGGGAAAGTGGGCGGCTTCAAGAATATTCGCCGCGGCCGGCCCAGGGGCGGCTGGAATTGCGCCGTGCGCAGAGCGCGTGATCGTCCCGGCCCCAACGGTGACCACCGGGCAGTAGCAGCGCTCCACATCCAGGGCCTCGAGCGCCAGCATCGTGCCTGTAATGTCCACGAGAGCATCGACTCCGCCGACCTCGTGAAATTCCGAGCGGCCTTCGTGGGCCATTGACTCGCCTGACTCGAGCGCGTCGACAGCGGCAGTCGCCCGGTCTCGAACCCGGGTCGCAAACCCGGCACGAGCGATCAGCTCTCTCATTTCAGGAGCCTCGTAGTGCCGGTCTTCCTCTGGTTGCACCTCGAGATGCAGGGCCGAGATGCCCGCTCTCGTAACCCGTGTGGTTTTTATTTCGACACGTGGCAGGCCCAGTTCGGCGAGGCTGGTCAGGATTGGGTCCAGCTCCGCCCCGGCGTCGACCAACGCGGCGAGGGCCATGTCCCCAGCGATCCCAGAGAAGCAGTCGAAGACGAGAATACGCTCGGGCATATCAGTCTTTGCAGGCTTCGACGGCCAGTCGGTTAACAGACGCGGCGGTGTAACCGGCGCCGAATCCATTATCGATGTTAACGACACTGACCCCGGGGGCGCAGGAATTAAGCATAGTGAGCAGAGCTGCCACACCTCTGAAAGACGCGCCGTAGCCGGTGGAGGTCGGCACCGCTATCACCGGATTAGCTACGAGGCCCCCGATGACGCTCGGGAGGGCCCCGTCCATTCCAGCCACCACTACCAGGGCGTTCGCATCGCGGATGTCGTCGACGTGAGGGCCTATCCGATGAATTCCGGCGACGCCGATATCGTAGTGGCGTGTGATCCTCGCGCCCATCATGGTCGCGGTTATCGCGGCCTCTTCAGCCACAGGGATATCGCTGGTTCCGGCGCTCACAATTGCCACGTGGCCGTCGGCCGGACGAGGATCCCGGTCGGCCCAGGCGATACGAGCGTGCTTGTCGTAGGTTGCGCCTGGAATCTCGGCCAGCAAGGTGGCCGACTGGGCCGCATCAATCCGTGTGACGATGAGCCTCCCGGCCCGGGCAAATATCTCGGCTCCGATCTGCGCAACCTGCTCCGGGGTCTTGCCGGGCGCGAAGATGACCTCGGGAAACCCCGACCTGAGATCCCTGTGGTGGTCGACGGACGCGAATCCGAGGTCTGCGAACGGTGCGACAGCCATCCTGTTCGCGGCTTCGGCGGGCGAAGTCTCACCCGCTGCGACGGCTTTTAACAGCTCGAGAGCCTCTTCCCGGTTCATCCGAACAGTATAGGCGGCGCGGTGTACTCTCCTTTTGATGGCTCCCCGCTTCACCGCTGGAACTTCGGCCCTCGTGGGGCGAACGCCTATGGTCGAGATCAAAGCGGTTCCGGCACCGCCGGGGGTTCGCCTGTTTGCAAAGCTCGAGGGCCAGAACCCGACGGGAAGCGTCAAGGACCGGATCGTTCTCGGGATTCTCCAGAAGGCGGAGGCGGCGGGTGAGCTGGCACCCGGCCAGCCTCTCGTCGAGGCGTCTACCGGAAATACTGGTGTGGCTCTCGCCGCCTTCGGCAGGCTGCTGGGCCACCCTGTTGAGGTGTGCGTTCCTGAAAGCGTCTATCCAAAGATCGAAGAATTACTGCGCGTATACGGCTCGAAAGTCCGCAAGGTTCCCCGCAAGGCCGGCATCAAGACCGCCGTCCAAGTGGCCAGGGAGGTTGCTGCGACCGAAGGAAAGTACCTGCTTAACCAGTTCGGCAGCTCCGAGAACTCACGCATCCACTACGAAACTACGGCCGAGGAAATCCTCCAGGACATCGACAGTGTGGATGTGTTCATCGCCGGAATGGGCACGGGGGGCACCATCACTGGTGTCGGCAGGCGGCTCAAAGAGGTGAGCGGGGATTGCCATGTCGTCGGTGTGGAACCTCGCCTGGGAGTGCACGTCCAGGGCCTTCACTCTCTCGAGGACGGCTTCATTCCCCCTGTTCTCGACGAGAGCGTTCTCGATGCCAAGATCATCGTCGGTAGTCGCCACGCTTTCTCGCACGCCCGGCGCGTAATGCTGGCCGATGGGCTCTTCGGCGGGATTTCCAGCGGTGCCGTACTCCATGCAGCCATGCGGGCTGCCAGCAGGATGACGTCAGGCAACATAGTCATGATCTTTGCCGACGCCGGCTGGAAGTACCTGGGAACTGATCTCTGGTCGGCGGACGCCGAACACGAAGGCGAAGACCACGAAGACCCGCTCGACGATGTCCTCTGGTGGTGATTTGTGGAGCGCTTACGGGGGCTTCTCAACGGTTGAACATGACCCGATATACACTCCTCCAGATGATTGCTCCCCGCGGACTGGTCGCGGTTCTGGCGATTGGCCTTCTCGCGGCCGCGTGTTCCTCGAGCGACGAGGAGGAGCTTCCGGACGGCTGGGCGTTTAACGGTCTACTCCAACCGCGCGCAATACACCTGACTCAGGACGGCAGGATCGTTGTCGCGGAGGCCGGTACTGGTCTCAACGATGGCCGCGTGTCAGTCGTCGATCCTGACGGTAACGGGCGCGAGGTGGTCATCGAGGGGCTCCCATCGGTCTCAGGCGCCGGCGAACCCTGGGGAGACGTTGCTGGGGCAGCGGGCGCGGCGATGGCGCCCGACGGGACTGTGTGCGTGGTGATCGGAATCCCAGAGCCGCTCCCCGAAGCTATCGGCGAACTGCGGTGTACCGATGGTCTGACGGTTGACCTCAAAGCCTGGGAGGAGGCCAATGACCCCGACGAGTTCGGTCCGGCGTCCAGGCTTTTTGACATCGTCGCCGAGGGGGACGCCGGCTGGTGGGTGAGCGACGCGGCCGGAAACACCGTGCTTCACATCGACCGCGCTGGAGAGGTGGTGCTGGGAGGGCTCTTTCCCAGCTTTGGTACCTTCGATCCTCCGATGGAAGGGCGGACAACCGGCCTGACGGTCGCTGGTACGAGCCCGATCGGCGCGGCATCACGCGGCCCTCGTGGCGGAATCCCCCAGAGAGGCGGCCTTGTTGTTGCTTTATTTAATGGTGCGCTTGCGGTCGTTCGGCCTATCGATCCCGACGACCCGGGGTTGGGTTTCGCGAATACTCCGAATGCGATCGCGGCATTCGCCAATGAGCAATTTCTTTACTTCCTCGTCCACAGCGGATCAGGTGCCGGCATATACGACACCGCGAGAACGCCCCTCTGGATGGGCACCGGCGGGACAGGGTTTGTCCAGCTCCCGGATGGCGCCTTCATCGTCGCTGTCGCTGGTGAGGGGCGGCTGATCCGCGTCGAGTAGAAGCCCCCCGTGATCAGGTCTGAGAGTAACCCGACCCCGGGTGGTCGATACCCGTTCCCTGTCCCTTATCCATCCAGCCGAACTCGACCAGGATCTGCTGACTGTACGTAACACGCCCGGTCACTTTGTCGAGGGGCTCTGTGGCCAGCAACAGTGTGGCCCGCGCCATGTACTCCACCGGCTCGCCCCGGGGGTCGTCCTTGCCGTCGACCAACTTGTGGAAGACGGTGCCTGGCGTCGGGACTACCTGCGAAGGGGAAACGCAGGTAACGCTTACCCCGTCCTCGTAGACCTCCGAGGCGAGGCCCTGGGTGAATCGCTCCATCGCGGCTTTTTCGGCGCCGTAGAGGGTACCGCCTGCGCCCCGGCCAACGTCGTTGGAGTAAGGGCCACGGCCGGGACCGATGGCCGCCCCACTGGAAATATTGACGATCGAGCCACTGCCCCGCGGGAGCATGTCCTCCAGCGCCATCTGGCTGAGATAGAACATCGAGTGCACGTTGACACCGAACGAACGGTGCCAGCGATTCAGCGGGTAGTCCTTGATCGGGATGAAGTACGTGAGCGCCGCGTTGTTCACGAGTACGTCGACCGGCCCGTAAATTCCCCTCGTTTGTTCGATCAGATTCACGCACTCTGAGTGCTCGGAGATGTCAGCGGTCACCGCCGATGCTTCGCCCCCGGCCGCAACGATGCCGGCGACGGTGGTCTCAAGTGAGCCCTCGAGTGGGTGAGTGCCCTCCTTCAGGGTTCGGGCCGCGCAAATGACCTTGCCGCCCTCATCCGCCAGCACCTCCGCTATCGCTTTTCCAATTCCTCGGCTCGCGCCGGTTACGACGCATACTTTTCCGTTGAGCTTTCCCATGGTCCGCCTCCAGTAAGTGTCGGGATTCTACCCAATTCGCGAGGCGAAGGTCCGGTTCAGCGCGATGCGGCCAGGGCTGGTGGCAGCGGGCTGCTCCAGTCGTTGGTGGTGAAGATGTCCTCGCTCAACTTGCTCCGCTCGCCCAGTTCGAGACGGAAACCTGCCGCGGCGCCGATCATCGCTGCATTGTCGGTGCAGTACTTCGGTGGGGGGATGCTGACGGCCACAGGGCTCCGGGACCGGAGCTCCTCCCTCAACCGGCTATTTGCTGCTACACCGCCAGCGAGCAGGATCTCAGACACTCCGAGCTCGCGGGCGAGTCTCGAAGTCTTTCCGGTAAGCACATCCACCACCGATTCCTGAAATTCCCAGGCGATGTCCGGGGCTTCATGTTTTGCCCCACGCACGACGTGAAGCACAGCGGTCTTCAAACCGCTGAACGAGAAGTCGAAGGTCCCCTGTATCCAGGCCCGGGGTAGCTTTAGTTTCGAAGGTCCGCCCGACTCAGCCGTCCGGGCTACGTGCGGCCCCCCGGGGAACGGGAGCCCCAGCAGTCTTCCCACTTTGTCGAAGGCCTCGCCCGCAGCGTCGTCGCGCGTGCCTCCCAGACGTTCGTAGGAGCCATGTGAGCGCATGAGGACCAGGTCAGTGTGTCCACCGGAGACGACCAGGCAAAGAGCGGGGAAGTGCGGTTCCTCTCCCTCCATCAGCCAGTTGGCGTAGACATGGCCTTCGAGGTGATTCACGCCGAGATACGGGAGCTCGCGCCCGTAGGCGATCGCCTTGGCCGCGTTATAGCCCACGAGCAGAGACCCTGCGAGGCCCGGGCCGCGCGTTCCGGCAACGGCGTCGATGTCGTCGAGCGTGCAACCGGCCGCCTTGAGTGCTTCCCCGATGACCGGGCCGATTGTCCGGAGATGTTGGCGGCTTGCGACCTCTGGGACGATTCCCCCGTATTTCGCATGCAGGTCTACCTGGCTGGCCACGATCGAAGAGAGGACGACACGCCCGTCTTCAACAACGGCCGCGGCCGTCTCATCACAGGATGTTTCGATTGCAAGGACCCGCACGAGTCAAGAGTATTGCCAGCGTGCGGAGCGAGCCACAGGCTCAGTCCTCAGGTGGCTCTTCCCCGCTCTGATTCATTACGCGGCGTAGCGATAAGTACGTTAATGATGTTCTGCCAGTACCGGGTGATGAGGAACTGGCCGGCCAATGCGCCCGAGGACGCGACGATAACCAGCGTCCAGTCAAACGCCTTCACCTCGGTGAACTCAAAGAATGAACGGATCGACGGCGTATAGACCGTTAACACCAGTGCTGCCAGGAGAAGCAGGCCGAGGACAGTGGTGAGCACAGGCCTGGTGAGACTCTTGAACGACGCCCCCTCGAACCCGAGCACTTCGACGACGAGGAACAGGCCGGTGATGCCGATGGTCAGCGATACGAGAGTACGGGCCTCCTCGATGTCGCGCTGAAGCACCCCTTGTGTCATCAGGTGAACGATAATTGCCGCACTAGCAACTGCCAGCGAGGCGGGGATCGCGAACTGCATTACGTTCCGTGTAAAGTCCCGACCCGAGCCCGGCGGCGGGATGCTGATGGATATGAAGACGGCAGGGATTCCGAGGGTCAGGAGTGCGGTCAACGAGCCGTGCCTGGGCAAGAAGGGAAAATCGAGGCCGAGCATGGTGGTAGAGACGATGAGCAGGAACGCATAGAGGCTCTTCGCGATGAACAGCTTGTTCAGGCGGGCCGTGTTGCCGAGCACTGCAGTCGCTTCCTTGGCCCCTCTGATAAGAGCTTCAAATGAGTCGTTGAGAAGGATGATTCCCGAAACTGCCCGGGCCGTCCCTGTACCCGAAGCCATGGCGACGGCCACGTCGGCCGAACGAAGGGCCTGGACATCATTGGCACCGTCGCCAACCATTGCCACGAAGTGACCCTGGTCGCGCAATGCCTGGACGATTCGCGCCTTAAGAGGTGGCGCGACCCGTCCAAAAACCGAGTTCACGGCCACTGCCTTGGCGAAACCGGCCTCGTCGAGGGCCTCGATTTCGGATCCGGAAACGACTCCTCCGCCGATCTCGATATCGAGCTGTCTCAGCAGCGACGCCACGGTGTGCGGGTTGTCGCCACTGATCAGCTTGGGTTCGATCTCAAGCTCCTTCATTAATTCAAAGGCTCGTCCGACCTCGGGGCGGAGAACGTCGGCCACCGAAAGCAGAGCAATGGCTTCGAGGTTCGGGAGCGGCGTATCTGCGTCGGGCAAAGATGGTGCCTCGGCGAAGAGGACACCGCGAAGACCGCGTTCGGTGTTGTTCGCATAGATGGTTGGGAGTTCGGCGGCTCCGCTGCAGTGTGGGAGCAGAGTTTCCGGAGCCCCCAGCACGAAGTGCCGGGTTTCGCTCCCGAGACGAAGCGAGATTGCGCTCCAGCGCCTGGCAGAAGAGAAAGGAATTGTCGCTGCCGGGACGGCACCGTTGGCCTGATCGGAAAATTCGTCGGCCATCGCCTCAGCGGTCTTGCTGTCCCCTCGGCTCGCGGATGCGAACGTCGCGAGCCATCCGATTTCCCTCTCTTTGCCGGGGAACCAATCTGTGCCGGCGAGAGTCAGCATGTTCGCGGTGATGGTGCCTGTCTTGTCCAGGCAAATGACGTCGGTGTAGTTGAGCGCCTCGACCGCGTTGATGTCCTGGACGATGGCGCCGGATCGTGAGACCCGTACGGCGCCTACTGCAAATGCCACTGTTATCCCGAGGAGAAGACCGATCGGCACGACGCTCGTGACTGTTGCAGCGGTTGCCTCGACTGACTCGGTGAACCCGCGGTCTTCCACGTTGAAGCTGATCATCAGGAGTGTGGCCAGCGCGGCTGTCGCCGTGAGGAGTACCCGGACGATCCGTTGCACCCGGTCCTGAAGAGGAGTTGCCCGTTTCACGAGCACGCGGGCGTCGGCTGTGAGTTTTTGGGCGTACGCTGCGAGGCCGACTAGCTCTGCCGTGTAGTAGCAGTCACCTGCCGTGCAGAAGCTCCCCGAGCGGAGCTCGTCCCCCTCACTTTTCTTGATCGAGTCTGACTCGCCCGTGATCAGAGACTCATCGATCTCGCATTCACGGCTGATGATCCGGCCATCTGCGACCACCTGGTCTCCGGGGCGCAGGTGGAGGAGGTCACCGCGAACGACCTCCTCTGCGAGCACGTCCAATTCGCGACCGTCCCGGATGGCTGCTGCTTTGGGGGCGGTCAGGGCGACGAGTTTGCGGAGGGCACGGCCGGCCCGGATTTCCTGGAACGTCCCGACCACGATGTTTGCCACGATCACGATGCTGACGAAAAAACCATCGCGGAATCCGCCCACCGCGAAGAGCGCGATGATGAGGCCGACAAGGACCACGTTGAAGAAAGAGAGCGCGTTCGAACGGATGACGTCGCCGTCTGTCCTGATCTGGGACGTATCGACGTTCGCCTCGCCGGCCGCCGCTCTCTGGGCAGCCTCGTCAGGGGTCAATCCACCGTGCGGCGGAAGGAGGCTGTCAGCCGGTGACGTATCGGGTGTAGCCACTGGAGACAATGTAACAGCAGGCGCGGCCAGATGGCCGCGCCTGCTGTTAGTGCCGCACGCCGCACCGAGCACTGATAGGCCACAAGCGGCATACCTGTGTGCGGCCTATCATCCGTCCGTGCTGCACCGCGTCCCGTCCATCGCCCTCGACCTCCTGACTCTGACGGCCGCCGTTGCTGCCGCCGGGTTCGCCTCAGGCGGGTGGTTCGTTGTTGGAGGAGTGTTCGCCCTTTTCCCGTTGGCGCTTCTGGCTGCGGAGGACAGGGTCGGAACGGAGCGCGATGTGCTCGGAAGGTTCTCGGGCGCGCTGGTGCGGGTTGGTGCGCTCGCGGCAGTTGCGATTGGTATGGCTGTTTACGCTATTCGTTTTGAGAAGGAGTCGGGGGCTGAGTTTGCCGGGGCGCTGGCGCTCGCGGGGTTGCTCGTTGTTGCCTACGCGCGAGTTCGGTCGGAGGCTTCGTTGGGGCGGAAGGAAGGTGGAGGGGGACCAGCCTGGCATGCTCTCCTATTAATAGAGGAGTTCTTGATGCTGGCGGTGATGGCTATCACGATGGTCGTCGGGCAGTGCTTCTGGGGCCTCTGGACAGTTGCCGCGCTGAGCGGGCTGGCCATCCTCGTCCGGCTTGTCCTGCTGCGGGGGATGGCAGCAGGACAAACCGCTACCTCCAGCGGAGGATGAACGGGCCCTCGGAGTCCATGGCTTCCAGCGTGATCGACAGCTCTCCGCCCAAGTGAATCACCGTTAGTTCGAGCTTAGTAACTCCTGTGGGGTCCTTGGCCCGCGCTAGTTTTTTCCCGTCCTGGAGCACCAGCAGCTCGCAATCGAATTCGAGGACAAGCTCGTACCGGCCCGGCGGCAGGTCACGCCAGTCGGTGACCGCCAGCAGTCCCCATTCGCCGTCGGGATACTCGCCGAACGGAGCGCCGTCGAACTCGAGGGCGAGTTCGGGTAGGGACACGGGTTCGTTCTGGATCCGGCGGTCGTTCAGTTCCCGATAGAAGGTCACAGCCCAGGCGTTAGGAGCTTCGAGGGCCCCACGTTCAGGAATGAGGGCCGGACTGGAAGGGGGAGTAGAGGCAGGTATGGGAGACGCCGATTGAGTGAATGTAGGGGCCACAGTCGCGGTGGGAACCGGTCCTCCGCTCCCGCGATCGTCGCGGAGGAACACAGAGGGGAGTGAGACTGCGATGGCCACGGCCAGTCCGGCCAGTCCCACTATTTCACGCTTCACGGGATTTTCTCTCCCCTAATCAGACCTGTTGGCCTGAACGTAACACCCGGACACTAATGGCTCTCGGAGAAAAAACCCCAAAGAGATGAAATTGCCGTTAACCAATTGACGCCGGGATGCGTTTACGGAGGGTAGTAGGAGGAGTGTGTCCTCTGGGCTGCTGCCGTGTCTCACGGTTTCAGCTACGAACCTGGGAGATTGCCATTTGGCGAAGTCACCGGTACATTTCGCAGAGTTTGGCCCGCAGGTGGGCCCGTGCGCCTTGCGCTCGGCGTCTTGCCTTGGGGGGGAGATGACGTACGACCTCAGTGTTCTGTCCACGCATTGGCGCGGGCATTACAGGCATCCCGTTCAGCCAGGTTCCAGTGTTCATGCGTTGGAGCCTTTTTTGGCGTTGAGCGGGCCCGGGGTGAGACCCGAGGCTGAGACGAAGGGAGGAGCCGCTGTCGCGGCCTAGGCCTGGCGCCGGCCCCCGCCCCCAACGGGGTGGAGGCCGAGAGGCACAGCTGCGAACACTGAGGAAACCCTAGGTATTGAAAAGCCCGGACCCGTCCGGATCCCAGCGCCGGGGAGAGGCGGAAAGACGAGCGGGCGAAAGGTGTGGCGAAGGCCGCACGGTCTCAGCGTTTCCTATTTGGTTAGGGCGCGATGAGGGCGAGAGCCCGCAGATCCGGGCGAGTCCGGAGAGAGGCTGGCGGCGAACCAGGCAACTGGTACGCGAAGCCGGCCGCCAAACAAACTCCGCGGGAGCGGGGGTAGGAACAAAGATGGATGCCCTGAGAACCAGGGATATCCAAAGAGAGGGAAAACAGCATTGAGTAAGCAAATTGCTCACAAGCTGAGCGGCAAGCGTTTCGGGTGGCTTATTGGAGCCCTCGTATCGGTTGCAATGCTCGGTACGCTGGGAGCTAACTGGCTCGCAGACGATGCCAATGCAAGGACCGGCTCGGGGTCGCTGTCGGTAACGACGAAGATCCAGCATTGGGACATAGACGCAGGAACTGAAAACGCTGCTGGTAACACCAACGGCATCCTGAGCGTTTTCCATGATCCAGACGACGCGAGGGGCTCGCTCCATCGCGTCTGCATCACAGGTGGCGACCTGGTATCGGGGGACAATGCGTCGATCACGTATTCCGTCCACCTGACGGCCGGTTCCGCCTCAGAAAACAACGGAGCGAAGATCGCTGGACCCGGCAGTACGCCTGAGCCCTGTTATGAGTGGGCATCGGCGAACGTTGGTTCTCAGACGATCAACGCAACCTACGGCGCTGAGACCATTTACTTCGATGGTGTCCCACTGACGACACCACCTGGCGACCAACCGCTCGTCAAAGAGTGGAATGTAATCGACAGCACGAAGCTCGTCGCTGTGACCGGTATTCTTGGCCCAGGTTTGGGGACCACCCCGACCACTATCGCTGCCAATACTGGTGAGCTCGACAACTGGATAGCAGCGCCGGCTACTGCCACTCCGACGGCTCCTAGGGAGTGCGTCCGTGACGATGGCGCGTCCGCTACAGACGTGAACTGCGTGGATCGGGCAGATGTCAACGGCAGCACCATCGAGGTATCCGGTTTGCTGATGACCACCGGTACCAGAGCTGGCTACATATACACGAAAACAGTCAAGTCGTTCATCGATTACACACTTGGTTCGCATTCCAATTACACCGGACCGATCGACGGTGCGTCCCAGACGTACACGGCCATCGGTACGTGCGGCACCGTTCGCGTGGAGAACCCGGTCACTGGGAACACTTTCGTTCTCACGCCAGGTGGTGCAGCGGTCACGGTGCTGAGCAGCGACAAGGGTGTCGGGATCTCGATTTACGCGACGGACGACGGTATCGTGGCGGCCAACGCCTTGGATCCCGATCTCAACTGTCAGCCGAACCAGCTGACCGGCGTGAGTATCGTCACGACCGAGGCCATTCAGCTCCGCAGCGACATTGACCTCGTTCCGGCTGAGACGGTCGTGATCAAGTGGGTCGCACCGCCAGCGGTAACGAAGCAGCCGATCCTGGCATGGGCCGGCCAGCGAATTGTCCTGGAGCACGACTGGACCATCGACGGCACGTCCTGCCCGTGGGACGAAGAGTATGGGCGAAGCAATTTCGCGGTTCTGTACCTGAAGCAGGCACAGGGACCGGGAAGCTTCTCGGCCGACGTCGGGGGGAACAACATTCTCTACGTTTCACCGGACGCCGCGCTCGCCGAAGTTGACATAGCTGTGGAAACGGACAACCCGAACTCGGGCTGCATAAGCCGAGTGATGTACGAGTCCCAGGACCAGGGAGAAGTCGATATCTCGGCTTACATCGTGGAAGGGACCGGCGGTCAGTCTCCCACCTTTGGTGACTTGGCCAGCGCTCAGCCACGAAGCCAGGAAGTCGACTT
>PVBE010029570.1_pt1 | contig 13637 bp, 10 predicted proteins | sample 1631181 | NCBI WGS metagenome assembly PVBE01 (sample SAMN08397723, study PRJNA350692) | Marine metagenome, whole genome shotgun sequencing project. | isolation source: water | place: Pacific Ocean | collected 2012-04 | reverse complement strand
GCAGCACCTGATGACCCTGGAGGCGATGAAGATGGAGCACAAGATACTCGCTCCCAAGCCGGGGGAGATCACCAAGGTCCACTTCTCCGAGGGGGATAGGGTGGACATGGGGTCCTCTTTGGTGGAGATCGGCGACTGAGCCCAATCCCTAGCGTGTGAGCGGTATCGCAGTCAGTCGGTGACTGTGACTCGTATTGGGGTCAGACGGGTCTCCTCAAGACAAATTGCGAATTCGGCCAACTGCCGACACCACCGGCAACGACTTCCCATCCTTCTTTCCCCAGTTTGTTCAATTCTACTTCGAGCTTTTTGTTATTGGAATGCCCTACTACCTTGTATTCCCACATAGTCATGCAACCCGATACTGGTGCGACTCTTTAATTCTGAGGCAAAGGGACTCCTCTGACAGCTTCCTGCGATTCCTATACTGGTCAGAGGGATCCCGTGGAGATGGCAGATGGTTCTGAGTTCGGGTCCGAACTCAAAGCCCCTCGACCCTACCGCTGATCTCTCTGAACAGGTCATCTGGCACCTCTCCTGCGATGCTCTTGAGGCTTGATTCATGAATCAGATAAGCCTCGGTTATCTGGAACCACGTCGCTTTAGGTAGAAAATCCACCTCAACCTTGACGAATCCCTCTTCATCACCTTCATGCCATGTCTGACTGGTCCCCGATACCACTCTTAGGTAACCGTTCTCAATTCCAATGATCAATCCGGGATGGGATCCCCATTGGAATTCGATCCAAGCAATCTGGCCCGCTTTCGTTGTTGTGCTTCTTATGTCATTTATTTTTTCATTTTTTATGTTATCACCCCACAAACGGCCCAATTGGCCGTTTACGGGGCGCTAACCTGACGGCGCCTCGAGGGTATTAGTCCGGGGAGGACTATAACCCAGAAAGACAAACTCCCTAGTCAGGGTACCCGTTGTCTTCCTACAACACACCGAATGAAGGAGACTTATCAATCCTACTCCATTACACGAAGTGATGTTAATTTCTGGAAATTATACGTAAATGCAACCAAACAATACCAGTCCAGTGAGTCCGGTCCCTCTGAGAAACCTCTGACTAGCCCACTGGTCAGAGGGTACCCTCTGATCAGAAAGGCCTTCAGTTGTCTTCTTCTTCATCTGTGGAACCAGCTGGCCCCCACTCCGCGTCTGGTGAGCCTCCCGACCACTCTCCGAAGACGGCGATGTCCTCGATTTCCTCGTCCTCCCTCCATGGTGGCTCGCCATCAGAACCGCTGATGATCAAACAACCCTCGTCATCTAGCCTCCTCTTCAGAGTATTCACGCCCCTCTTGACTGGAAGCAGGTGGCCGATTGGGGATCCTGAATTTACGAATGGATGAGTAGCTGAACTGATTAGCAATCCCCTGATGGGGGAGACGACGTCGTGCTGGACCCCAGGAAGTTCTGGATCGGTGATCGTGGCCACAATCTCCCCTTCCTCGACGAAGCTCCCTGCAGGGGCGAGGACATCGAGAAGGCCGCCCTGATCCGATCTGATCCAGACCGATCCAGAGGCCAGAATCCTGAATCTGGGCTTGCTCGGGTATCCGGGCAGCATCCTAAGGCTCCTGAGGAGATTGATTATCCCATACATGGAGATCTGAACAGACTCCGGATCCGCCTCGTCCGAACCACCTCCTTCGTAGGTGATGCAGGCTATGTCCTCCTGGTTGGCTACCCTGCGGAGAGATCCCCGAGGACCCTCGCTATCCAGGATTGTCTCAATTCCGAACGACCTCGCGATTCGATTGCTGCTTGCATGAGCAAGATTAGCCCTAATCTGAGGAATATTCGTCCTTCCCTTTGCTGCCGAGTGAAGATCGACAACATAGTCACTAGTTGAGATGAGTTTGCTCCAAAGCTTGTGAGCCACTCTAGAAGTGGTATTGCTGTCTGGATTCCCAGGGAAGCATCGATTCAGATCCCTACCATCTGGGAAGTCACGTATCATCCTCCTGTATCCAGGGAGGTTTACGATAGGGACGATTCTGATTGTGCCAGACAGAGAGCTTGCATCGATCACCCTGTCTGGGCCCATGAAGTTGGGGCCACAGAGGTAAGTCAGGGCTAGAGGGCCAACTAATTCATCCCCATGAATAGCCCCCAGAAGAGTCACTACCGGACCGGGGCGAGAACCATGGATAACACTGATTGGAACTGGCCATGACTCGCCAATCTCAACATCCAGAAGGTCATACTCCATGTGTCTAATCGTACCGGGTTTGATCCTCTTCCTCATGAAGACATGATTCTTGGTCCCTCCATTTCGAGACCATTTGGTGGGACTCTCACCCACCTCCCCAAGAGCCTTTTCGATTTCCTTCCGTCTTCGCATTGGAATCTGATTTGCTATCTTGATAGGTGCGAACCTTCTCTTCTTCGCACGAGGGGGAAGTTTTGCCTCACTACTGCTAGAAGAGGGGTCGCCTTTGGCTGAATCGCCGTCACTCACTGTCAGCCCGAGGGATTCGTGAATTAATACAATACGTAAGGCGGTTTTGGTAATATTCAATTTCAAAGAGGGTTTTCGACAGTCATGGAGGGAGGGAGTGAGAAGTCCGTACAAGAGCTTCATGCGCCATCCAGCATATGCTTTGGATGCGGCCCATCCAATAAGGACGGGTTGAAGATTAGGTCTTTCAGGGGGGAAAATGGACTTGAGATGGAGTTCGTCCCAACTGAAGAGCATCAAGCATTTCCAGGAATGATAAATGGGGGAATAATCGGGACTCTGCTTGACTGCCATGGAAACTGGACAGCGGCAATTGCTCTGATGGATCAATCGGGTTCATCGGAGCCCCCCTGTACAGTCACAGCTTCATACAGCATCAAACTGAGGAGGCCAACCCCCTTTGGGGCAACCCTTAGTGTAACTGGCGAAGTAATGGAAATTGGAGAAGACCGGGCAAGCGTGATGATGGTGCTTTCCGCAGAAGGCAAGGTGTGTGCAACAGGGGAGGGTTTGTTCGTCGCTGTTAATGAGGGGCATCCTGCCTTCCACAGGTGGAGTTGACTCTCCCTCGGCATCCTTTAGAACGGCCGAATTGAAGTCCCCCCATGGAAGACGAGGCGGGGGTCGAAATGGTTGACCTCGAGGGTTTCCAAATAGACGAACGACTGAAGAAGATGCTTCGAGATAATTGGGGTATTAGTCAATTATTCCCTCCGCAGGCAAGAGCCCTACCAAATTCCCTTGATGGAAGGAATCTGATGCTGGCGATACCAACGGCTAGTGGAAAATCGCTAGTAGCGCATATCACAATGGCGCACAGGTTGTCTAACGATTTGAAGGGGATGAGGGGAGTTTACATTGTCCCGCTAAAGGCTCTTGCTTCAGAGAAGTTCAGAGAACTGAATGAGATCTGCAAAAGTGTGGATTTGAAGGTGGGACTAGCGATTGGAGATAGAAGCAGTGAGAATAATTTCGTTGAAGACTCGGACGTACTGGTTTGTACCAGTGAGAAGTTAGACTCGATGCTTCGTTCCAAACCTTCTCTGATGGATGACATTGGGATTGTAGTTGCCGACGAGTTTCACCTGCTGCAAGAGCCAAGCAGAGGACCGACACTAGAGATATTGCTGTCCAGGATTAGGCACAGGGTCGAAGGTGCGCAAATTCTAGCCCTCTCGGCTACAGTAGGAAACGCAGATGAGCTGGCAGAGTGGTTGGATGCCGACCTAGTCAAGTCAGAATGGAGGCCAATCGCCCTCTATTCTGGCACTCTGACTGGTTTGGATCTAAGATACCACTCAGTCGAAAGCCCAGGAGGGGATTTTTCTCTCCCTGAGTCGAAGCGGCTTGATGGCGGGGTGAACAAGAACCTCCATTCTGTTCTGGACGACACGACAGAGATGAAGAAGCAGATGCTAGTTTTCGTGGCTTCGAGATCCTCTGCGCAGAAGGAAGCAAGGGAGCTCTCAAAGCATGTAAAATCCAAATTAGATGCGGGGAGTCATGGTTTCTCGGATTCAATGACTGAATCCTGGGATGAAATGGCAAATTCACTGTCTTCTAGGGAGAGCAGTTCAGTGACGGCAAAGGCACTAGCAAATGCAGTAAGAGGTGGCGTTGGTTTCCATCATGCAGGTCTTACATCTTCTCAAAGAAGAGTGATAGAGGAAGGTTTCAGAACTGGCAATCTGTTGTGCATAGTGGCTACGCCCACACTAGCCCAAGGAGTAAACCTGCCAGCGAGTAGGGTTGTTGTCAGAGATACTAGGAGATGGAGTACGGTTGCAGCTAGAAGTATGCCTCTTCCGGTAATGGAAGTGAGGCAAATGATGGGCAGGGCCGGAAGACCGGGTTTCGATGAGTTCGGAGAGTCATTCCTAGTTTCAAAGAGCAAGCAAGACGAGGACTCTCTAATCGATTTATACCTCAGAGGAGGTCCGGAAGATGTTACCTCGAAACTGGCTAACCCTGGAGCTCAGAATGCTGAAGAGGACGGGGCTCTACTTGCTCATATCCTTTCTATCGTCGCCACGGCTGGAATTGATGATAGAGACGCAATCTCAAGATTTCTTTCTAAGACCTTCCTATCAAGTCAAATGGATCCGGAGACTCTTGAGGCTAGAACTGACGATGTTCTGAACTGGCTCTGTGAGAATGGAATGATAGAGAGAAAAGGGGAGTCCGAGCAAGTTGAGAAGAGGATAAAAGAGTCGGAAACCAAAGAAAGAGAGGAGGAGGATTGGCAAGACGAGATGCCATCATGGGCAAACTCGGCCACTGCAATACCAGGATTGGACCTCATCCCGAATGAAGAGCCGCCAAGGAGACTAGCACCGAGGAGGGGACCGGCGATTTTTGGTTTCAAGAAGGCGAGCATGTACGAGCCGTCGGATTCTTTTCTTCCAGAACCGGCAGCAATGACATACTCGCCTACTCAACTGGGAGCGAGGGTTTCGAGACTCTACCTGAACCCAATCTCTGGCAGGATCATCCAAGATGGTCTCATGAAGGCAATAGGCATTATTTCGGGAGAGGACAAGATTGGCCAGGTTTCACCACTGAGCCTACTCCATCTAGCTTCTTGTACGCCTGATTTCCTTCCTCTTTGGCCAAGGAAGAATGACTATGGCGCGATACAAGAAGCACTGCATGGACGTGAAAGGGAGCTACTTTCCACGCCAACCGACCTCGAAGAAGAGCGTAGGATGAAGGGGGCACTGGTGGTAAATTCGTGGATGAACGAGGACTCACTAGATTCGATAGAGAATGATTGGGGGGTGCAAGCTGGGGATTTACGAAGTAGGGTTGAGTTGATTGAGTGGCTCCTTTATGCAATGCGAAGAATTCTGTCTGAGGATGAGGGTCTGGCAAGTATGGACCGCAGGGCGCACAAAACATTGTACGAATCCATTGACGAAGTTCACCGGAGAGTTAGGTATGGATGCAAGGCAGACATCCTAGGACTAGTGGCGATTAGGGGTGTTGGAAGGGTTAGAGCCAGGGAAATGTCCGACACACTTGGTGTAAACGACATATCTGATCTATCTGCGATAACGGATAGGGATAAATCCAGGCTATCTGACCTAAGAGGGTGGAGTCCAAAATTAGTTGACAAACTGGTGGATTCAGCGATCAAGGCAGTCAGAAGGACTCGCTAATCAGATTCATCAACAGAACCGCATCGGGATGCATGGACGCGCACCATCTGGTTCCATGGTTTCCTGCTTGGGGAGTTAGGTTTCCGGAGCCTGTCAAGGACGTATTCTCTATGGTTTCCATCGTTAACGAATGGAGACCTAGCAATAGATGGATGATGTTAGCATACGATGCAGCGGCTAGTGAAGTCCACCTCTGGACTGCATGGTATGCTCTAAGGAGGAATGAGGCCTCGGGGGAGATGGTAGCAAAGACGCCCGATGCAGAATTTCTGAGGCTAGTTTCGGGGACTCGTCAGATCAACAAGGCGTTTGAGAGAGCTGGAATTGCAATAGATGACAATCTTGCCTGGATTGTGATGCTTCCAGACTCAGATTTAGGGGATGGTTTCGGTGAGTTCTCGATACCATTGGAAAGCTACAATGAATCTACAGAAGAGGCTATTCGACTAATTGAGCATCTAGGTGGTTCTCTGGTGCCTAGTCGGCCAATACCAACAGCTAGTGGACTTGTTAGGATAGGTTCAAGCTGCTTGGAAGGAGCAAAAATTATGGAAATAGAGGATTTGTTCATGAGTCACCTGGCTCTTTCCGATTTGAGGTGAGGTGTTTCAGCAGTCATGTTGATAGGCGTGTCACAAGACAGGAATTCGTAACATGCCAAAGTTCTACGGCTTCGGAAAATGCAACGTTTGCAGTGTCCCATGTACATCAGGGAACTTCCTGTGTCATGAAGGGAAAAGGTACTGCACAGCTTGTTGGATAGAAAAGAGGAATCCCGACCATCCGGACTTGGAGGAGATTCGCGAGAAGGTGGAAGCGGCGGTAGAAGAGTGGAAATGTGCAAAGTGGACTAGGGAGCAAGGTCCTCTTCCACTTGGACCAAAGCCAGTAAAGAAGTGAGGTTCGACCATGGCAAGTGGGTTCGTTCCAGATGTCTTTGATGCAAAGATTTGGGAGAACATTAAGCCTCTAGCAGACGATCTGATGAAAAGAGAGTTGACTTGCTCAAATTGTTTAGAGGGTCTGATTTCTGATTCCTCCGAACTTGCAGAGCATATATCGGAAACCGGTGCTCTACTGTACATTGGAATGACTTGCGATACCGAGAGTGAAGAAAAGAGAGAGGCTTTCCTAGATTTCATGAGCACCATTAGACCCAAGTTATCCGAATTCTCAGATGCACTGAATAGGAGGATAGTCAATCACTCATCGGTTGATGAACTACCCAATAGATACGATCTGATGCTAAGAGGGATGAGGACAGATGTAGAAATTTTCAGGAAGGAGAACATTCCACTGGGAGTTAGGCAAACAGAGCTTGTTACAGAGGCACAGACAATTAACGGCGCAATGACAGTTGAATTCGAGGGTGAAGAAAGGACATTTCCACAGATGAGCAAATATCTGGAGTCAAACGACAGGGCCCAGCGACAGGCGGCCTGGATGGCCATGTCTGCAAGGCGGATGGAAGATAGCGAGAGGTTATCGGAGATATTCGATGAGTTGATATCAATTAGACATCAAATGGCGACGAATGCTGGATTCGAGAGTTATACTCAATATATGTTCAGAGCTATGCATAGATTCGATTACTCGATCGAGGATTGTTTGGAGTTCCACGAGTCTGTGGAGTCTGTTTGTATGCCCATTTTGAAAAGGATCAACAAGGATAGGCGCGATGGCCTAGGAATTGGTGAGTTGAGCCCTTGGGATGTGAATGAGAAAGGGGGTTCTGGTCCGGATATTCATGGAAGAGATCCACTAAAACCGTTTGAGACCGTGGATGAGATGGTTGAGAAGCTATCTGAAATGTTCCATGAAATTTCAAGTGATCTTGGAAGTAAATTTGACAAACTCGTTGAAATGGATACGCTCGATCTTGATACCAGGAAGGGGAAGGCACCAGGGGGGTACCAGTATTATCTCGAGAAGAGCAGGGTGCCATTCATCTTCATGAACGCCGCGGGCCTTCAGGGCGACTTAGAGACGATGATTCACGAAGCTGGGCATGCATTCCACTCACTCTATTGCGGCCATCTGGAATTAATTGACGAGAGGGACTATCCCATAGAGTTCGCAGAAGTTGCATCCATGTCGATGGAACTTCTAACACAGCCGTGGTGGGACAAGTTCTACGAATCTGAGGAGGCGGATAGGGCAAGGAGAGCTCACTTGGAAGGAGTAGCCTTCCTGTTGCCATGGATTGCGACAATTGATTCGTTCCAGCATTGGATTTATGCCAACCCTGGTCATTCAAGAGAAGAGAGGGCTGAGGTGTGGCTGTCAATTAGAGATAAATTCGGCTCCGAAATGGACTGGACGGGGCACACTGACTACAGGGAGTTGTCATGGCAGCAACAGGGTCATCTCTTCGGAGTACCATTCTATTACATCGAGTATGGGATAGCACAGCTCGGATCATTGCAATTATGGAAGACGCAGATGAGTGATCCTCAGAAGGCATTAGATGACTATGCAAATGCAATGTCCCTAGGCAACACTAGGACGTTGCCGGAACTCTTCTCCGCCGCTGATTTGGAGCTTGGGTTCAACGAAGGCCACTTCATGTCCCTGATGGGGACTGTGGAGGCCGCGTTATCTGATTTACCGGTATAGCCTTCGGACCCCGGGGCCTACGCTAGTCGCGCAGACCCTCGGATGTCACGGTAAAGACGGCCTCTCCCTCAGGTAGATTTGGGCTGTCTATCAGGCGAGCAATTCTCCGGCCCCCCTTTGACTTCCTGAGATATAGGCGGAATGTGCTAGCGTGTGCTACGATGTGCCCGCCTACTGCTCTTGTGGGATCTCCCCACATTGCATCTGGCTTGGCCTGGACTTGATTTGTTACGAGGACAATTGCATTCTGAACGTCAGCAACTTGCTTCAGCTCCTTCATGTGCCGATTGAGCTTCTGCTGCCTGGGGGCCAACATCCCCCTTCCTACGTACTCAGCGCGGAAGTGACTGGTTAGGGAGTCGACTATGATCAGCTTGACATCGATATTCTTGGCCATTCTCTTTATTTCATCGACGAGGAGGATCTGGTGTGCTGAGTTGTAGGCCCTGGCTACGTGAATCCTATCGAGTGCATCATTGGGATCAATTCCTACTGCTTCTGACATCTGGGCTATTCTCTCTGGTCTGAATGTGTCTTCTGTGTCGATGTAAACAATCTCGCCATCGAGACCTCCTTGCTCCAAGCCGAGAATGCAGTTAACAGCCAGTTGGTGTCCTATCTGAGTCTTTCCGCTTCCGAACTCGCCGAATACTTCGACTATGGCCTGGGTCTCAAAACCTCCACCTAGTAGTTCATCCAGCGAGGATGCCCCGGAGGTGAGCTTCTGTACTCTCTTTCTCTTATCGAGAAGTGCAGCACCGCTGACGAATCCACCGATGTTAGCCAGTTTCTTGGCTCCAGCGATGATCTTTGCTGATACTGCCTCGCCCAGTTCTGCTTGTTCTGCCAGTTCTGCTGGACTCATTACGGCTATTCCCAAAAGGTCCTCGAAACCTGCTTCTCGAAGCTTTTCCGCTGTTGCTGGACCGACTCCAGGCAGATCCTCAATCGTGGGTTCGGTTTCATCCACATCAATCACTATCTCTTCTTCTTCCACTTTTTCACTAGCTGTTTCTTCCGACATCTCATCACCAATATTCGCCCTTTCATAATCGGAAGTATATGAACAAACAAAGGACCCCTTAGGATTCTATGAAAGTATTCATGCTCTATGATTCTGAGCAGTCTATCGATTTTTCACTTTCACTTTTTTTTGGTAGCGGGTGATGGATTTGAACCATCGGTCTCCGGGTTATGAGCCCGACGAGATAACCTGACTACTCCAACCCGCTGTCTTCTCGCTGGGGCCTCAGTTATTTTAACGCGCGGGACGTGTAAATTGGTTTGAATGATGGTAACAGTATTGTGATGCCAGCATTCCGACTACATCTGAACCCCCCATGGAAGGCCATTTGCTTATTCAGAATGCGACCCTTGTGTTGCCTGATCGAGTAGTTGACGGAGACTTGCGTGTTTCAGGTGGTTTGATCTCTACAATAGCAGCAGGTGGTGGTCTGGAGCCAATGATTGACGAGGATGTGATTGATGCATCTGGCTTGCATCTTCTTCCGGGAGCTATCGACCCCCATGTACATTTCAGGGAGCCGGGGCATACCGAAAAGGAAGACCTAGGGAGCGGTAGTAGGGCTGCCGCTGCTGGTGGAGTAACCGCATTCTTAGACATGCCAAATAACAGTCCCAATGCGACAAATCGTCCTACATTGGAGAGGAAGATCGCTCTTGCTTCCAAGAAGTCGGTCACTCATCATGGCTTCTTCATTGGTGCAACAAAGGACAACATTAGGGATCTGCAGAGCGTGGAAGGTATGGACGGAGTGTGTGGAATCAAGGTCTTCATGGGCAGCAGTACTGGAGACTTACTCGTACATGAGCAAGAACATCTTGAGAACATATTTGCCAATACCGGGGGAATCATCGCAACCCATGCAGAAGATGAGGCGCGTCTGCAACAGCGCACTGCAGAGTTCGGACACCGTACTGACATTTCCTCTCATGCTGAGTGTAGGGATGTTGAATGCGCATTCCTGGCTACAAAGAGGGCCTCAGCTCTAGCTAAGGATCACGAACATAGGCTGCACATCGTCCATCTAACTAGCGGCAAGGAGGCCGACTGGTTGCAGAAAAACAAAGGGGACCTGATAACAACCGAGGTTTGTACTCAGCACCTGACGTTCGACCAGGATGATGTTGAGAGGTTAGGTGAGCGGGTATTGATGAATCCTCCAATTCGGTATACCGAGGATCGGGACTCACTTTGGGGGCGGCTCAAGGACGGGACGATAGATTGTGTAGTCACTGACCATGCCCCTCACACATTGGAAGCAAAGTCTGTCGGGTTTCCAAAGTCACCGGCAGGTATGCCGGGAGTAGAGTCTTCTTTGCCTCTGATGCTTACGCACGCTATGGATGGCAAATGTAGCGTCTCAGATGTGGTTCGCTGGATGTGCGAGGGGCCTGCCAAGGTCTACGGCATCCAGAACAAGGGATCGCTAGTCGAGGGGCATGATGGTGACTTGGCTCTAGTCGACTTACAGACTAGTCGGACGTTTACTGATTCAGATACCTGGACTAAGGTTGGATGGACCCCCTACGATGGCATGGATCTTGTCGGATGGCCGAGCTACACGATCGTCGATGGTGAAGTCGTCCACAAGAGGGAGATTGATGGGCCACTCCGTGGAATCCCGATGGCCTCTCCTGGCTCAGTAGGTAGGGCTCTTAGATTCGGATAGTACCTGACTTAATCCTCGCAACCCTCTGCATCGGCCTCGTTGCATGGGTGAGTTTCAGTGTCTTCCGAGGATTCAGCAGAACCCTCCTCGACTTCTTGCTCCACGAGTAGATAGTGGTATTCGATTGGCTCATTGGCGGGGAACTCCAGTTCGACCATCAGTTGTAGGTCCGTCGTCCTGTGGACTGTGGCACCGCCCTCAGAGAATGCGTAGACGTAGTCCCCCATGAAAATCGATCTCCTGATGCTGGTTGATCCTGCCCACCAGCTTGACAGGCCCTCCTCATTGTAGAATTCCGAGTGTTCAACCTGGCCATGATCTGACAGAGACCCATTTTCGGTATTGACATTGATCATCTTGAGCATCGAGACATACTCGTACCCATAGTGTGAGTAAACCCTCCCTTCGATCTCGATCTCATCGTAGACGTACCTGTGAGTTGAAAGGGGGACCGCCAAAAGAGACTCTGGAGCCCAGAACGTGAATGCCTTGTGCTCGTAGGTAGCCTCTGAGTATGACCATGACCAACCACAAGACATGATATCAACACAATTTTCGTCCGCATATCCTGGAGTAAGCATGAGCGAGTCTGATAGAGTAGGGTTGCTCGTATTACTGACATCGAAAAGGGAGACCTGAGTCATCGACCAATCCAGCCCTAGTCCGTTTTCCCCTGGTGCTATGCCGATGGTCAAGAGGTGATTTTCTCCGACTGGGTGGATGTATGTCGAGACACCTGGGACCTCCAGTTCTCCTAGTATTTCGGGGTTCGATGGATCTGAAAGGTCGAGAACCCAGAGTGGATCGATGTTCATGAAAGTCACTAGGTAACCCCTGTCTCCAACGAATCTAGCACTCCAGATCGTCTCGCCCTCGGCAATCCCGCCGATGTACCCAATTTGGTCGAGAAGCCCCTCCCCATCTTCGGTTAGTATGGTGACTTGGTTGGTAGGGCCACCCCAGACCGGGTCTCCGTTATCGTCTAATTCTCCCATTCTCCACCACATCCCCCAGTTATCCGAGGTCGAAGCGACTCTGATATCTCCGTTGTGCTCGCTGATTGAGAATTGATCGTTGACTGTTCCCTCAACTCGTCCAGAAGCGACGTAGGTCGTGTGATTGGAGTCACTGATGTCGAAAGAGTGGATGTTGGTTGCATCCTCCCAGTCTGAGTTCCTCCAGAACCACCACATGTCGTTGGCTGGCTCGGCTAGGACCAGAGTGTCCTTTGATGAATACACATGGGCCCACGAGGAGGTGATGTGGTCTACCTCCAATGAAGCCTCATCTTCGAGCATCCGGATTGTCATGATTGTCGTGAATCCACGTCCTGCGCTGTCTGCGCTGGCTGAGAACTCAGTGCACTTCTCGTATGTCAGAGGATGGGTGAAGATCTCCCCCTCCCTCATCTCGTGGATATGCGGAACGAAGTCATCTAGAGTTAGTTCCGAGATAACCTGCTCATTCTGCAAGATGGTCTGATTAACGCTATCGTTCCAGATTGCCATTCTAATGTCCAGGTCATCCTCTGACCAATAGTCGTCAGGAAGCTTGACCCAATTCCTGATTTCATCGAAATATGTCCAAAGGTGTGTCACCGAGCGAACCGTCCCCTCAACCATCCTTGCTGTGTGATAGTTGCCCTCGACGTACATCTCCCTCTCTATTACGGGAGATGAGCGGTTGGTGATGTCCACCACGGTGTACTTGACTAGGCTCTGAACCTTGGTGTAAGTATATGTTTCGAACCAGTCGTCCCCGTCGTCATCCCCTTCCACCGTGACCTCCTTGACCATTAGATTCCGCAAGTCGCTATCTGCAGGTAGGTTCCAGTAGTTGATAGACGAGGATATGACCAGTCTATCGCCCTCGATCATCATCTGGGTCGGGTTTCCCTCGATCGAAAGATTGGACTCCATGGTCAGGTTTCCAAACTCAGGAACACCCATAATCAGCAGTAGTTGGCCGTTTAGCATGTAGATGTGGAATCCATCTGTCTTGAGGAAATCGGCCTCGTCGACGCCAGACTCCTGATTATTTGTTTCCGAGAACTCTCCCTCCCTTGAGCCTGAGTCTGAATCGATTCCAGCCGTAGCTCCATCATCTGCTGATTCGGCCATCATCGAATCTTCAGCAAGACCCACTTCCATAAATCCAGATCTGAACATCCAAGGTTCCGAGACCCAATGCCAGTAGCTCTGCTGGTCCAGATTAACTACCATCTCATCATACACAGCCCTCTTCAGGTCCTCCAGAAGTGTGTCGCAAGCATCGTACTTCTGGAGCACAGGAGAAGAACGTGTCCTTTCCGGTAGATCCAGCTTTGGATAGTCACCTTCCAATGCATCGATAGTTCTGTCAATGTCTTTGACTACATCATCCACTGCCTGAAGACAGCCAGCGGTCATCATCAGGAAAAGCATCAGTAGTGTTGGAGAATTGCCTGCCTTCATGCCCATTCCTCCTCAATCATCCTTTTGAAATCAGTAGTATCACAGATTACACTCAGAAGAATAACCGGGGAATCTGTTAGGATTGGTAAAAGAGTGCTCTTTGAGTGGAATATTGTTCGACGGTGCCGGTTCCTCCGAATCCACTTCTTTTTCGGTCGTCATCTCAACGTCACCAGTGTCCGCACTAGTGACGAGGCTCTTTGTGCCGGCTAGGAAAATTAGCGCGGCAACCTGCATGTCCAGTGT
>PVBE010771486.1_pt1 | contig 13639 bp, 11 predicted proteins | sample 1631181 | NCBI WGS metagenome assembly PVBE01 (sample SAMN08397723, study PRJNA350692) | Marine metagenome, whole genome shotgun sequencing project. | isolation source: water | place: Pacific Ocean | collected 2012-04 | reverse complement strand
GACTACATCCTCGCCGCGCGGGCCCGGGGCCTGAGCGAGCGCGCGGTGATCTTCAGGCACGCCCTGCGCAACGCCCTGCTGCCGGTGCTCACCCTGGCCGGGCTGCAGGTGCCGTTTTTGATCAGCGGCAGCGTGATCATCGAGCGCATCTTCAACATTCCTGGCATGGGCCTGTTGACCTTCGAGGCCTTCCTCAACCGCGACTATCCGGTGATCATGGCCGTGTCGGTGCTCACCGCGGTGCTCACCCTGGGCGGCCTGGTGCTCTCCGACCTGGCCTACGCCGTGGCCGATCCGCGCATCCGCCTGGAGGAGCGCCCATGAGCATGTTGTCCACGGCGCGGGCGCTGCTGCGCCAGCGGAGGCTCACCGCCGCGGCGGCCGCGGTGCTGGCGGCCATGGCCCTGCTGGCCCTGGGCGCCGACCTGGTGGCCAGCGACCTGCCCGTGGTGCTGAAGTTTCAGGGCGACCTGTACTTTTTGCCCGGCCTGAGCCGTCCGGCGGCACTGCGGGCCCACGACAACCAGTCCCTACGCGGCGTCATGGATCCGGCCCGGGGCGACTGGGCCATCAGGCCGCTGTGCGAGTACGGCCCCGAGCAGCAGCCGCGCATCCTCTCCAGCCCGCCCGCCGCGCCCGACGCCAACCACTGGCTCGGCACCGACGATCGCGGGCGTGACGTGTTCGCCCGCCTGGTGCACGGCGCGCGGGTCTCGCTGCTGGTGGGGCTGCTGTCGGTGCTGCTGCACGTGGGCATCGGCGTGCTCGTCGGCATCCTGGCCGGCTACCTCCGCGGCCGCGTGGACCTGGTGCTCTCGCGGCTCATCGAGCTGGGCCTGACCTTCCCCGCGTTCTTCTTGCTGCTGGCGGTGATGGCGCTGATGGAGCGCACGTCGCTGACCGCCATCGTGCTGGTGCTCGGCCTCACCCGCTGGACCGGCGTGGCCCGCCTGGTGCGCGCCGAGGCCCTGCGCCTCAGGGAGCTGGACTTCGTCACCGCGGCGCGGGTCTGCGGCGCGTCGCCGGCGCGTATCATCTGGCGCCACATCCTGCCCAACGCCATGGGGCCGGTCATCGTCAACGCCACCTTCGGCGTGGCCACGGCCATCGTGGCCGAGGCCGCGCTGACCTTCCTCGGTTTCGGCACGCCGCCGCCCGCGGCGAGCTGGGGCGAGGTGCTGGCCCAGGGCTACGAGTTTCAGAGCAAGTGGTGGCTGGTGCTCTGCCCCGGGCTGCTGCTCTTTGCCACGGTCACCTCGCTGAACCTGGTGGGGGAGGGGCTGCGTGACGCCCTCGACCCGCGGCTGAGCACGCGGGGCCGCTGACGCGGGGGCACGGGCTAAACCACAGTTCATGATTTGTGGTCATCTCACGCCGCAGGTGCATGGCTCCGGGCTCCGGGCTCCGGGCTACAAGGCTGGCCACATACGTGCCACAGGTTGGCTATTCTCCAGCAACTCCAGCTGACGCCGCCGTTCGGTGACTTGTGACCGCAGGCTACCCCCGATTGCGTCACCTGCCCGATGTCTCGAAGCTGGCGAAAGATGGCCTCGTAGCCTGTAGCCTGTAGCCTGCAGCCCGCGATATCTGGTGCTTCGCCGCTGCGCGGCTCATTGATGGCCCGCGACGGGTAAAACCTCAGCGTATGTACCGCTGGGTGCGCCGAAGCAGGTTCGTCCACGGCCGCTTTTCGCTCTCCTCAGCCGGCGTGTCCCGCTCATTCTCTGTTCCTTGTTCCTTGTTCCTAGTTCCTAGTTTCCACGACGACACGGCGCGGCTTCGCGGCCAGGAGAAGGTCCCCCACGTTAACCGACTGGCAACTGGGGCTAAACCGGGCTAAACCTCTTTCCTCCGGGGTGTGAACATCACTGTGGTGATCCGACGACACTTCATGTGTCAGGTTCTGGGCAGTAAGCGAGCTTACGTAGTTTCCTCGGCGGTAATCATTGCGAAAAAAGGGCCGACCGCGTCGCCGTGACGTTGGCGCAGGTCTTGCTGAATCACCTGGCATGGATGGTTCATCGAGATTGGAGGCCACAATGACACGTCAAATCGTTGCTATCGTAAGCCTGTCCCTGCTCGCCGCCCTCAGCGGCGGCTGCTACGGCTTCGGCGTCAGCACCAACATCACGCCCCTCAACAGCGGCTCGTTTTCCGCACACTCGCGGCCCGTGAAGGTCCTCTTCGGCGCCTCGGCCGGGGCGCCCCACCAGCAGCTGGCGCACATCGAGGTCGTCGGCACGCGGGGCATGAGCACCTCCGAGCTAATGGCGAAGATGGAGCAGAAGGCACAGGACCTGGGCGCCGACGCCGTGGTCTCGGCCAGCCATGACTACAAAAACCGTGAGGCGGGTAACGTGCTGCTCGACGTGCTGTCGTTGGTCGGCTGCGTGGCAACCAAGGGGCCGTGTCATGTTCACAACAACCACTACACGGCGCCCGTGCTCAGGGGGGTGGCGGTGAAGTACGTCAACCGGCCGCGACGCATGGTGGCGCGGCGCACCCGGCGCGTCGTCCGCAAGGCCGCGCCGCGTCGCAGCCCGGCGCCGCCCCCCGCGATGCCCGCCAGGCCGCAGCAGCCGGTGGTGGCCCTGGGCCGCATCGCCAGCATGTCTGCCGTGCCGGGCAAGGAGGTGGCTGCCAGCCTCACCGGCCACCTGGAGCGCAGGCTGAGGGCTCGAGGGGTAGCCGTGACGCGGACCGGGCAGCAGAAACCCGACCGCACCATCGCCGCCTCGAGCACCGAAGAGGGCGGCCTGGAGCTGGAGGGCTGGGTCAAGGGCGAGCACGGCCAGTACCACGTCACGGCCTCGGTGGACCATACGGGCCACCTGGCCCAGGGGGCGTGCACCTGCCGCTGGATCCAGACCCACGGTCTGGGGCGCGGCCCGTGCAAGCACCTGCTGGCTTTGAGACATCGCGCAGAATCGGAGCACGGAGACGGAGGAGGGCGCTGATGCCGATCACGAGGGAGTCTCTGATCGATCACCTGTTCAACTCGCACCCCGGCCAGGTCTGGGGGCATATCAAGGACCAGAGCGCCGAGCAGCGCGCGGACCTGTTCCCCCAGGTGGAGCAGCTGTTGGCGGTGGCCGACGAGGCCTGCACCGGCCGCTACGACAGCGTGAACCGCACCTCGGCGAAAAAGCTCGCGGCGTGGGCCGTCAGCCAGGAGCCCCGTGGCGTGAAGAAGGCCTGGAAGGAGCGCTCGGGCCCCGGCCACCTGGAGCGCAAAGACCTTCGGCGGGTGGTGATCAACTTTTTGGTGCTCAAGATCGGCCTGGCCCCGGAGGGGAAAGCCCGGGCCGGGCTCAGGGCCAAACACCGGCCCCGGGATGAGATGGAGTGGTTCCTCAAGTACGCGGTGGGCGCGCTGCTCTGCCGGCCCGAGCCGTGGGCGCCGGCGCTGCTGGCCGAGTTCGTCGAGAAGCCCGAAAAGCACGTGCAGGATCCCTTTCACCTGGATCTCCTCCTCGCCGCGGCCTGGAATGATTCGCGGTTTCGAGCGGCGGTGGCACCCCACGCCGAGCGCGCCATGGGCGCGTTCGCCATCTTTCAGAAGGCCCTGCACCCCGACCTGCTGCTGGCGGCGTTGCGGTTCGCCGGTCCGCTGCCCCAGGACCGCTACCTGCACATGAGCGAAGAGTATGTTCACGAGCGGATCCGCGGCCTGCTGGCCAGCGGCCACCTGCCGCGGGAGCGGATGATCGAGCTGGCCCTGGAGAAGCTGCGGGAGAAGCTGCCGCAAAACATCAGCAAGCACTGGCTGGCGCTGTTCGACCACCTGGCGCTCACCGGCGAGGAGCGGGCACTCCACCGGGAGCGCTACCTCGACCTGATCAACGCGCCCATGGGCAAGGCCGCCACCATGGGCCTCGCCGAGGTCGCCGAGAGCTTCAAGGGGGGCGCGTGGCCCGCCGAGGAGCTGGTGCCCGCCCTCGCACCCGCGATGTTCCACCCCGTGGGCTCCGTGGCGCTCAAGGTGCTGCGGCTGCTCTTCGCCGTGGACAAAAAAGACGGCGGCGCGGTCCCGGGCCAGGTGGCCGAGGCCGCGGCCGACGCGCTGTCCTCGCCGCACAAGGCGGTGCGGGTGGCGGCCGGCAAGTGGCTGGTCAAGCAGAAGGACCTCGACCCCGTGGTGCGGGCGCGGGTGGCCGACGCCGTGGAGCTGCTGGATCCCCGGGAGCGCGGGTCCCTGGCAGAGGCCTTCGCCGAGGCCGCGCCGGTTGACGATGCGACGCCTGAGCCCACCGTGGATCTGTCTCGAATCGCCGCACGCGCCGCTGGACTGGACCTGGACGCGGCGGCGCGCTCCTGGCTCACCTGCCTGGAGTGCGGCGCCGCGCCCGCCCCGGTGGGGCTGCCGCCCGCTGCTCAGCTTCAGCGCCCTTTCCCGCTGCTTGGCTCGGCCGAGGAGCTGGCCCACGCCATGGTGGCGGTCACAGGCCGCGACCTGGCGGCCGACGATCTGGAGCGGATCCTGGACGGGGTCTGCCGCTTCTGGGATCACGGACCGGACGAGCGGCTACGCAAGATCACCAGCCCCCTGACGGGGCGCGCTGCCACCTGGGATGGCGAGCCCGAGTGGAACTGGCTGCCCAGGGGCGCCTGCAGCACGGCCGAGCCCCTGGTGGCCACGCTGGCTCACGGCTGGCACACCGGCGGTGAGCTGCTGCGCTACCCGCCCGGGAGCCGGGGGGACAAGTGTCAGGACATGTTCCCGTCCCAGCGGCGCCGCGCGCGCCTGGCCCTGCGCGAGCTTGGCCGGGGCGGCTACAGCTCCCTGGCCACGCCGACCCACGGCGGCGGCTGGATCGATCCCGGCGTCCTGGCGCAAAGGATCGCGACCCTGGGCGCGGATCGGATCCACGACGAGGAGGTCATCGCGGCGCTCTACCGCCTGGCCGATGTGCGGCCTGGCGAGGCGGCGTGGGACGCGGCGGAGCCGGCGCTTTGCGGCCAGACCACCCCCGAGGCCCTGGCGTTGACCGTCGCCCTGGCGTCGGCCGGCGAGGCGGACCGCGCGGCGGCGGCGCTGCTGTCGCTCATCGAGCCCCGCCGCGCCAACCCGCTGCTGCCCCGGGACAACCTGGCAAAGGTGATGAACGCCGCGGCGACGCTGGTGCAGGCAGTGGGCAAGGAGCGTCCGGCCGGGGCAGGGGAGGGAATGATCCGCTTCCGCCTGCTGGTGGCCGCGTCCCGGGCCCGCGCCGGGCTGGGCGACGCCCGCGAGGCGCTGCCTTGCCTGGCGTCGGACCATGCGCGCGAGGTGGCCGGCCGCTACATCGACCTCGTGTCCGCCGATCAAAAAGTGGATCGCGCCCTGGTGGACCTGCTGCTGCACCCCGAGCCGGTCAACGGCGAGGTCATGGATCGCACGCGCCTTTCCTCCTATTACAACTACTCGTGTCTGGCCTACTCGGGCACGGACACCGCCCTGCCGTCCATGCTGCCCTACATCGCCGCCGTCAATCAGCTGCGCACCGATGGCGATCCCTTCGACGACAGGCTGGTGATCCACTGCCACGTCTGGGAGCACCCGCGCTGCGCCCAGCGGCTCTTCGAGGCCGGCGCCCACCGCGTGTTCGACCGGCCCCACGTGCGCGACAACCACGTGATGGAGCTGGGCAAAAACTCGGTGACCGTCGCCCTGACCGGCGTGGGCGCGTTCCCCTGGGTCGACCCCGGGCCCTGGCTGGACGCGGTCTGCGCGCTGATGACGAGCAAGTTCCCCGGCCACCGCCAGCGGGCCGCGGACCTGCTACTGATCTGGCTGGGCGACGGCCGGGCCACGGCCGCGCAGTTGGCCGACGCGCTGGCCAGGGTGGCCGCCGGCGCGGCCAGGGGCGCCAAGTATCTCTGCGAGGCCCTGGTGGAGCTGGCGGCCGACGGTCCGGCCGGCGCCGCGGTGGCCATCATGGCCCTGGAGCGGGCGCTGCCCCTGGTGCTGGGCAAGCTCGAGCCGCGCCCGGTGGGCATCATGCTCGAGACCCTCTACCTGCTCCTCGAGGAGCAAGGCCGCGTGGTGGAACACCCCGCGGGCAGGGCGGCGCTGGAGGCCGCGGCCGGCGCCAAAAAGGCGTCGTCGGTGCGCAAGAAGGCCCGCGAGGTCGACGGTCTCACCGCGCGCGCCGCGCCGCCCCTGGAGCAGGCGCTGGCCGCCCACCTGCTGGAGGCCTGGATGGAACGGACGAAGACACAAGGAGACGCAAGCTCGTGATCGAAGCCGATGTGCTGACCAAGGAGTTTGACGAGGTCCTGGCCGTGGACTCCCTCTCGCTGAGCATCCCGCGGGGGGAGGTGTTCGGTCTGCTCGGCCCCAACGGGGCGGGCAAGACCACCACCCTGCGCATGCTCTGCGCGCTCATCGAGCCCACGGCTGGCGAGGCGGTGGTCAACGGCCACCGTCTGGGCCAGGACAACGACGCCATCCGCGGCAGCATCGGCATCCTCACCGAGACGCCGGGCATCTACCCCCGGCTGTCGGCGCGCCACAACCTGGAGCTGTACGCCGACCTCTACGGCGTGGAGGACACCGACGCCCAGGTGAAGAGGTACCTCGAGATCCTCGACCTGTGGGACCGCCGCGACGACCTGGCCGGCGGCTTCTCCAAGGGCATGCGCCAGCGGCTGGCCATCGCCCGGGCGCTGATGCACGAGCCGCCGATCCTGTTTCTGGACGAGCCAACGTCGGCCCTGGACCCGGCCTCGGCGCGCGTCGTGCGCGAGTTCATCGAGGAGCTCAGCGGCCAGGGGCGCACCATCATCCTCTGCACGCACAACATGGACGAGGCGGACCGCCTCTGAGACCGCGTGGCCGTCTTTCGCCAGCGGGTCCTCGAGGTGGACGACCCGAACGTCCTGCGCCGCCGCTTCTACGGCGAGTCGGTGCACATCCGCCTGGCCGAGGTCACCGACGCCATCTGCCAGGCGGTGGTGGACCTGCCCTTCGTCGACCAGCTGGCCGAGCGCACCGAGCGCGACATCACCATCACCCTCGACGACCTCGCGGCCCACAACCCGGACATCGTACGCGCCCTGGTGGGCGCCGGGGCCGACGTGCTCTTCGTCGAGGAGGTCAAGCAGTCCATGGAGCAGCTGTACATGGACATCCTCGAGCGCGAGGACGCGCAGGCGGCGGGGGAGGGCGCGTGAACCGTCGCCTCCGCGCGCTGCTTCGCAAGGAGTACAAGGACCTGGTCAAGAACAAGGCCGTGGTCCTGCCCATGGTGCTCACGCCGCTGATCCTGCTGGTCAACTTTCTGCCCGGCGTGCTGCTGATGGCCGGCGGCGAGTCCAACAAAAAGAGCCTCGGCATCCCGATCCCCGACGAGCTGATGCACCTGGACCCCCTGGTGGCCATGGTCCACCAGCTCAACGACATGGCGGTGATGATGCTGATGCTCACGCCGGCCACCATGCCGATGATGATCGCCTCCTTCAGCATCGTGGGCGAAAAGAGGCTGCGCAGCCTCGAGCCCCTGCTGGCCAGCCCGATCCGCACCGGTGAGCTGCTGCTGGCCAAGGCCCTGGCCGCGGCGGTGCTGCCGCTGATCATCGGCTGGGCCTCCATGATCATCTACGTCGCCGTGGTGGCCGTGGGCACGTCGGCCGAGATCACCGCCTGGATCGTGCGGCCGGCCAACCTGATGGCCATGGTGCTGCTCACCCCCACCATCACCCTGCTGTCGACCCTCGTGGCCGTGGCCGCCTCGTCCCGGGCTCAGGACCCGCGGGCGGCCCAGCTCTGGGTCATGGTCCTGGCCTTCCCCATCCTCGGGCTCAGCTCCTCCTCCTTCGTGGGCGTTGTGCTGACCACCGGCATCATGGCCGCCACGCTGGTCGTGGCCGTCGTCGCCACGGTGGCCATGTACCGCCTCGCCGTCTGGCTCTTCCAGCGCGAGGTGATCATCACGAGGTGGAGCTGATGCTTGGCCTGAGCTACGGCGCGGCGCTGACCTTTTATCTCGTGGCGCCCCTGGCCATCGGCTGGTGGACGCGGCGCTACCGCGGCGGCGCCTGGTGGCTCTTCGGCGTGGGAGCCCTGACCTTCCTCGCCTCGCAGATGGTGCACCTGCCCCTGCTGCAGCTCATCGGCAAGCTGCCGATCAGGCCGCCCGCGCCCTGGCTGGCGCTGCCGATAAATGGCGCGATCATCGGCCTGGCCGCGGGGCTGTGCGAGGAGTGGGCGCGCTACGCCACGTTCCGCTGGGTGCTGCCCCGCAACCGCACCTTCCGCGACGCCCTGAGCGTGGGCGCAGGCCACGGCGGCGTGGAGGTGCTGCTGCTCGGTCTGCTCCTCGGCACCGGGCTGATCTCGGCCCTGGCCTGGCAGCGGGCCGGCCTGGAGAACCTGGGCCTGCCGGCGGAGCAGCTCCCCCTGGCCAAAGCGCGCCTGGCCGCCATGTTCCAGATCCCCGTCTTTTTGCCCCTCGTCGGCGTGGTGGAGCGCTGCGTCACCGTGCCCTTTCACGTGGCAATGACCACCCTGGTGGCCCACGGCGTGCGCGCGGGCCGGCTCTGGCCGGTGTGGTTGGCCGTGGCGCTGCACGCCGGGCTCGACGCCTTCGTGGTGCTGTTCAAGCCGGGCAGCCTGGACTGGCGCATCGCCGTCTACTACCTGGCCGGGGCCGCGGTGTCGGCCGCCGTCCTCGTCTGGATCTCTCGCCGGGAGGCGCGATCATGAGAGACCGTCGCATGGGCGCGCTGATTCTCAAGGAGTGGCGGGACGTCGCCAGCAACACCATCATCATGGTCTCCTTCTTTTTGATGCCGCTGATGATGGTGGGGATCAACGTCGGCATGGCGCTGTGGCTCGGCGGGCGCGGCGCGAGCATGGCGAGCAAGCTCCCACCCTCGGTGAAGCACCTGCCGGCGGAGGTGGCCACCCTGGTCCTGGTCAACGAGACCACCATGATGCCCCTGCTGCTGGTGATCCCGATGTTCCTGCCATTGATCATGGCCACCTACACCATCATCGGCGAAAAGGAGGAAAAGAGCCTCGAGCCGCTGCTGGCCACGCCGGTGCAGACCATGGAGCTGATCCTGGCCAAGTCCCTGGCCTACGCCTTGCCGGTGGTCTTCATCACCTGGGCCTCCTTCGCCGCCATGGCTGCGGCGCTCTTCTTCGCCTACCACCCGGTGGCCTTCGCCTACCTGGTGCGACCAGCCTGGACCCTCGGCTTCACCATCATCACCCCGCCGCTGGCCCTGCTGTCGGCGCTGCTGGGCCTCATGGCCTCGTCGCGGTCCAAGGATCCCAAGTCGGCCCAGGCCGTGGGCACCTTGCTCACGCCGATCATGATGGTGCCGATGTTCTCCTCCCTCGCCGTGCTGCTGTCACCCGCGGTCATGGGCTACACCGCCGGGGTGCTGCTGATCCTGGACTACGTGGCCCTGCGTCTGGCCGTGCCGGTGTTCGGTCGCGAGCGGATCCTCATGCGCTGGAAGTGAGAATCGTGAGAAGTGTCTCATCTGAAACAGGGCCGTATCATGGATTGACGGGCCCAAGTAATTGGAATATAGAAGCTATCTCGTGAGAGCCAGCTTGGATCATGTTTTGCACATAATCACCGCACACCTCGTTCGCTGTCTCACAAGGTGAAACAGGCTCATGCAAAACTCGCGTCCCCTCGTCTACATGCTCGGACTCGTCATCGCCCTGGCCCTGGGAGCCTGCTCCCACGTGGTGCCGTTGCAGCGCTCCACCATCGTCCCGGCGGCTGCCGGCGCCGTCGAGGTCGCCAAGGACGAGAACAAGAACGCCACCGTCAAGATGGAGATCAAGCGCCTCGCTCCGCCCAAGAACCTCACGCCGCCCAAGGCGGTCTATCTCATCTGGGCCAAGGACCGCTCCGATCAGCTGTTCCGCCTCGGCGCCCTGCGCGTCGACGAGGATGGCAACGGCGAGTTCAAGGGCGTGGTGCCCACCGCCAGCGAGTTCAAGATCATGATCACCGCGGAGGACGCCCTGACGGCCAAGAAGCCGAGCGACAAGGTCGTCCTCTCCACCTCGTTCATCGATGCCGACTGAGCATCGTCAACAGAAACGCGCACATTCTGTCACTCATAAATAAACGGAGATAGCACCATGCGTAATCTCATCCTGTTCACAGTGCTGGCAGCCACCCTGTCCAGCACGGCGGAGGCCGCGAGGCGGTACCGCGTGTACATCAAGACCACGCCCCCCGGGGCGTCCGTCTACGTCAGCTCCAAGGAGAGCGGCATCCGCGGCACGACGCCCGCGAAGCTCTACCTCTCCAAGGGCAAACAGACCGTCATCCTGGAGCTGCCTGGCTATGAGACAGCCACCAAGGTGATCCAGGTGCGACGCACGCGTCGTAAGCAGAACTTCACCTTCCCCCTGGTGAAGAAGGTGGAGCAGTCCACCATCCTGATCAGCCTCGGCAGCGGCGACAGCGCCGGCACCAGCGTCACGGTGGACGGCAAGGGCCACGGCGCCCTGCCGGCCAAGGTCACGGTCAAACCCGGGAGGCACATGGTCGAGGTAACCAAGACCGGCTTCCAGACGTTTCGCCAGTGGGTGGACGTCAAGCCGGGCGAGAGCCGCCCGGTGACGGTGAACCTGGTGCAAATCAAGGCCAAGACTGGAACGCTGTTGGTGTCTTCCACCACGCCGGGCGCCGAGATCTTCGTCGACGGCAAGACCGTGGGCAAGTCTCCCGCCCTCGTGCAGAACCTCACCGTGGGCATCCACTCCGTGGAGGTGCGCGCGGCGGGGCACGCCAGCGCGTCCAAGACTGTCACCGTCGAGGCGGACAAGACCGTCCGCCTGGCCGTGAACCTCAAGGCGACCAAGAAGAAGCCGGTGGGCGGCACGGTGCACGTGCTGGCCGATCCGGCCGGCGCCGACGTGGTGGTGGACGGCAAGCCGTCCGGCAAGGCCCCGGTCAAGGTCAGCGAGCTGGCCGAGGGGACCCACTACGTCGAGGGCAAGCTGGCGGGCTACGTCACCGCCGGCCAGCAGGTCAAGGTGACCGCGGGCCAGGTGACCACCATCAAGTTGACGCTGAAGAAGGAAGAGAAGAAGCCCGAGCCGGTGAAGAAGGCCGTGGCGGGCACGGTGGTCATCGCCGGCGCCCCCACCGGCGCCCTGGCGTCGCTGGACGGCAAGCCCGCCGCGCCGCTGATGGCCACCGGCTATGAGCTCAAGCCGGGCTCGCACACTGTGACCATCACCGCCGCGGGCCACGACCCCCTGACCCGCACCTTCACCGTCGAGGCCGGCACCAAGCTGCGCCTGGAGGTGAAGATGGTGGCCACCGCCAAGGCCCCCGGCAAGGACGGCACCCCCGCATCGTCGCCGGCCAGCCAGCCGACCGATGGTGCCGAGGAGGCCGAGGTGGACACCCGCGGGCTGTCCTCCTTTGGCGCGCAGCTCGTGCCGCCGAAGTACTTCACCGCCGACATCTCGGCCGGCTTCCCCTACCTGGGCGAGGGCCGGCTGACCACGGGCGTGTTCAGCAAGGGGCACCTCGGGCTGGACGCGGGCGTGGAGCTGAGGACCAACGGCGCTCTGACCGTCATCGGCGCCATCGCCAAGTTCCGCTTCCTCAACTTCAACCCCCTGTCGCTGGCGGCCTTCACCGGCATCGGCGGCGGCGGCGGCCCGTCCGGCCGCGACGCCTTCTACTTCAACGCCGGCCTGCTGGTCTCGCTCTCCTTCAAGGGGATGCTCACCTTCACCGGTCGGCTGTACGCCAACGTCTACAGCGACCGGCTCTGCCCGTCCTCGGCCGACGACGACGAGCTGGACGTGTGCAATGTCATCCCCGGCACCACCGGCCTGGAGCAGGATCCGCGGGAGCGGTTCACCGGCGCCCGGTTCTTCCTTTCTGCCGTGCTCGAGGTGCCGATCACCCGCAACGTCGGCATCTTCGCCATCGTGGAGGGCGCGCCCGGACAGGACCAGCGCCCGGCCTTCACCAACGCCTTCTTCATGCTCATGCCCGAGTCGGACCCGCGCTTTTACGGCCGCGCCGGCATCAGCTTCAAGTTCTGATCGAACCAGAAGAGAACGGAGATACCAATGTTTAGCAGAGACAATAAATACAGGCCGGCGGCTGGCGTGCTCCTCGTCGGCCTCGCCGCCCTGCTCGTGCCGATGTTCGGATGCAGCTCCGACGCCACCGTCAGCGGCCTCGGGTTCGTGGAGGTCTCCTGGACCATCGACGGCAAGAGCGCCAGCACCAGCGTCTGCAAGGGCGCCAACGCCACCCAGGTGCGCATCCGCTTCGTCCCGGCCGGCTCCTCGGTGGGCGACGCTCCCCCCTTAATCTACGACTGCGACAAGGACAAGGTGAAGCGCAGCGCTGGCGCCGACGCCAGGCTGGACGTCGTCGTGGAGCTGCTGGGCGAAAAGGACGCGGTGCTCGATACGAAGAAGCAATCCGTCAAGATCAAGGATGAGGAGACCACCACCGTGAAGGTGGCCTTCCTCGGCAGCGCCGCGGACGCCGGCCCGGACAGCGGCGGCGACGCGGGCGGTGACGCGGGCGGTGACGCTTCCGCGGACGCCGCGCTGAAGGAGGCCGGCGGCGACACGAGCACGCCGGACAACGGCGCGCCCGACAGCTCCCCAGACAGCTCCCCCGACACCTCCACCAAGGACGCGGCCGCCGCGGATTGAGCCGTTTGAACGTTCCCGCCCTCCGGTGACACATACCTCCAGTTCGCGGAGGAACCACATGTCACCAGCAAGCTTCAGAAGACTGATCAGCCCCACCCTCGCCCTGGCCCTGGTGGCCTGCGCGCCTGGAGTGGACCTCGGCTACACCGACAACAGCATCCACGACGGGCACTACGCCGACGCGGCCGCGCGCAAGCACCGCACCAACAGGGTGGACCCTCGCGTGCTGGCGATTCCCAAGGCCCTGACCGCCGACGTGGTCAAGGATCCGGTGAGCCACCTGCAGCGGCTGGTGGATTTTCTGATGACCGGGGCGGCGGACGACTACGTCAAGGTCAAGCGGATCCACGACTGGATCGCCCTCCACGTGGCCTACGACGTGGCGGCCTACAACGCCGGCAAGTATCCCTCCCAGGACCCGGCCACGGTCGTGTCCACCAAACGGGCAGTGTGCGAGGGGTACGCTGTGCTCTTCCGCACCATGGCCGTGATGGCCGGGCTGGAGACCTACACGGTGGACGGCTTCTCCAAGGGCGGTCTGCGCTATCTGGACAACGGCCAGCTCTCGACCCACGCCTGGAACACTGTGCGCGTGGGTCAGCGGTGGTACCTGCTGGACGTCACGAGGGACGCCGGCGTCACCAGCAACGGCGCCTTCAAGCGGCGCTACTCCACCCGTTATCTGTTCCTGGCGCCCGCGGCCTTCGTCCACTTCAATCTGCCTTTGGATGCAGGCTTCCAGATGCTCGACCGGCCGCTGTCACCGGCCCAGTTCCAGGCGCTGCCCTACCTCAACGGTGACTTCTTTCAGCACCGGCTCCGCCTGGCCTCCAAGCCCGTGGGCAGCGAGGTCAAGGTGGTCAACAACCTGATCATGGACGTGGAGGCTCCGGCCGGGGTCTACCTCGTCGCCCGGGTGAGGGCCGGCGCCAGCGACGTGGCCCACGCGGCCTTCGGCCAGCGCTGGGGCGGCAAGTACCGGGTGCTGCT
>PVBE010447135.1_pt1 | contig 13639 bp, 10 predicted proteins | sample 1631181 | NCBI WGS metagenome assembly PVBE01 (sample SAMN08397723, study PRJNA350692) | Marine metagenome, whole genome shotgun sequencing project. | isolation source: water | place: Pacific Ocean | collected 2012-04 | reverse complement strand
TACCATTCCCATCACTGTGAAACGGCGGAGCCTGATGGGTACGCACCAGCAGAGCTGGTGGTTTACGAAAATGAATTAATCCACCAACCGTACGCCTAACAGCCCACCAAATTTCACTGATATCACAGCCTGGACTTGCCATAGCCGGTCTGTTGCAGGGCGATCTTTGGTAGGCTAGTGGTGTCCAGATCTTGTCGCAAGGAAACCTGCCATGCTGCGTTCAAATCGCTCGATTGTCATCGTCGCCTCGATCATCGCCTCACGCATCTTAAGTTTGGCGACCAACGCCGACGAGTTGAAAGAACCAAACCGAGACAAAGTAAAGGTCGCAGCGGTGCAGATCAGTGGTTATGACAAGGGAGATTTACCCAGAGACGGCTACGACCCGACCGTACAGATTCTCCCTTATATTGACCGTGCCGGTAAGGAAGACGTGGAGCTGATTGTGTTTCCCGAATATGTGTTGGGTCACATCCGGGTTCCCGGCCCATCAACAGAGAAGATTGCAGCGGCGGCGGCGAATCGAGTTTATGTGATCGTCGGTTGTTGGGAGCAGTTTAATGACGGAACCTACGCCAACACCGCGTTGATCTTCGACCGCGGTGGTGATATCGCCGGCAAGTATCACAAGACACACGCGGCCATTGACCACTACGAGGGGAGCCCCGCTTGGGCCAAGCCGCCGGCGGACAAGAGCAAAGAATGGTTCCTGAAGAATGATCCCGAATGGACCATGGAACAAGGAAACGGCCTGCCGGTTTTTGATTTTGATTTTGGCAAGGTTGGTATCATGACATGTTATGATGGCTGGTTTCCGGAACCTGCCCGGATCATGTCGCTACGGGGTGCCGAGCTGATTGTGTGGATCAATGGTCGAGGTGGCGCCGTCGAAGATTTCATTATGAAGTCGACCATGTTCCAAAGTCACGTCGCCATGATTTCCGCGAACCAGGCGTACGGCAGTGGCACGATGATTGGCGACTGGCCTGCCCGCATCGCCGCACGTTGCCCTGATAAGACAGAGGCTTACATTACGGGAACGATAAACCTGGCCCGGATCCGCCGTGCTCGGGAAAATAGCCGCAATTTTCGTCAGCGACGCCCCGATTTATATAACGACCTGGTCAAGCCGCGAGGCGAGCAGCACACGACGATTGTGAAATGAAAGATCATTGATGCTCTCGCACGCCTGCTCACAACTTCTTGGCACTACTCCACATTTGCCTTCACACAGGATTATTCACCCAAGCCACTCCTTTGCTCCTCTACCAGGAAACCACCAAATGAAATCGCAACCCGCGCTCAATCGAGACTGTTCGATCTTGCCAGGTAGCACTGGCAACCATACTGTCTACACCTCCATGGCTTGCCGGATCCATCTCCCATTGCTTCTGAAGTTCAGCTTGGTTGTGATGTTTGTTTTCTCGACTCTATTCGACGGCAGCCATGCGACCACGTTGTTTGCTGTCGATTACGCGCTGCACACGTTTGACCGCCAACAGCTGACTGACGTCTATTTCTCCGAAGGTGCCAACGCGGGCGATTTGAATGGCGACGAGGTGGCCGACGTGGTCTATGGGCCCTACTGGTTTGAAGGTCCAACGTATGAGAAGAAGCACGCAATTTACGACCCACAACCTCAGAATCGAGACCGATACGCCGATAACTTCTTTTCCTGGGTGCATGACTTCAATGGCGACGGCGCGAACGATGTATTCGTCGTCGGCTTCCCTGGCACGCCTGCGTTTGTCTATGAAAACCCCAAAGCCGGGAAGGCCGCGTTGCTTTGGAAGAAGCACGAGGTGTTTGATTGGGTTTCTAACGAGTCACCTCAGTTTATCAATCTTGTCGGAGACGAGCGGCCAGAGTTGGTTTGCACACGAGACGGCTTCTTCGGCTACGCGACGATCGACTGGGACAAGCCTTTTGACGCTTGGAAGTTCCACGAGATCTCCGAGAAGATTACAGCCACGAAGTTTGGCCATGGACTCGGAGTCGGTGATGTCAATGGCGACGGTCTGATGGACGTGATTCATTCGAAAGGCTGGTTCGCACAGCCAGCCACGGAATCGGGAGGTGGCCGCTGGGTAATGCATGAAGTCTCGTTCAGTTCAGCGTATGGTGGCGCGGAAATGTATGCTTACGATGTTGATGGCGATGGTGACAACGATGTGATTACCAGCGAGGCGGCGCACGACTTTGGACTCTGCTGGTACGAGCAGTTGCGGGAGGATGACGAGGTCGCATTCCAACGTCACCTGATCATGGGGTCGCATCCGTCAAGAAATCACTATGGTGTGCTGTTTAGTGAACTTCATTCAGTAAACCTGGCGGACATCGATGGAGATGGCCTGAAGGACATAGTGACGGGAAAGACTTTCTACTCGCACCATCAGAAGAGCCCGATGTGGGATGCTGGTGCGGTTGTCTACTGGTTTCGACTCGTCCGCACGGAGGAAGGCGTTGATTGGATCCCCTACCGCGCCGATGCTGATGCGGGAATCGGTCGCCAAGTATCGGTGATCGACATTAATGGTGACGCATTGCTGGACATCGTCGTCGGCGGAATGAAGGGTGCGCATGTGTTGACCCACAAGAAGACCGAGGTCGACAAGGCGGCATGGGTGGAGGCACAACCCCAGGTTTACCAAGGCCCATCCCTACCCTCGGCTAAAGGCGCCAAGGCACTGCGCGGCCCAAAGGCGCCGATCCTCGCTAGAACGGGGCGCGTTGCTGGGGCACTTGAAGGAGAATCGCTCGCGCATCGCGCATCCGCCGGGGAAGCGCGGTCGCAAGCGATGGCCAAGTTCAAAGGAGATCGGTGGAGCGGTGATTCGCAGCTTTGGTGGACCGGCGGTCGACCGGGTGATCATCTGAAGCTTGACTTGCCAGAAAAGTCCGGGACGGTCGACGTCGAGATTGTCCTGACGTGCGCCAAGGACTATGCGATTGTCCTATTGTCACTTGACGGCCAGCCGCTTGGCGAGCCAATCGACCTTTTCAACGCCGACGTCATAACCACCGGCGTCCTGACGTTTCCGAAGATAGAACTCAAATCGGGAACACACAAACTGACGGCACAAATTGTTGGTGCGAATCCAAAGGCCCGCAAAGGGTACATGTTTGCATTGGATTATGTCCGTCTGAAAGCCGAAGGGGAGAAGTTTCCCGAACCCGACGACGGGATCAAGGCAACCGATGCGTCCGGACGCGCTCTGAACTTGGACTTTGAAACCGGAACGCTTGCGGATTGGACGGCCGTTGGAGAAGCCTTCGCCGGCCAGCCGATCAAGGGTGATGCCGTTGCCGCGCGGCGCACAGACATGCGCAGCGGACATCGAGGTGAGTTTTGGATTGGCGGTTTCGAAAAACTGAAGGATCCGCCAACAGGGACACTGACTTCGGCCGCGTTCGAGGTGACGCAGCCGTATGCCACGTTTCTGACCAACGGAGGCAGCCTCGCGGAGACGCGAGTCGAGCTTATTCGCCATGATACGGGCAACGTGTTTTTCAAGATCACGGGGCGAGACAGTGATGTCATGCGCCAAGTCGTCGTCGACTTGCGCGGGCATCTCGGAAAACAGATCCAAATTCGAGTTGTTGACGAGCATCGTGGCCCATGGGGCCATCTGAACTTTGACCATTTTCGCCTTCATGAAACACGGCCGGCACGTTTGACACCGCCACTTATCCAGCTGGTCGACGACGATTATCTCCACGCAGGTTTGACGGCGGAAGAGGCGGCCCTCGCTATGACAATGCCGAAGGGCTTCACTGCGATTGTGGGCGCGGCTGAACCGGACGTGCAACAGCCGATCGCGATGGCGATTGACGATCGGGGGCGCGTCTGGATTGCGGAGGCCTACGAGTATCCGATTCGCGCGAAAGGTGACACGGGTCGTGATCGGATCCTCATCTTTGAAGATACCAACGGCGACGGACGACTGGATTGCAGGAAGGTTTTTGCCGAGGGCTTGAACCTCGTTAGTGGCTTGGAAGTTGGTTTCGGCGGCGTGTGGGTCGGCGCGGCTCCGTATCTGCTGTTCATCCCGGATCGCAATGGCGACGATGTTCCCGATGCCGAGCCGCAACGGTTGCTCGATGGCTGGGGATATCAGGACACGCACGAAACGCTGAACGCATTCATCTGGGGGCCGGACGGTTGGCTTTATGGCTGTCACGGAGTGTTTACCCATTCGCGCGTTGGCAAGCCCGGCACGCCGGACGAGGAGCGAATCCCACTGAATGCCGCCATCTGGAGATACCATCCGCTACGACATGAATTCGATGTGTTCTGCCACGGCACCAGCAACCCCTGGGGCGTCGATTTCAACGACCACGGTCAGGCCTTTGCGACGGCGTGCGTGATTCCTCACCTGTATCACATGATCCAAGGAGCTCGCTATCAGCGCCAGGGCAGGCAGCATTTTAACCCGCACACATACCGCGATATCACGACGATTGCCGACCATCTGCACTACCTTGGCGCGACGCCCCATGGTGGCAACAGCAAGTCGGATGCGGCCGGCGGAGGACACGCGCATGCCGGCGCAATGATCTATCTCGGTAACGTATGGCCGAAACAGTACAGGGATCAGTTATTCATGAACAATATTCACGGTCAGCGATTGAACATGGACGTGCTCAGGCCGCAAGGGTCCGGCTACACGGGTAGCCACGGTCCAGACTTTCTGCTGGCTGCCGACAAGGCGTCACAGATCCTGAATCTGCGTTACGGACCTGATGGGCAAGCGTGGATGATCGACTGGTACGATATGCAGGCCTGCCATCGTCGTGAATCATCGGTCCATGATCGGAGCAACGGACGAATCTACAAGATCGCATACGGTGAACTGGCGCATGTGGAAGTCGATTTACAGAAGCTGGGTGATCGCGAGCTCGCCGAATTGGTACTGCATAACAACGACTGGTACGTGCGGCATTCTCGCCGGATCCTGCAGGAGCGATCCGCATCGCGTGCCGTCAATCCGGACGCGACTGAGCATCTGGTCGAAATTGCAACATCGCATGAGGACGACACGCGACGCCTGCGTGCTGCCTGGGGCCTGCACGTCACGGGTGACCTCGACGAAGCGGTAATGGCGCGACTGCTGGTGGATCCCAGCGCCTTCGTGCGAGGTTGGACGATTCAACTCGCAATGGAGCAGCAGGAGGGCGATCTGTCCGCGCCGCTGCTCGAGCAGTTCACGGAGATGGCCAACCAGGATGATTCGCCAGTCGTGCGGCTATACCTTGCCTCCGCCTTGCAGAGAATGCCGCACGGGCAGCGATGGTCGATTCTGGATGGGCTGACTAGCCACGCCGCAGACGCAAGCGATCACAATCTGTCGTTGATGTACTGGTACGCAGCCGAACCTCTGGCGGATGAGGACCAGGAGCGTGCGTTGGCGTTCGGTCTCTCGGCCGGCCAACAGATCCCAGTACTTAGAGATTTCATGTTGCGACGGATCGGCAGCTCTGACGCTGCGAAGTCGCTGCGAGTGTTGGTGGCCGGGCTTGACAAGGCGAAAGAGGCCGGACTGCAGTTGACATATTTGAAGGCCATTCGCACCGCACTGCGGGGCCGGCGTCAGGTTGCGGCCCCCAACGGCTGGAAGGCGGTGTACACCGATATCGCGCGCAGTGAGAATGACGATGTTCGTCTGCAAGCGACGGCACTTAGTGTGACGTTTGGTGATCAGGTGGCAATGTCGGCGTTGCGTGAGCTGATTGCCGCAGAGTCTGCCGGCGTCGATGCGCGTGGGAAAGCGCTCGAGTCGTTGCTCGCCGCCAAGGACGCGCAGCTTGTGCCAACGCTACATAAACTGATCAGCGAGCCGGCGATGCGCCAAGCCGCCTTGCGCGGCCTGGCGCAATATGACGATCCAAAAACAGCGGACGTCCTATTGGCAGCCTACCCGGGCCTCTCGCCGAGCCAGCGACGTAGCGCGCTCGGAACGCTTTGCTCTCGCGCCCCCTACGGCATTGCCTTGCTCAACGCCATCGATAACAAGAAAGTTCCCGGAACAGATTTGACGGCGGATCTCGTAAGGCAACTTCAGTACTTGAAAAACGAGACAATTGAACAACAACTTCGATCCGTTTGGGGAAGTGTGCGTGATACGTCAGCAGATAAAGCCAAATTGATCGCTACCTATAAAACGATGTTGGCCGTGCCTGGAAAGGGCGACCTGAACATGGGTCGGGCTGTTTTTACCAAAACGTGTCAAAACTGCCACATACTCTACGGTATCGGTAAGAAAGTGGGACCGGATTTGACGGGATCGAATCGCTCCAACCTCGACTATTTGCTCAGCAATATTGTGGATCCAAGCGCCATCATGGCAAAAGAGTATCGGTCGACCGTCATCGTCACGACCGACGGACGCGTGGTGACGGGGCTCGTGCAGGACGAAAACAACATCGCATTGACCGTACAGACTGCTGATGCGATCGTGATCGTGCCAAAAGTGGAGATTGACGAGCGCGAGCTGAGCGCGAAGTCAATGATGCCCGACAACCAGCTGCAGCAGTTCAGCAAACACCAAATCCGTTCACTAATTGCTTACGTGACCGCCAAACAACAAGTACCCATGCTCGCGACCCGCGACAACGCAGCGCTGCTGTTCAACGGTCAAGACCTGACCGGTTGGTCAGGCGATCCTGAGCTCTGGTCCGTCGAAGATGGCGAGATCGTCGGGCGCAGCTCGGGCTTGCGACACAACAACTGGATTGTCAGCCATCTGATGGTGCGGGATTTCCGTCTGAAACTCGAGGTTAAGCTGATCGAGAATGCCGGGAATAGCGGCATCCAGTTCCGCAGTCAGGCACGGGGCCGCGAAGTCGGCGGTTATCAAGCCGACATTGGCGCGGGCTGGTGGGGAAAACTCTACGAAGAGCATGGCCGCGCCATGCTATGGGACACGCCGGGTGAACAGCACGTGAAACCCAACGACTGGAACACGTACGAGATCATCGCTCGGGGCAGCAAGATTCAGACGTTGATCAATGATCAGCTCTGTGTCGATTTAGATGACCCTGCGGGAAAACGTCAGGGCATTATTGCGTTTCAGCTGCATTCGGGTGGTAAGACCGAAGTTCGCTATCGAAACTTGTCGCTGGAAGTGCTCGGCCCCGAAGTGGAATCAGTCGCAAGTGAGTAAACCGTAAGTGGGATGTCAGTAGCTCGACGATGGAAACTGTCGTTGTTGCCAGGGCGCGTAGTTTATAAGATCATCGTGCGCGAGTTGTTCAGGGACACCGGCCTGACGACGTTCGCAGACTTTCGAAACCGGTGACTGCCAAGAAACACACATCGCCAATCGACCCTTTGGCGATGACTGGGAAACCGATCATGACTGAATGGATGACTGACGTGGCCGCGATCGCGACCGCTGTCGCGTTGGTAATCTTGAACGGCTTTTTTGTGGCTGCCGAATTCGCTCTGGTCAAAGTTCGGGTGAGTCAGATCGACAAACTCGTGCGCGAGGGCCGCCCATTGGCCAAGATGGCCCATTGGCTGGCAATACGTCTTGATTCCTCACTTTCTGCCTGTCAACTGGGCATCACCATGGCTTCGTTGGCGTTGGGTTGGGTCGGCGAGCCGGCCTTTGCTCATCTCCTTTCTCCTCTGTTCAGGTTGATGGGAATCACCTCCGAGCAAGTACTGCATGGTCTTGCTTTCATCGTCGCGTTTTCGGTGATCACTTCGTTGCATTTAGTCATCGGCGAACAAGTCCCCAAGATCTTCGCAATCCGCCGGCCGCAATTGATCCTCTTATGGTGCGCCGCCCCGATGATGTTCTTTTACGTGTTGCTGTTTCCGTTTATGATTCTATTGAGCTCGGTCACATCCTTCTTGCTCCGATTGCTGGGCATTGACGGGTCATCCGGTCACGACGCGCCGCATACCGAAGACGAGATTCGACTGCTGCTCAGCGAAGCGCATCTGCATGGAGATCTATCTCGCTCCGAACATCGCTTGCTCAACGCAGTGTTTGAATTTGACGATATGATCTGCCGTCGGATTATGGTCCCGCGAAATGACGTCGATGTGTTTGATGTCAACTGGTCGTTCGCGGAGTGCCTTGAATTGGCCGCGAGGACGAAACACACCCGTTATCCGGTATGTGACCGATCGCTCGATAAGGTCCTGGGGGTCGTCCATCTAAAGGACTTGATTGGGCTTGCCGCGGATCGCACAGATGTTGACCTCCGCACAATGATGCGACCACCTCATAAAGTACCAGAGCACATGCCGATCAGCCGTGTGCTTCGCCATTTTCAGGCGACGCATCAATTGCTTGCATTCGTTGTGGACGAATACGGAACGATCAGTGGCATGGTGACTCTGGAAAACGTACTCGAGGAGATCGTCGGGCCCGTTGAAGATGAGTTTGATACGGAAGAACCCAGCGTCGTGCCAGACGGTGATCGTCAGTACATCGTGTTGGGAAGCACGCCAATTGGCGAGGTCGAGCGTGCACTTGATTTGGAACTAGACGACAATGACGTCGACACCATTTCCGGCCTGCTCGTTTCCCGCAGTCAGAAGTTGCCTGTCGTCGGCGATCGGATCAAATTGCCTGGTGCCGTGGCAGAAGTTTTGGAAGTTAACCATGAGCGGGCGATTCGAATCCGCTTGTCCGTCGGAGACGCAGCTGCGGATGTCCCCGGGGCACCAACGAATTCGCCACAAGGTGATCCTCCGGACAAATCGCACCCCGACGGCTCTTCCTAGTGGTATATCAAGTGTCACTCTTGTTTGATCGTGCTATGATGGTGCCATGCCCAGCGAGCGAGACAAGACGAAGCGGTGGCAGTTCGGGCTGCGGGAGAGTGCATACTTCACGGCCTTGCTATGTGCTTTCTTTGCCTCGATTCCGCTCGGCGCTCGCCTCTTTCTTCTCTTCGCCCCGCTCTACCTTGTTATTTTTCTGGCAGTGATCAAGAAGCCACACGACGCGCTAGTGATCTTGGTTCTGTGGGCTCCATTTGGTGTGATCGGTTCATCCATCATCTTGTCGCAACATCTCATCAACTGATGGACAATCCGGGCATATACGTGCTACTGATTCTCGTTCTCGTGGGAATTCCACCAAGCGTGTACACCCTGAACGCCTTTAAATCGGTGGCCAGTGTTGAAGCTGCCTCCAAGCTGAACATCATCGGCCTCCTTCTCGACGTGATCGGCTGCTTGCAGATTGTTGTATTTCTGCTGATCGTAAATCGGATCAGTAGAAATCAGGGGGAGAGGCACGCAGTCCTGACAAGAGAGAAGAGAAAAGTACAAGCGCTCTTCGACGGAACGACAAGGAATACAACGCAGAGAAGAACACTTGCCTAGATGCAATAACCATGATCCGGGCTAGCGGGTTCCAAATTGATTTTGGTCAAATGGATGATGTCTTATTTTCGACCGCAGAAGAACGTCGATTGCCCAACTCCCTGCCGCTTTCGTTCGCGTTCGGCGAGGTACGCCTGCATCGTGCCTTCGAGGATCATCTTTTCGACGCGTCGTCGCGCGTCGGCGAGTTCCGTGTCGGAGGCCAGCGACCACGTCGAGTCGCCAGCTCGCCACGCTTCGCTAAGCGGGCCCCTGGGATCCAAATATGACGAGCCTTGAAGGATCCCTTCCAGGTCCGCCGCAACCGACTCGATCTCAAATCCGGCCTCGGCAATGTACTGCGTCAGTTGATCGACGTCGAGTAATCTGCAACTCAACCGTGTCACGGCCGTTGGGATCAAATCGGCCCACCAATAGCCATCGCAAAACTGCTCGTGCGTTGTCATGTTGAGAACTAAAGCTCCACCGGGGCGGAGAACTCGGTACGCCTCTTGCATGAACTGTGTAATGTTCAGAAAGCCACTCGACACCCACGCCACAGGATCATCTGTGGCGCTAGGTCCTTCTTCGAGATGATGAATCACTTGATTGCAAATAATGCCGTCAAACCTCTCATCTTCGTACGGCAATTCCAAGATGCTGCCACAAGTTAACTCAACATCATCGCCAAGTTTCGCACGGGCTTGCGCTAGCATGCCTTCATTGAAGTCGATACCGAAAAGACTTTCCAAGTGCGGGTCTAGTGCTTGCAAGTAGTTTCCCGTGCCGCAACCGGCCTCCAGCACATTCTGCTCGCCAAGCGGAACGACAGTTCGCGTCAGGCAATCCAAGATTGTATCCACGCCTACGGGAATGCGCGTGCTATCGTAATCCAACGACGTGACCGTATAGCGTTCGTACAGCGACATCGTGTGTCTTCTCCGGTCAGTTGAAACGAGGTTCGCTCAGTCAGAACATGTCCCTGCGCGAGACACTTCTCCACCAAGGCGAAGATGAGACCACAGTCTTGCACAGAGCGCGTCGTAGCGATAGGGCACCTGGTGCTGGCCTGCCGCCGCACTGATTGCTATGCTGCTGGTGTAGGCGGAACATTGGTGTTGATCAGATCGTAAAGCAAATCGACATAGCGCCCGACCGAGTTCGCTATACGATGAACGGCTTTGTGATTTCCGTTGGCACTTATGTCAAACCGCTTTTGAAGCAGGCCAAGGCTGCGGCGAAGAAGATCGGCATGGTAGAGGTCGACACGGGCGACACCGCATGTAAAGTGCCACTCGCAACGGCCTATATCGAAAAAGTGGAAGCCGCGGGCCGGGTCGGCAAGAAACGGAAGACGATGATGTGCTAAGAATCAACAACGCAGTCGCCCGGTCAAGCGAGCGGACAGACTTGCAACTTGTCAAACCAACTTCCCCTCACGTAGCCTGAACCGGCTCGCGATTTTGGTTATAGTAAGCGGACTACTTCGCTGCGCAAGCGCCCCTTACTCCGAGTGTTACTAATGACGACGACGACCAAGAGTTGGGCCTTTGTTTTTGCCCTTCTATCGCCGATTGTGTTCTTCGGAACCGGCGGAAAGGCGGCGGAAAATACCCCCAACGTCTTGCTGCTGTGTATCGACGACCTGCGACCCGAACTCGCATGTTTCGGCAAGGAGTATATCCAGTCCCCGAACATTGATCGTCTGGCCGCAAGAGGGCGAGCGTTTCATCGTCACTATGTCCAGGCGCCCACCTGCGGCGCGTCGCGCTATACGTTACTCACGGGCCGCTACGGCAGTGGCGGCAATGGGGCGTTGTTCGAGCGCGCCAACCGCTTGAGCAAATCGCCTGAGTCCGTGCCGCCAAGTATGCCTGCCTGGTTTCGCGCGCATGGCTACACCACGGTTTCTGTCGGCAAGGTATCGCACCATCCAGGTGGACGTGGAGGCAAGGACTGGGACACCGATGACCAACCAGAAATGCCGCTTTCGTGGAATCGGCACCTCTTGCCGGCCGGACCCTGGCAACATCCGCGGGGAGCAATGCATGGCTTGGCCAATGGCGAGATACGGATCAAGGCTGGCGAAATGGACGTTTTTCAGTCCATTGTTGGACCGGACTCCATCTATCCGGACGGCCTGATCACCGACGAGTCATTGCGCCAGCTTGACGAATTGGCTGGAGGGAAATCAGATCGACAACCCTTCTTCCTTGCCGTTGGGATCATTCGACCTCATCTACCGTTTGGCGCGCCCGCAAAATACCTAGAGCCTTACCGCGACATCCAGCTTCCACCGATTCCCCACTCGCAAAAACCGTCGGGAAAAACAACATGGCACGGATCGGGCGAGTTCATGAAGTACAACCGATGGAAAAGGAATCCAAACACCGACGCCGACTTTGCCACGGAAGTCCGCAGGCACTACGCAGCTTGTGTCAGCTATGCCGACGCGCAGGTTGGTCGCCTCTTGACCAGGCTGGACCAGTTGGGCTTGCGTGATAATACCATCGTCGTCCTCTGGGGTGACCACGGTTGGCACTTGGGCGAGCACGCGATCTGGGGAAAACACGCCCTTTTTGAAGAGTCGCTTCGATCGCCTCTTATCATCCACTATCCGGGTATGCCACATCCTGGCAAGGAGTCTCAATCAATCGTCGAGACGCTTGATGTCTTCCCAACGCTCTGTGAACTGGCAGGCCTGCCAAGACCGGACTTCACGCAGGGAGTGTCACTTGGCCCAATCTTGGAGAAGCCGATCACTCCCGGCCACGCAGCAATTTCTTATGCGCGGGCGCGAACGATCCGAACCGAAACGCATCGCCTGATAGCACATCGTGATGGTCACATGGAACTTTACGATCATACGTCGGCTGAAAACGAAACCCTCAACGTCGCCGACGCTCACCCGGCAATCGTGGCCCAGCTCAAAGCCCAATTGCTGAAACGCCTTCCATGAAACACAACTCGGCGTCCAATCGTAGGCGTTCATGGACCGAACGACATTTCCCACGGAACGCCAAGGGGACCAGATCGCGAGCTGTGAATAGTAAACTGCCAATCAAAACTCATTGAACTCTTGAGATAGCAATATGACGATTCAAGCGTTGATTTTCGACTGTGACGGCACGCTGACTGATTCAATGCGCGCGCACTACGTCGCCTGGCGGGACACATTAACCGCCTACAACATGAGTTTGGACGAACAGCGTTTCTACACACACTCCGGCACGCCGTCACGGCGCGTCATCCCAATGTTGGCCAAGGAACAAGGGATCACTTTGGACTTTGAACAGGCAAACAGAGCAAAAGAAGAAGCGTTCCTGAACTCTCTGCATTTGCTCAAACCGATCGAACCGGTCGTCCAGATTGCGAAGGAACAGCTTGGTAAACTGAGACTGGCCGTTGCCAGTGGCGGTGTGCGGCGCGTGGTGCACCGGCAATTGAAACACATCAATGTGTATGATTTATTCGAGACAATTGTGACGGCGGAGGATACTGAACGACACAAACCGGACCCTGACGTGTTTCTTGAAGCCGCGCGTCGGTTGGGTGTTGCGCCGAAAGCATGCCGTGTTTACGAGGACGGTGACCCTGGCATTGAAGCCGCCCGACGGGCTGGCATGGAGTGCGTCGACGTCCGATTGAGTCTCACTTAACAACGTCTCACCATGTCCATGCATCCGCTCTACCACATCAGTACGTTCGTACTCTTCCTGACGATCTCCGCCGGCGCAACTGCGGACGACGCTTGGCCCATGCTGCCTGAACAGAATGCGGCCATCGAGATACCCGCGCAAGAGTGGCTCGCCAAACCTGGGTTGCGGCGCGTGCGAACGCTGGTCCACTATCCCAACGGAAAACTAGCCAACGTGGACGCGCGGACTGGCGTCATGCTCACACTCCACAATTGGGGTGGCACCGATTGCGCCGGCACCGCCAATCCGCAAGCCCTGGCGCGGCGACTGAATGTTGTGGCGATCTGTGTGAATTACTTGCAAAGCGGGCGACAGGCTTCGATTGAAGACCCCGAACCGTACGATTGTGGCTACCTGCAAGCGTTGGATGCGCTACGCGCTCTGTGGTTCGTCTGTGACGGACTCGAACGGAAGAAAATCGAATTCGACGCGGGTAGGATTTTTTGCACAGGCGGTTCCGGCGGAGGCAACGTCACTCTAATGGCGAACAAGCTGGCTCCGCGCACGTTTGCCTGCGTCATTGACATGTGCGGGATGAAAAAACGTAACCGTTCACGGAGTTACGTTCAATAGGCTTGGGGCCGGTTGATTTTGCCGTTTGGCCCTGATGGATTTG
>PVBE011256886.1_pt1 | contig 13640 bp, 11 predicted proteins | sample 1631181 | NCBI WGS metagenome assembly PVBE01 (sample SAMN08397723, study PRJNA350692) | Marine metagenome, whole genome shotgun sequencing project. | isolation source: water | place: Pacific Ocean | collected 2012-04 | reverse complement strand
CTCGGGCTTCACCGTCTCCGCGGAACCGTCCGCTACCCGGGAGCTGCGTAATGCTGCGACTCGAGAGGTCACCCGTGAGCCGTGTGCGGGAAAACCGCACGCACGGTTCGAAAGGGGGCTTTACCGTCACTCCAATGGAGGTCAGGTAGGTCTACCAATGCGTTCCCTCGCCCTCACCCTGCTCGTCTTCGCCGGTTGCGACGACGGCGGCGGCGCCCTCGAGCTCGCGGACGCCGCTGCGCTCGGCGACTTCGCACCGGTCGACAGCGCGCTTCGCGAGGCGGGACAACTCGACGCGGAGGCCCCACCCGACGGCGTTCTGGCGGAAGCGACATTCCTCGTCGAGCTGTCGGTGGCCGAGCTCGCCCCGCTGGTCGGGCCGGGCGTCCAGCTCGACAACGGGTATGCGCTATGGCGCCTGCGCTACGACACAGGCGGCGCGCAGGCCAGGGCCACGGTGGCCGTGCCGGCCGGCGTCGACCCACCCGAAACGGGCTGGGGCGTCGCGGTCAACAATCCCTACACAGTGGGCGTGGCCGACGCCTGCACGCTCGGCGACTGGGCCGCGGGGGCAGGCCTCGCCGGACTGTTCGGCGCGCGCGGGATGGTCGGAGTCGCCGTCGACTACCCCGGGCTGGGCACGCCGGGGGTCCACCCGTATCTGGTCGCCCGCGTCGAGGGGCGCGCCAGCCTCGACGCCGCGCGCGCCACGCTCGAGCTGGCCGAGCGCGAGGGCATTGCGGTGAGTGGCCGCGCGGCATTCGTCGGGACCAGCCAGGGCGGACACGCGAGCATCGCCGCCGCCGCCGAGCACGCCACCTACGCCCCGGACCTCGACGCGGTCGGGTTCGCGGCCGCCGCCCCTTCGAGCGTCTTCGCCGAGCAGTGGGCCGAGTTCGTCGACGTGCCCGGCCCGCACCTCGTCTTCCACGCGCTGCTGACCTACGCCTGGGCCGCGACCTACGGCCATGACGGCCCGTCTCCGTGGGCCCCGGGCTTGCGCGACACCATCGACGAGGTGATGGAGACCCGCTGCCTGCTGACCGCCGAACCACAACCGACGCTGTGGGACGCCCTGGGCGAGGGGCCCGGCGCGATCTTCTCCGCTGCCTTCCTACGCGCCTTCGCGACCCTCGACTTCGGCGACTACCCGTTCATGGCGCGCGGCTTCGCCGACAATCGCCTCCAGCCCTACACGCAGACCGCGCCGCTGCTCGTCTACCAGGGCCGCGACGACCGGGTGGTGCTCGAGGCGCACACGCGCGCCCTGGTCGAAGTGCTGCGGGCCGGCGGGGTCGAGGTGGACTACAGGGCGGTGCCAGGCGCAGGTCACAACGACCTGGCCTTCGGCTTCCTGGCCGCCCGGCAGCTGCGTACAGAGGAGTCGGTCGAGTGGGTGCGCGCGCGCCTGGAGCGCTGACGGGCTACTCCGAGAAGGGCGTTCCGTCGGCCAGTGTGCCGGGGCTCAGCGCGGTCTCCGGGTGCTCGTCGAAGTCGCCGACGAGGTCGGGGATGCGGGTGAGGGACCGGTCGGCCGCGGGCGTGGGGCAGTCTTCGCAGCCGTACTCGAAGACGACGACCTCGTCGCCGGTGGCGTCGAGAAGTCGCAGACGGTCGGCGGCGGCGCCGAGGCCGAGGCCGTTGGCGAACGCGGGGTCGACGGCGTTGGCCACCAGGAAGGTCGCGCCGGGGGTCGCTTCGAGCTCTTCGGAGACTGCGCCGCCGCCGAAGATGACGAGGGCTTCGCCTGGCTCGATGGAGGCGCCTCCGGGGAAGGTGTGGCGCGGCAGGCCCTGGAGGTCGCGCTCGACGAGCAGCCACCCGCCGAGGTCGATGGGGTCGGCGCCGACGTTGACCAGCTCGATGAAAGCGTCCTCGACGGCGCTGATGTCGCCGTCGCCGTTCGCGTCCACGTCGATCGCGCCGTCCACCAGGATCTCGTTGAGGATCACCGCGCCCGCGAACGGACTCTCGCCCGGATCGACGCACTCGCCATCCACGCACGCGCGGAAGTCGAGGCAGTCGCCGGGACCTCCGCATTCGGGCGGCACCTCCCCATCGGGACCGACGCCGTCGTCGGGGTCGACACCTTCGTCGGGTTCGATGCCTTCGTCGGGTTCGACGCCGTCGTCGGGGCCCAGGTCAGGCGGGACACCGTCGTCGGGATCGACGCCTTCGTCGTTTTCGACACCCTCGTCGCGCTCGTGTGGAGCATGCGTCCGTTGGCGGGCTGGCCATCCCACACGACTATATACCCATCCCCGTACGCCGTGACGGCGGCGCTGCCGACGAGCCCGCTCCCGAGGATCATCTCCGGCTCGAACTGGTCGTCGCATTGCGCCGTTTCCTGGCACGCGTTGGGGGCCGCGTCGCGCTCCACCCGCATGTCGACCCGCGGCCCCATGTCCGGCGGCGGCTCGACCTGCATGTCCTTCGGAGGTGGCACGCCATCGTCGATATCGAGCGCGGTATCTGGCTGGAGAGTGTCCGCGGTCACGCCGCCGTCGACGGGCTCGTCGGGGAACTCGGCGCAGCCGACGACCAGCACGAAGAAGCAAGCGATGCGCATGCCCGCACGCTCTCAGATCGTCGAAGCAGACGCCACCCCGCGGTCTGCGCCCAGCGGCGCGTGTAGCGGCCCGTGGTCCACCCGTCGTATCGTGCGAAACGCGTCCGCGGGGACCTGGGGAGAGCATGCCGACCGTCGAATTCACCTTGAACGGAGAGGCGCGCGCGGTCGACGTGCGCCCGGGCGAGTCGTTGCTCGAGGCGCTGCGCAATCGCTGCGACACCACCTCGCTGAAGGACGGCTGCGCGCCGCAGGGCCAATGCGGCTGCTGCCTCACCCTCGTGGATGGGCGCCCGAAGGTCGCCTGCGCGTTCAAGGCCGAGAAGGCGGCCGGCACCGAGGTGCTCACGCTGGAGGGGGTCAGCGCGCACGAGCGCGAGACCTTCTCGCGAGCGTTCGTCGCTTCCGCGGGGCTGCAATGTGGGTTCTGTATTCCGGGCATCGTGCTGCGCGCGAAGAGCCTCGTGGCACGCAATCCGGAGCCTTCGCGCGCCGAGATCGCGAAGGCCATCGACGGCCACATGTGCCGTTGCACCGGCTACGTGCGCATCATCGACGCCATCGAGCTGGCGGCCCGGGCGCTGCGCACCGGCGAGACCATCGACCTCAAAGAGGACGGCGGCGTCGGCGAGAGCCTCAAGCGCTACCAGGGGCAGGAGCTGACCCTCGGCGACCGCGACTATGTCGCCGACATGTCCCCGCCCGGGATGCTCAACGGGGCGGTGGTGCTGTCGCCGTACGCGCGGGCCCGTGTTGTGTCGATCGACACCAGCAAGGCGCTGGCCCACCCAGGTGTGGAGGCGGTGGTCACCGCGGCGGACGTGCCGGGCGAGCGCTGGTACGGGATCATCTACCCCGACTGGCCCGGATTCGTGGCCGTGGGCGAGGAGACCCGCTGCGTCGGAGACTTCCTGGCGGCCGTCGCGGCGGTCGACGACTACACGGCACGCGAGGCCGCCGCGCTGACCTGCGTCGAGTACGAGGTCCTTCCGGCGGCGTGCACCCCGCAGGCCGCGATGGCCGAGGGCGCCCACCGCGTCAATCCGACCCACGAGAACATCCTGAGCAGCACCTGCTTCGAGCGCGGCGACGTCGAGGCAGCGCTGGCCGCGAGCGCCCACACCGCGAGCGGCACCTTCGTCACTCAGCGCATCGAGCACCTCTACCTCGAGCCCGAGAGCGCCCTGACGGTGCCCCGCGACGACGGCATCCTGCACCTGTACACGCAGGGTCAGGGCGTCTTCGACGACCGCCGACAGGTCGCTTCCTTCCTGGGCTTGCCGGAGGAGAAGGTCTTCTGTCAGCTGGTCCCGAATGGCGGCGCCTTCGGTGGCAAGGAGGACATGAGCATCCAGGCCCACTCGGCCCTGCTCGCCCACATCACCGGCCGCCCCGTAAAGGTCACCCTCAACCGTGAAGAGTCGATCCGCATCCACCCGAAGCGCCACCCGATCACGATGCACTACCGCGTGGGTTGCGACGCCGACGGCCGGCTCACCGCGGTGGCTGCGGACATGGTCGGCGACACGGGCGCCTACGCGTCGGTGGGCGGCAAGGTGCTCGAGCGCGCGGCCGGCCACGCCTGCGGGCCGTATCGCGTGGCCAACGCGCGCGTCGAGGCGGTCGCCGTCTACACCAACAACCCGCCCTGCGGCGCGATGCGCGGCTTTGGCGCCAACCAGTCGAACTTCGGCCTCGAGGGCTGCATCGACCAGCTCGCCGAGAAGGTGGGCCTCGACGGTTGGGAGATGCGCTGGCGCAACGCCGTGGAGATCGGCGACATGTTCGCCACCGGCCAGATCCTCGAGAAGTCCGTCGGTGTGAAGGCCACGCTCCTGGCCGTGAAGGACGCCTACTACGAGGCGCTCAAAAGCGGGTGCGCCGTCGGCATGGCGTGCGGCATGAAGAACTCCGGCATCGGCAACGGCGCCAAGGAGTGGGGCATGGCGCGCCTCGTGATCGAAGCCGACGGCACCATCTCGCTCTACAACGGCTTCACCGAGATGGGGCAGGGGCTGCTCACCATCCTGACCCAATGCGCGGTCGAGGTGAGCGGTCTTCCCGCCCGCCTCTTCCGGCCGAAGGTCGACGCCACCTTCGCGCTCTCCTGCGGCCAGACCACCGGCTCCCGCGCCACGCTGCTCGGCGGGCGCGCGGTCATCGCGGCGGCGGAGAAGCTGCGCGCCGACCTCGACGCCGGCAAGGCGCTCACGGATCTCGTCGGAGAGGTCTACGCCGGTGACGTGCTCATCGACGACACGACCTCGCCCGGAGCCGACGTCGCGAAGATCAAGACGCACACCGCCTTCGGCTACGCCACGCAGGTCTGCATCCTCGACGAGAACGGGCGCGTCGACCGCTTCATCGCGGCGCACGACGTCGGCAAGGCGATCAACCCCGACCTCTGCAAAGGCCAGATCGAGGGGGCGATCCACATGGGCCTCGGCTTCGCGCTCACCGAGGAGCTGCCTTGTAAAGATGGGATGCCGGTCACGTTCAAGCTGCGCAACATCGGGGTCCTGCGGGCGCGTGACATGCCCACGGTCGAGGTCATGCTGGTCGAGGACCACGAGCCGGAGGGCCCCTTCGGCGCGAAGGGCGTCGGCGAGATCGGGCTCGTGCCCACGGCGGGTGCGGTTGCGGGCGCCCTCGCGATGTTCGACGGCGAGCGTCGCTACGTGCTCCCGATGAAGGACTCACCCGCCTCCAAGGCGATGTCCGTTGGGCGCATCAAGTCGAAGGACGGCCGCGAAGGCTGGTCCTGAGCCAACTTGGACTTCGAGACCGTCGTCTCCACCTCCGGCCGCATCCGCGCGACGCGCTCGCGCAAGGCGAAGGTGGCTCACCTCTCCGAGCTGTTGAGGGACCGGAGCGCCGCGGAGCTCGACCTCGTCGTCGCGTGGCTTTCGGGTGATCTCGTCCAGGGACGCATCGGCGTCGGATACGCCACAGCCTACGAGGCTGCGAAGACGCCACCAGTCGAGACCAGTGCGCTGACCGTCACGGAGGTGGACGCGGCGTTCTCCGCCATCGGCGACATCGCCGGCGCTGGCTCGAAGCAGCGGCGCTTCGACGCGGTATCGGGGCTTCTGGCGCGCGCGACGGAGGCCGAGCAGAAGTTCGTCGTCGGCCTGTTCACCGGGGAGCTGCGCCAGGGCGCGCAGGCCGGGATCATGGCCGAAGGGATCGCCGCGGCGCTCGACGTCCCCGCCGCTGCCGTACGCCGCGCCGCGATGCTCGGCGGAGATCTGCGCCTCGTCGCAGGGGCCGCCCATCGTGATGGCGAAGCCGGCCTCGCTGCGTTCAGGCTCGAGCTCTTCCGCCCGCTTCAGCCGATGCTCGCGCAGACCGCCGAGGACGCGGACGAGGCGATCGAGCGCCTCGGCGAGGCGACGCTGGAACAGAAGCTCGACGGGGCGCGCATCCAGGTCCACAAGCGCGGCGACGAGGTCCGGGTCTACACGCGCGGGCTCAAGGAGGTGACACGCGCGGTGCCGGAGGTCGTCGAGGCCGCGCTGGCGCTCGCGGCAGACGAGGTCGTGCTCGACGGAGAGGTCATCGCCCTGCGCGACGACGGCCGCCCGCATCACTTCCAGACCACCATGCGGCGCTTCGGTCGCAAGCTCGAGGCGCGCGTCGCCGACCTGCGTGAGTCCCTGCCGCTGACGCCCTTCTACTTCGACTGTCTGCACCTCGACGGTCAGACCCTGATCGACGCCCCGGCCCACGAGCGCATCGCCGCCCTCGACCGGATCATCCCCGAGGCGCACCGCGTCCAGCGTCTCACCACGCGCGATCCGGCCGTCGTCCATGCCTTCCTGCGCGAGGTCCTCGAGGCCGGCCACGAGGGCATCATGGCGAAGGCGCCCGACGCGCCGTACGAGGCGGGCAGTCGAGGTCGCGCGTGGCTCAAGCTCAAGCCCGCGCACACCCTCGACCTGGTGGTGCTCGCCGCCGATTGGGGGAGCGGTCGGCGCCGCGGATGGCTGAGCAATCTGCACCTCGGTGCCCGCGACCCGGAGACCGGCGGATTCGTGATGCTCGGCAAGACCTTCAAGGGCATGACCGACGCGCTGCTGACCTGGCAGACCGAGGCGTTGCAGGCCATCGAGGCGCGGCGGACCGAGTGGACCGTCCACGTGCGCCCGGAGCTGGTGGTCGAGATCGCCTTCAACGAGATCCAGTCGTCACCGCGCTACCCGGGCGGGCTCGCGCTGCGATTCGCGCGGGTGAAGGGCTATCGGCCGGACAAGGGTCCCGCGGAGGCGGACACCATCGAGACGGTGCGGGCGATTCACGACGGCCGGATCTCGCTGGCCGACCGGGTGAAGGCGCGAGACGCATAGATGGAGCTGCTCCTTGCCGCCCTGACCGCCGCCAGGCTGTCCCACGAGCCCAGCGCGCTGCGCGAGCACGCCGACGCCGTCGAGCGCAGCCACCACGCCGGCAGCTTCGGCGCCAACGCCGCGCGCGCCCTCGCCGAGCATGCTCGAGCGGAGGCGGAGCACGTGGCGGACGATCTGGCCGAATGGTGGACGCTGAGGGCCGTTCGAGCCGAGCGCGCGCCCTCGCATCTCGCGACGTGCGCGGCCGGCGCGTTGCGGGCGCTCGCCCACGCGCTCGAGGTGCCTCGCAAAGTGCTGAAGCCGCCCGACGACGACGACGACGGCTTCTGGGACGGGTGGGACTCCATCGTGCCCAGCTCCGCGCGTTGGGCCTTCGTCGGTGCAGAGTCGGTGGAGTGGACGCCAACCTCGAGGGTCGGCGACGAGTGGCGCGTGGCAGGCCTGAGCTTGGAGTCGGCTGCCGAGTGGGTGGCGTGGGGATTCGCGGCCGGCGATGCGGTCGGGTGGCGCTGCGTGTCGGTGCCCGACCCGGACGACGCCGCAGAGTGGGCGGCCCACGGCTTTTCGCCCACGAGCGCCGTGGCGTGGCGGGACACTGCGTTCCTGGCGCCCGACGCGGCGCGGCTGAAGGGTGCCGGCTTCGACCACGAACTCGCGACTGCCACCCGGGAGGACCTGGGCCTGCGCGACGTGGTCGGAGAGCTGCTCACCAACGTTGCGAGCGGCGCCGAGCCGCCGCAACGCTCAGCATGCGCGTCGCTCCTGAACGGAGGGAACGACGCGCTCCGGACCGGCGTCGAGCTGGTCATCGAGCGTTTCCGACGCGTGGGGCAGCGGGCGAAGACCCAGGCCGCCCTGGAACGCCTCGTCGGCCTGCTCTGTGCGCGCCGCCGACCGCGTGAGGCGGAGGTGATCCTGGGCGCGCTCGTGAACCCGCCGCGCGTCCTCCAGGCCCGCATCGCGCTGGTCGGGACGGGCACGCGGGGGGTGGAGCCGGCGCTCAAGCTGCTCACTGGGGTGACGGGCGCCGAGGCCGACCTGCTGCGCGGCGTCGCGGCGTTGCGTCGCGACGAGGTCGAGTCCGCATTGCACTTCATCCGCGCCGCACAGCACCAGGCCGAGCAGAGCCACGAGATGCGGGTCTTTGCCCTGGCGCGCTGCCACCTCGGTCTGGCGCTCGCCCACCCAGGCGCCCGCCGCTTCGCGAGCGCTGGAGCGGCGGCCGCGCTCGCGCTCGCCGACGGCGTCCGGTTGCTGCGCACAGACGAGGCCCCCGTCGACCTCGGCATCGCTCGGCTCACCCTCGCGCAGCTGGCCCTGCGACGCCGCGAGGGCGACGGCACAGCACGGATGGACACCGCCGTCGACCACCTGCACGCCGCGCTCGCGGCGTTCACGGGCGGGGAGGCGCCGGACGAACGGGGCCGCGCTCACCTGATGCTCGGCACCCTGCTCCAGAAGCAGTCGGCCCTGGGCCGCGGCGAGACGCTGTCCGAGGCGATCGCGCATCTGCGGGCAGGGATGCGTTTGCTGCGTGATCCGGCGGAGCGCGACGAAGCGCGGCGCGCGCTGGAGACGGCCCGCCGCGAAATGGAGGCCTGACGGTCAGCCCTGAGGGTTGCGGACCCTTTCGCAGCAGCCTTCGTAGCTATTGTTATCAGGGCAGAACGCGCGGTTCCCGGCGGGGCGGTGAGTCAAGGCGAGGCCGGCTCCACGCGCGGACACCCGTCGTGCCCGCACCAGTCGATTCGAGCCGCTTCCCAGAGGTCATCGACCGTCTCGAGCTCTCCGGTGACGTCGAGCGCGAGCTCGCCACGAACGTAGACACGGACCCTCGCCACGCTCATGTGCTCGGTGCGCGGATCCACGTCGCGTAGACCGAAGGTGCTCTCCGCGCGGAAGTAGATGACGCCGACGGTGTAGACCGCGCCCCACTCGGGCTCCGCCAGGTTGATCTGCTCGGGGCCCGCGCCGTTGGTGTCGTCGATGTCCAACGTGGGGTTGTCGTCGGGGTCGTTCGGGCGGCCCCAGTCGGGTTCGCGTTGACGGAAGAAGCAGTCATACGTCTCCTGGCCCCAGACGCCGCCCGCGAGTGGATGCCTGAGGTGCAGGTCGACGTCCGTGCCGGTCATGTCGCTCTCGTCCGGATCCGCGGGCGTGTGCCATGTGAGCTCGATGGCGAGCGCGACGTCGTGCCTTGCCTCGAACTCCAGCCGCGCCCGCTCGCAACCGTCGCCGACATCGAGCTCGATGACGTAGCGGCCGACGAGGTCGACGAAGAGCTCGGCATCGGGCGTCGAGACGTCGTCTGGAGGCCCATCCTCTCCCGTCGTCGGGTTCCAGGCGTCCCTCTCGCTGGGCACCGACACGCCGCCCTCGGGCCGGTCCACGAGCGTCCACGCCCAGCGCGTGGCCCCGACCGATCCGGAACCGTCCAAGCGCACGATGTCGAGCGGCCGAAGAGGCCAGTCGATGTCGGCGATGCGTGCCCTGCATCCTGCGTGATTGGCGTCGGGTGCCGGCGGCGCGACGTCCGGCTCCGATGGTCCCGCGTCATCCGGCGTGGGTTCGACATCTCGACGGCGCGGCACGTGGCCGTCGCGCGGCAATCCGCGACCGAACTCGTTGTCGAGCTGCGGGGCGTCGCCTGTGGGCCTGGGGTCGACGATGCAACCCGCGTTCGACGCCACGAAGAGCGCAACCAGGACAACGACGCTTCGCTTCCGTTCCATCTCGACCCGCTCGTTCTCCTCACCCCGAGTGATGTCGGTATCGGCCGGGCCGGATCTGCGCCCGCTGCACTTTTTGGGCGGGGTGTTTACAATCGCGCGGATGGCCGCCCCCGTTTCCTACACGACCGTCGCGATGCAGCACCGCGCAGGTGACCGCGTGGGCGCCGAGGCGACGCTGCGGGCGCTCGTCACGCGGCGCCCGGACGAGCTGTGCGCGCTGCTCGGCCTGGCGGAGGTCCTGCAGGATGTCTCGCGGCGCAACCCCGACAGCGACGAGGCGCGGTTCGAGGCCCGCAAGTTCGACGAGCGTGCGCAGGCGCGGCGGGCGGCGCTCTTCGACGGGCTGCGGGGTCCGGAGCCGGCGCCGTCGCTCGAGGCGCTCGAAGAGGCGAGCATCGTCCGGCGCGACGACCTCACGCTGCTGTGGGACGTGGCCGAGACGTGTCGCGCCACCGGTCAGCTGAAGTCCGCGGCCCGCGCGTATCGGCGCTACGCCGTCGCAAGGCCGGACGACCCGCGCGGCTACCACCTGTTGGCCGCGGTCGGTGGTGTGAAGGCGCCGCCGCGCGCGGAAGACGACTACGTGCGCGCGCTCTTCGACATGGAGGCGGGCGCCTACGACGAGGTCGAAGACCGCAACCTGGCGGCGAAACTCGTCGCCCAGGCCGCTGACGACCTCTTCGACCGGGATCCGCCGCCGTGCGGGCGCGAGGGCTTTCGCGGGCTGGACCTCGGCTGCGGCACCGGGCGCTGCGGCGAGCGGGTGCGTCCGTTGCTCAAGAAGCTGCGCGGCACCGACCTCGCGCCCAGGCTGCTGCGCGGCGCGCGGCACCGGGTCTGCTACGACGAACTCGCGGAGCTCGAGCTGGGCGCCTATCTGCGCAAGACGCGAGCGAAGTTCGAGCTCGTCTGCGCCGCCGACGTCTTCCCGTGGCTCGGCTCGCTCAAGCCGGTGCTCTCCGGGCTCAAGCGGAAGGTCGTGGCCGGCGGGTACATCATCTTCACCTGCGAGCCGGGTGCGGAGGGGGCGACCCTCGAGCCGACCGGGCGCTACACCCACGCGCCGTCGCACATCACGGAGATCGCGGAGGGGCAGGGCTACGAAGTGCTGGCGCTGGTGAGCGTCGAGCTCTCGCGAGGTACGCCGCGCCCCGGGTTGATGGCGATCCTACGGAGTCCCTGACTCGGGCTCGGGCGCGTCGCGCCGGGCGCCCCGCGCCGGTGATCACAGCGCGTGAGGGATCGGGGAGGCTCATGCCGCCACCATCGCTGATGTCCCGCGACGCCGCCACCGTGTGGCGCCGCTGCGCGCTGTTGAGCCAGACTCGCGCGGGTGCGACCCGTCCTCGCTACTCTCTGCGCCGTCTGTCTGTTCGGGACCGCGACGGCGGCGACGCCCATCCGCCTCGAGCTGGCGCCCGATCCGCCGCGCGGGTGTCCCGGCGAGGCGGCGCTGAAGACGCACGTCGCGCAGATCCTCGGCTACGCGCCCTTCGAGCCGGAGGCATCGACGCGCATCATCGTGAAGATGGCGGACGCCCCGCCGGGGCTGCGCGCCGACGTGCACTTGTGGCGTGCGGGTGAGCAGGTCGGTGAGCGCGTGTTGAACGTGCCGGTGAACGACTGCGCCGAGCTGGCCTTCGCGGTGGCGCTCCACGTCGCGATCGTCGCCGAGCCGCGGCGCGCGCTCCCACGACCACCGGAGGAGGCGTCGGTCCCCATCGAGACCGAGGCGCGTGTGGGCGCGGGGCTGGCGGCGGGCCTGACGCCGGGCTTCACCGCGGCTTTCGGTGGAGGCGTGTCGGTTCGCCGCGGGCTGTGGTCCGGGGCGTTGGACCTCCGCTACGACCCGCCCTCCGACGTCGAACAGGCGGGGGGCACCGTCGCCGTCGACTTGCTCGCCGCCATGCTCGCGGGGTGCCTGCACTCAGGTCGATACCGCGGCTGCGCCCTGGCGCTCGGTGGGGTCCAGCGCTACGAGGGCACGGGCTTCGACGTCAACCAGTCGAGCCGCTTCGCCGCCCTCGCGTTCGGCGTGCGCGGCGCGGTGGCCTGGTGGGCAGGCGACGCGTTGCGACTCCACCTGCGCGCGGACGTGCTCGCAGCGGTCCACGACGCCACGCTCCGCGGGTCCGGCGACGTCGAGGCGTGGTCGAACGCGCCCGTCGCCGGCAGCCTCTCGCTCGACCTCGGATACAGTTTTTAGCGTCGCGATGACGGATCGGCCGCGCTCGCGACAATGAATGGTATGCAGCCCGCGATGGCCGAGCCGGTGCCGAACGCGCCCCCTTTCGAGGTGGTCTATCGCGACAACTACGCTCATGTCTGGCGAGCGCTGCGCCGGCTCGGCGTTCCCGCGCGCGACGTCGAGGACGCGGCGCACGAGGTCTTCGTCGTCGTGCACCGTCGTCTGGTCGACTACGACCCGACGAGGCCCATCCGCCCCTGGCTGACGGGCATCTGCCACCGGATAGCCCTGGCGGAGCGCCGTCGCGCGCGCAACAAGCGCGAGCTGCTCGGGGCCCCCGCGGACCTCGACCGACGTCGGTGCGAGCGGGACGGGCCGGAGCAGGACGCGCACCGTCGCGACCGCCGCCAGCTCGTGCTCGACGCGCTGCAGACGCTCGATATGGATCGGCGGCTGGTCTTCGTGATGCACGAGCTCGACGAGGTCGCGTGTCCGGAGATCGCGCGCACCCTCGATGTGCCGCTGAACACCGTCTACTCCAGGCTGCGCGTGGCCCGCGCTCGTTTTGCAGCCGCCGTGAAGAGTGCGAGGAGCGAGTCATGAGCGACCACGAGAGCTGGGCCGACCCCGAGCTGACCGCGCTCCTCGACGAAGAGAAGGCGGCCGCCCCGCCCGACGGCCAGGCCGACCGGGTGCTGGCGCGGGTGCTCACGACCGTCGCGGTCCCGGCCGCCGCGCTCGTCGCGGCCGAGGTCGCGGTCGGGACGGCCAAAGCGGCCAGCGCCGCCGGAGCTTCGGTCGGCGCCGCCGCCGCGAGCGGTGCGGTCGCGGCGGGCAGCAGCGCGGTCAAGGCGTTTGTGCTCGTGGGCCTGGTGGCGGCCGGCGGGACGACGGCGTACGTGACGACACGCGAGCCAACACCACCCGTCGAGCAGGCAACGCTCAAGCGGGCGCCGACCCCGAAGAAGCCGGCGGCCGTGGTGCCCGCGCCCGCACCGGAGAAAGCCGCCTCGCCCGTCGCCGAGGTCGCGCCCGAGCCAGTCGCGGCGCCCCTGCCGCCGGCGCCGGTCGTGGTCCCGGCGCGCAAGCCCGAGCCCACGCCCAGGCGATTGCGGCCCGCCGCCCGCGTCGCACCGCCACCGCCCGCGCCTGCACCGGAGCCGGCCGCAACTCCAGCGCCGCAACCGACGGTGGTCGCAGCGCCCGCCCCTGCTGCGCCCGAACCTGCGCCGCCGGCCCCGAAGGCGCAGGCCGAGCCGCCGAAGCCGAAGCCGCCCGCCCGGGCCGCCGCACTCAAGGCAGAGGTGCTTCTCATCAAGAAGGCCCGCGCGGCGATCTCGGGCGGCCGACACCGGGCGGCGCTGGTGGCGCTGCGCGACCACGCCAGACGCTATCCGCGCGGCGAGATGCTGGAGGATCGCGAGGCGTTGACCATCCAGGCGCTCGTGCTGACGGGCCGACGCGGCGAAGCGCAGCGGCGAGCCGACTGGTTCCGCCGGGCGTTTCCGCGAAGCACGTTGCTGTCCGCCATCGACGCTGCGGTGGAGTAGTCGAGAAAAGTACGCTTGCGATGACGGATCGCGGGTCGCCGGCGCAATCACTGTTCGAGGCCAAGGGAAAAGTCGGAACCTGTTGAGGAACACGGTGCCACGTGCACCGATGGGGAGACCTGCATGGACACGCTGAAACTCGGACTGGTGGCGCTGCTCGCGACGATGCTCGCGGGGTGCCCGCTCCAGGTGGACGAGTCGGCTGGCAACAATGACAACAACAACAACAATGCGGACGGGGGCGCGCCCGACGGG
>PVBE010909372.1_pt1 | contig 13640 bp, 9 predicted proteins | sample 1631181 | NCBI WGS metagenome assembly PVBE01 (sample SAMN08397723, study PRJNA350692) | Marine metagenome, whole genome shotgun sequencing project. | isolation source: water | place: Pacific Ocean | collected 2012-04 | reverse complement strand
AATTGTTTACGTAACGCAACCATCTTGTCACCAGTCCACGCATCCAAAATACCTTCTTCCATAGTACCTACAGGCTCGCCGCCCCAAACACAACAAGGATGGAGATCTCCGCGTGGTGTATTGTTTAAATGTATAAATGGCGCTACACAAAAATTGGCTGGTGTTTTCTTAAAACCAAATATACGTTTCCAATTGAAAATTCGTAGCATTTTTAAATCCTAATGTTAGAAGAAAAGTCCTTTATCGTCAAACCACGCATTTAATTCAGGAATGTTTTGTAAAAAATCATGCATATTAGTTTTTCTGATATCATCTAATGTTTCAAGATATTTATAACTATTTACTATTATTTTTGCACGTACATCTTCGCTTTGATATTTCCATGAACCAAAGCCTGGGATATTATCTTGCTTTATACTAACTTTTTCACCAAATTGAAATAAGTGATTATAAACATCTGGATGCAATTTATTATTATATTTTTCTAATTTTAAAAAATAATAATCAAGCCATTTTTGTTTTATCTCATCTGGCAATATGTGTGGACTCAGTAATACAGTCTTTTCAGAACAGCTTACTAATTGTATATCAATGTTATTAATATTTGTTTCAAACATGTATTCAAATAATTCATCAAAGCCAAATATACTAAAAATTGTTATAGACGCCTGGGGTATAATTGTTATATGTAATGTGTCTGCCCAAGCATCATGTAATTCAGTATAATTTCTTTTCCATTTTTTCCAATTTAATCCAGTGCGTAAGTATTCACCAGCTGGCCCACCAGCATCGATGCTTGCTTGAAAGAAACAACTTTTAAAATTTTTAATAAGATCCTTTAAATTTTTTCTTTTATAAGATATTAAACTTAAATTAGACTGATAACGAATTGTTACATTCTTAGCATAGTTATTTTCTATGAGAGTGTCAAGAACCTCCCAATGTATTGGTAACAATAATGGCTCGCCCCCTGCAAAATTTATATCAATTAATTTCCCAGATTTTGCCGCTTGTAAAAATTCTTCATTGAGTATATTTTCTTCATACTGTTTTTTAGTAGCCCAATCAACATCTTCTAATTTGTTTTTGTTATAATATCCAATTGGTTCAATATCATGTTTAATTACTTCATCATAAATCGCAGAACTTTGAAATGGCGTACACATACGACATTTAAAATTACATTGAATATTTGTTCTATAATCAAAACTAACAGGATCAAATGTAGTAGTCCCATCCGGATTTGTTTTTTCAAAAACCTCATCAATATACTCAGCATAGTTGTCATTCCAATAATCTTTATATGTTTTAGTTATACGGCGTTGCTGATCAAAACTTATATTACAGTTGTTACATTCTCTGATTATGTTGCCTTTGAGCATATCTTTCCGCATATTGACTTGCGTTTCACAGTTCTTCCATTCTTCTAAAGATCGTTGGGTATCATAATTTAACGGATTTTCTTGTGGTGGCGGAAGCCATATAATACTACACGGAAACCGTTGACCAGTTGAATCGTAGTATGCATGTACCCAGGGTGCTAAACAAAATGTCTTTGATAATTTGTCAGGCCGTTTCATACAAATATTTATTGAATAAATATTTGTATGGTAAAAGTAATACATGCATTTGTTACTTCTGAAAATAAAGACTTAAAACAACTCTATGATACGTTAGAAATTTTCTACTGGCGATTTAACCCAGATAGAGAATTTAATTATGTTGGACTAGATAAGTCGACATCAAAACCAATCATACATCAAGATCCGGATTATATTCTCGAAGTATTAACTAATAACAATCATGCTGATAGAAAATTAAAATATAACATTACTATTGATTATGATTATGTTGTTCTCCATTGGATAGGTAGTACTATGCATGGTCATTATGGAGTACAACATGCTTATAAAGAATTTTTAGAAACATATGAAAATGAATTCCTTGTTATGGGGCATATCATTGATGGCAAAGAACATGGTGTTGGTAGAAGTTGGGATTCAGGAAATTATTTTTTTATGTATCCTATAACAATGATAGTTAATTTAAATGTTTATCGAAGTATTGGTAGTCCCGAAGTAGGACAAGGCGCTATAAAGAAACACTTATGGGCCGTCAATCGAAGTGAAGATAATATGCATGATAATTATACTCCAACATGGTTAAAACCCACAGATGGCACTGTTGATGTTAAAACAAAAAGTGTTGGTTGGAATTTAATTAGTGAAAGTATAAAACATGGTTATACAGTATATAATCTACCAAATGACCTACGTGGAAAAAAAGTTTATATATACCCAGATGATGCACCAGAGAAATTTGCAAAGGTTGTAGATAGTTTATATAATATGCCTATTATAGAACAACAAAATCAACAAAAATGGTTCATCGAAAGCCTTGGAAAAAAATGGGGAATACATATTAATATGACTAATAATATTACAGATAATACTATATTTTTATTTAACACAGAATATTATGTTCAAGACAAAGATGCATATAATTTTTATGGCTGGGAAGATTTACGATTGTTTGCAGGCCCAGCTTCAGGATTTAAAGATTTTGTTTTTGTATTTAAAAAATATAAAAATTTTGATCAAGAGCTTGAATTTTTACATTTTGATGTTGTTCAAGAAACACTTGATTTAAAAAAATATATATTAAAATGGGATGGAGACAGAAATACATTTCATGCACATATTACACAATTTTCTAATTATGAAAATATTAAAAAGAGAATATGGCCAAATGTTGATACGTGGAATATCTATTTGGATGACATGTTTAGTAACTTCGATTCAGCAGAAGAATTTAAAGTACGATGGCAAGAATATCAAAAATGTAAACATACATTTGCAAAAGAAAACATATTAGAAGATCCGGCTTTTATTATTGATAAGCTTTCAATCGGTGACCAAAGAAGGAGTATGCTATGGGTTAGTGATATATTTTTAGGTACTAACGAATTAGTATATGGCATAGAAAATCTAAAAAATAAATGGCACAATTTACTTTCTTTAATATATGTAGAAAATCCTAATACACTTCTTGATTATAAAAACTTTGATGATACGCCTGGTGTTAATGGAATTAGTAATGTGTATGAAAAAGAATTAATAAAACAAAATCCTTCCTTTTGTATATATCCATGGATGCATGTTCAATACAAACCAAACGGGCAACCAAAACCGTGTTGTCGATTTGATTTAAATGTAAACGAATATAATGATCTTAATAATACACGATTTTATGGTGATACAGTTTTTTTACAAGAATTAGTTCCTTTAAACTCAGGTAATGTTACGTTAGACAAATATCCTGGTATGGAAGGAAAAACATTGATAGAATTAGAACAGCAAGAGAAAACAGGCTTATCCAGTTTTACGAAATTGGGTAATGCTACAGTCGAAGATGTTTTTGAAAGTTCTTTTTGGAAGGATATGCGTACAAAAATGTTAAAAGGTGAACGCATTGGCGGTTGCCATAAATGTTATAAAGAAGAAGAAATATGTTTAAATGAAGATAAAAAAGTTACTGGGTTTGGTACTAGTATGCGAATAGCTGCAATTAGAGATTGGAATAATACAGTATTAGATAATGGGTATACACGCGAAGTTGTTCCTATGCAACCTATTCTTCCAGAGAAAATTTTATATTTAGAACTTGGATTTGGAAATTATTGTAACCTTGCATGTCGTATGTGTAGTAGCAACTTGAGTACAACCTGGTATGAGGATGACGTAGTATTAGAAGGAAAATTTGATAGACAAGTAACACCAAAGATTGAAGATGCTGATATTAAAATATCTAATAAAACGTTAAGAGGATTACGTGAAATAAAATTTACTGGTGGTGAACCGATGATCCATCCTAATTTTGCAAAGTTAATTTCTCGTATTGTAGAAACAGGTGTTGCTGAAAATATTTCCTTAGAAATCTTTACGAATTCCAGTTATACCCCAAGTGAAAAAATAACCAAAGATTTAACACAATTTAAAGAAGTAAGATTAAGTTTATCAATAGATGGTTCCGATAAAGTAAATGATTATATTAGATATCCAAGCAAATGGGATAAAGTTAATATTGCAGCGATCAAATGGGTAGAGTTAGAAAGATTACATAAAAATATAAAGGTTACAATTAATCCAACTATTACAATTTATAATGTTATGTATTTGGAAGAATTAATTAATTGGTGGTTACAAACTATCCCAGAGAAGGATAATTTAATTGTATTCAATTATGCTACATATCCTTCTTATTTGAATAAGCTTTTATTACCTAAACCTGTTCAAAATGACTTGATAAAAAAATATACAAAACTTTCTGACAATGTATCGAATCAAGGATTAAAATTTAATTTTTCTAGATTAATATCTAGGTTGAGTGCTGATACTTTTACAGAGTCATCATTGCAAGAATTTTATGATTATACTAAAGAACTAGATAAATTACGTAATCAGAATTTTGAAGAAGCATTACCAGAATTATATGATGCAGTAAAATCTCATATTAACTTAAAAACTTTATAATCGAAGGGTGTAGAAGTTTTTGATAATTTTGATTATACATCCCATCAAAGGTTTGCGTATATTCTTTTATTAACGGTTGATAAGCCATGCCTTGGCATTCCTCATGAATGTGTTTTAGTTTAATATACCATAATTTTTCTTCAGGGTCTTCATCACTATATTTTTTATAATAATCTAATGCTTCGGCTATTAAATAAGAGGGAGCAAATTTTAAATTAAGAATATGATAATGATATGCCATCTCGTCTAATGTAAAAAAACCTGTAAGTTGCGGATCCATAAAAAACTCAGAATAGACTAAATCCATTGGAGATATTATTTCATTAAATAATTTTTCTAATTTTCCATATTCAAATAGATTATATATCATACCCATACAAATAATAGATACTTCTGTTTTATTTCCTAAATCATATTCCTTTATATATTCTGCTAAGTATTCTAATCTTTTCCTCAATATACTATATTTAAAAGGATATCGGATATAGTCATAAATTGAATCTGTACCATCTATACTAATTACAAATCTTATATATTTAAATTTAGAAATAAGATCAAGTTTCTCTTTAATAAATTTTGTACCATTTGTAGTTATTTCTAATTCTATATGTTCGCAATCTTTAGTTTCAATTGCTGTTTTGAGAAAGTTATCTAACTCGTTGCTTAAAAATGGTTCCCCACCAGATGTTTGCAAGTATTGTAAATGTGGTAACATATTTTTTAATTTTTTAAGAGTAACATCATTTGTTCTATTAATTTTATCCCCCCATTTACTTGGATATAAATTAAATTTTTCTAAATTAAGTTTAAGAGATTCTGAGCTAGACGACAATACTTTATTAAAATGACTACTAATACTTGGCGCACACATACGGCAAGCCAAATTACAATGATTACCAAATTTCCAATTTAGTCTTATTAATCTAGGATTTTCGATAATTGTTTTAAATTGAACTTGTTCTTTGTAATAGTCGTTCATAACTGTACGATGTGTTACTTTTTGATTCTTAGGGCATTGTTGATGACAAGCATCAGGTAATTTATTTTTTCTTATTTGTTGTCTAAGTTCTTCAAATTTAGGGTTACCAAAATCTCCTAATAATGTTTTCTTTTCTAACTTTAATACATGAGATGGATTTAACCCATTTGCTGAACAACACAGGGGTCCAGCAGACATACTGCCATCACCGTTGGTTAGTATGTCTAAATGTATAAATGGATATATACAAAAATTGTCATGTTTTTTGATATATTGTTTTAAAAATTTATCATTAATACTTCGGATATCATCTTGTACTAATTTTTCTAATTCGTCAGGCATACAATATTTATTAAATAAATATTACTATGCAATTTGATAAATCAATATATATTGATTTATTAGATAAATATTACTATGCAATTTGAAAAACCAATATATATTGATTATAAAAATAGAGCAGATAGCTCTTCACACAATATAGCAAAAGCAAAACACGATACAATACCAGACGATAGTACATGGCCTGACGTAGGTTTACACGAATACCCGCATTGGAAAGCCACTTGGGGGGAACCTCAGCAAATACAAGATTTTTTTACTGAAGACGAAGTCGAATGGTTTACCGATAGGATGTTTAGGCACCATACTGATAGACGTATTAAGGACAGTGGTACTTTACATTTCTTTGACAATATTGGTGAGATCGTTGATCACTTTTTTGAAAAATTCCAATCATTAGCACCCGAATTAGTAAAGGGAGACAGATCACATACTGGTAATTTTGTGTGGAGTCATAATCCATATAATGTACATATTGATACAGGTAGTAGGCATTATAGAGACCTTGATCCAAATACAGTTCCATATAAACAATTTGTTATTCCGCTTTGGGTTTCGCCTATGGGAGGTATGAGTGCTACTGCACTTTTTAAAGCAAGAGCAATTAGTTACGGTACAAATTTTGTTAGAGGGTATAGCAAAGAATTCCGTACAGATGTTTGGCGTAGTGTTAAAGATTATAGTGTAGTGCCTTTATTTAATGTTGATGGTAGTCCTATAGCAGATCTAGAAAAACCATTTGATAAAGAAGTATATGAGGATTGGCTTACTAATGTTCCATATGAAAGTTTAACTGGCTTAGAAGCAGACGGTTTTTATCATTGGGATAGACGTAGTATTATTATGTTTGATAGATGTTCTGTACATAGTGGAACCGATTATATTAAATATGGAACAAAATCTAAAGCAGGTTTAGTAATAATGACTAATCGAACAGTTCCATTGGAATAATTTCACAAACATTTTCTAGTCTATGTTCATCCATTATTTTTGTAATTTTTATTAACTGTTCTAATTGTTTCTGTCTATCCTGCACAGGCAACGTAGCATGTTCTAATATACTTTTCATACGACCTTTGGCTTGATTGTGTATTTCCGTTGTAGGCAACGTGTCCATATAAGATTTAATATCTTTAATTATTTCTTCTTTTATGTCATGCTGTATTAAGCCAGGTTGAAAATATTTTGGTGAATATAAAAGTGTAGGATAAAATTTTAGTCGTGGTCGATTATATGAATTAACCCATTTCCATAAGTCAATAACATTATTAAAATTATAAAATTGTATCGTTGATGTTACCATAATCCATGCATTAGTGGGAAGTATTTTTTCAAAGTTTTCTTTTATAGAATTCCAATTGCCTGGATGCCTTATATAATTAAAAACATTTCCAGTACCATCAATGCTACATTCAAAAGTAACTTGTTTAAATTCATCTATAATGTCAACAAATTCTTGCGGCATGTTTGTCATGTTAGTTGTTAATCTTACTCTTACATCTTTTGCTCTTCCTAATTCCACACACTTTTCTAGTAACCTAAACACACCAGGATGCAATGACGGTTCGCCACCTGCAAATATAAGATGATCAACGTTGTGTGCTAATAAATCTATTTCCTTCCAAAAGTTTTCATTTTCAAACCAAGTATCATTTTGATCTTGCCCAAAATATGTTTCTCCAAAGTCTTTAGCAAGTGTTGGGTAATCCTTAATTAAATTATTATATTCTTTAACGTGTTGAGAACTATATTGTGTTGAACACATTCTACATTTTAAATTACATAAATTTCCTAAACGTAAATCTAAATAGATAGGCATTTCAGGATTCATTGAAACTTTAGTTATAAGATCTTCGCCGTATCGATTATAGTAATATTCGTTTTCGTTTTTGCGTTTGCTTTTTAAATTTATTGAATCTTCATAGTAGCATTGCCTACAATCCTTAACAGCCTTACCATCAATCATTTGTTGTCGTACAGTACTCATATAATCACTATACCAAAAAGTTTTAATGTCGTGCGTTGCTAACGATGCTTTTTTATTGTCGATCTCAATTGAATCTGATACTGGCACTTTACAACATAGTCGTACTTCGCCATTAACACTTGTAGCAAAATGTATAAAAGGTAATATGCAAAAGAATTTGCTATCGAGTTCTTTCATGTTCAATATTCCATCCAACTGGATTTTTAATATAAATTGTAGAATTAGATTGTTTTAGATGTTCCATAAAATTATTGTATGTGTCCCAGATTTGTTGTTCTGGATGTAGAAAGAAAAGTGTCGGGTAAAAGAATACATTGCTAAACCAACATGTTGCAATATTTGATATTTTAATTTTTTTAAAATCAGTAAAGAGATTCAGTTGTATAAATTCATAATCAAAGTTTTTTTGGAAATCCCACATTTTAGCAAAAATAGTTTCACCACCCCAACGATTTAGTTCCTTACGCCATTCTATTTCTAATCGGCTCTCGTTAAAATTATCTGGTAACAAATCTAGTTCAAGACCATAATTATTAATGAATGCAGGGTAATCATAACCATTCCAGTTGTTAATTAATTTCTGTTTAAATGTTAACATATAATTATTAAAGTCATAATAAAAAATTTTAGTATTTTTAGTTGCCCCTGCAATTTGTAATTTAGTATATGATTTAGATAAAATCCAATTTGCTTTAAAACCTGTAGGTAGGCAATGTAGTTCATCTAATGTAGCATGGTCATCCTTAATCTCATTATATAATTCATTATTAAAAAACCACGTAAATTTTTTGAATGTTATTTTTTTAATTGTTTCTAGCTGAGGATCATGCACTAAAAACAGTTCGTTATTATTTTTAGGATTTGCAAAATTAGTTCCATAATATTGCATTTCTTCTGTAGTATTAATAACATAATTAAAAAATTCTTTGTTAATTGGAAATATATCAGCACCGAGAACAACTTTTTTACAATTTGATTTGTGTTCGGCAGGTATGTCATCAAATGTTAAATTTTCTGTATCATGATTACCGTTTATAATAAATGTGTTGTTACCACGTAGATAACGGATCCAAAATTTTTGTAGTTGGCTTGGCTGTTGTAATTTTATATATAGATATGTCATATAACGTTATCCTGCTAATATGTTGTTTCTAATTTTGATAATTTACTACTAATAAATAATTCTTTTATAGCATTGGGTTTATATTTTGGAATTTGTATATCCGATAAACAAGCACAATATCGTATAGTGCAATTTACTGGGCGTTTATTAAATTTCCATCTAGTATTAATATTTCCAAGTTTCTCAATCTTACATTGCGCTGCATAAATATCACCACTTGAAAATACAGATAATTTACGCATACCAGCATAGCATTTCCATCCTCGATAATCAACTTGCATCGATTGCAATTTCTGTTCGTGTTGGTAGTAGTGCGTACTTCCGCGATAGCCACTACGACCAATGTTAGAGAAGGTCTCCCACATATGTATACCAGTCGGTATTGCATCCTTGTAACTACCTTTTACTTTTTTAATAGTTAATTCTTCTTCCTCATTATATTGTGTTACTGAATCATCTGCTAGTAATATTCTTAAAGGTGAGTAAAAGTCAGCTAAAGTATTATACGGTGAATCTAACTTTTTTGTTTTTTCAACTAATTCTATGATTTTTTTAAAGTATGGTTTATCCATTAATAACATTAATGAAAATATAGTAGTTGCTTGGTTGTTATATAACACCTTTGCATTTTCTATAAATTGATCACTGTCAGCTTGTGCGGCATGAAAACTAGCAAGGATCCTCGATATTTTTGTAAAATTTAAATCTTCCCAAAATCTTTTAGTTCTTGACAGATTAGTAATGATTCCTATTGCAATATTTTCATATGTTGAAATAGCATCTAAGAATTTATGCAAGGATGGCCATTGCGTAGGCTCGCCGCCTTTAAGTTGTAAAAATATATTCACATCTGGGTATGTCTTTTGTACACTTTCAATAAGAAATATAATTTTTTTATAGTCTTGCCATTTTGATGTTGCACCATTAAAAGTAGGGCCGCAATATGTACAGGCATAATTACAATGATTAGATAAATCAATGTCTATTTGCATTAGTGGCTTTTCAAATGTTTTTATTCCGATATATCTAAGGTCATCTTTTAGCATATAGATATTTATTTCAGTTTTCGAGTTGTCATATCAGCACCACAAAAGCACGAATCATAATTACATTTAATAGGTTTAGTTGGCCACTTAATATTATTTGATTCTAAATAGTTACCAATAATGTAATCTGGATTACAGTCCGAACCAACTTTTACATCTCCAGTCGATCGTATAAACAAACTATCTAAACCAATATAGCAATACCAGTCTCTCCAATGATTTGTGTTATCTACTATTAATTGATTTACATTGTCAACATAAATTTCTTTACCAGTCTTTGAGGATTGCCACTTCATTTGACTAGAAACAAAATTCTTTAATATATTTTTAGGTTTAATATTGTAATTCCAATCTGTAATTATTTGTTCTTGTTTTGCTGTATAATCCATGCGATCTTCAAATCCTAATATTTTTTGTAATGGCTTCATTGATATTGGCACATTAGTTTTTTCTAATATTTTATTTGCGATGTCTAAACATTTATCCCACGAGTTAATTGACATTGCAACCATAACCGAAATAGCAACATTGTTTTCTATTAATATATTAATGTTCTCGCATGTTGTTTTAACATTTATAAATTCAGGATGGCAACTAATTAAAACTTCGTCCATGTATTGACAATTCTCTTTCCAGTATCGCGGTGTCCGGCTTCCATTTGTATGGATACGAATTACAGTATCAGGGTCTATTGATTTAATTTTTTTAATAAGTTGTGGAAGTTTTGGATATGCAGTTGGTTCGCCACCAAGCAAATTATATAAACGGAATTCTTTAGATTGATAATTATTTCTAATTTGTTCAATAAGATTATCTACCTTATCAATATTGACCCATGGTATGCTTCCATCATGAACAAATGAAGCACAGTAACTACAAGAGAAATTACAAGTGTTTCCTAAGTCCCAATCTATAAACAAATAATCTGGACTATTATGAGGGATAAATTGGTCATAATCCATTATCTAATACACCAGCCAATTCAGGAAATGTTTTACGAAAATTAGTACCACGAGCTTTATCTATGTCATTTACATACGTGAAAAAATCTTTTATTAATGTTTTATTATTCGGTTTTTCACTTAATACATAAGAAACTTTTTTCATGTGAGTCGCCCACTGAATGCTATCGCTGAAGCCCGGATCCAATTGTATATTTTTCTTAGCACTGGCTGGTAATAAATTTGCTTGTAAAAACCTAGGTACATATACAGGATTTATTTCCATGCTAGTCCATTGAATATCTATATTACTAAGAAGATGTTTTATGTCATCGTTAATATATAATATGTTGAACAACGTTAAAGTATAGATAAGAGTAATCGATCGTTGAGGTTTTAATTGGTTAAGCATAAGAAGATTGTTAAGCATTTTGTCCCATTTAATAGGCCAACGTATATATTCTAATCTATCGTTAATACCATCAATGCTTACTGAAAAATTACAATTTGGTAATTCTTGCCATAAATCAATATAATCTTGCGTAATGTTATTCAAATTGGTAGTATATCGTATTATACAATTAGGATTATTTTCTTTTAAAAATTTTAATATATCTTTGTGTTGTTTTAATAATAATGGCTCACCACCAGCAAATTTTATTTCCTTGGCGTGTACCAATAATTCTTTTAATTCCTTCCATATTTTTTTACTATTCCACCATTTTGTTATATGAAGTCCTGATTCCATGCCTGTTTTAATTGTAATGCTTTTTGCTAATTCGGCCCATTTGCTACTATTGACAGGTCCACACATCACACACGCCAAATCACATGTATTACCTAGCCTCAAATCAAAATATACCGGTGGTTCTTTAATGTTATAATTATTCTCTCTTGCTTGGTTAATTCGTTGAACAAAATTATCACCTAAGAGATAGTTCCACCAGCTCATTATTTCTTGTCCTACACTAATACCCCCTGCTCGCATGGTTTGGTTACATACTCTACATTCGCTAGGTAATTCATCATTTAACATTTTTTTACGGATATCGCGCATGGTTGTTGAATTCCAGATATCTTTAAACCCGGCGTCATGAATATATATATTGTTATTATCAGCATCACGAATATATGCTTCTGGTCCGTTTGCTACGCAACAAACTTTAAACGAACCATCTGTATTTACATTACATTGTACAAATGGAATAGCACACATTGTTGGCTTAGCTAGTATATCATCAAATGATGCATTGCGTAAGTTAATTGATTGTTTTATATAACTACGTAAATCAGTTGGCATTATCTAATAACCTAGCCATTTCAGGAAATGTTTTACAAAAATCTGTACCACGTAACTTATCAAGTTTTGTAATGTATTCTCTAAATTCTGGCATACGTTGCGACCAGTCTTCTGATTTCATAAAACTAACCATGCCTCGTAAGCGACTAATACCATAACTTTCATTCCGCCATTGTTCTTGTGTAACCTTTCCTTTATGCCAACTAGGGACACCCTTCTCCCAATTTTCTTCCCACCACGGAATAAATTCCTCATACTTGCGTTCTACTTCATCCTTAAACCAAGCAGGTAGTATTTTAACATTAAGGTGAGGCGGATGATATACAAAATGATAATTAATACCACCAGCACCAAATGGCCACATATTAATTTTCTTTAATCCAAAATTAAGTTTCCATTTAAGAAAATCTGGGATATAATAAATGTTTAATGCTTGAACTGCACATGCAATTGTAATCTCTGTATTGTTACCAGTCTCAGTATCTAGAATCTTAAATACTTCTTTGTTGTGTTCCCATTTACTTGGAAATCTAACATAGTCATTTCTTTCACCGATATCGTCAACACTATAATGGAATCTAACTAATTTAAAATGTTTCCATAACTCAAATAAATCATCTCGCCATTCTACACCATTACTATTATAACGCAATTCAATGTTCTCAGCATAACCCATTTCAATAACACGTTCTAACAATGTATAGTGCTCATCAATAATTAATGGCTCTCCTCCAGCAAAATATAATTGTTGCATGTGTGGAATTTGTTCATATAATTGATCCCAAAATGTAGGATTATTTTTATGCCAGTTATAAGAAGCATGATCAACTTTGCCTTTGTTGGCCCACATCATTGTTTGTTTTAGTGTTTCGTTTTCAATTTGTGGATATAGTTCTTGCCAATCTTTAACCCACAATGAACTATCGTGTGGAGAACACATTACACATTTAAGATTACATTTAGTGCCAAACCGCATATCTATATAACGTACCTTAGGAGGAATACTGCCATCTGCTTCTGTTTCGGCAAGCAATTCATCTACATCAACTCGCTGTGCCCAATATTCTGTTTCCCACATACGTTTACTATTATGGCCAGCTTCTTCTTCTTTATAACACTTTAAACATGATGGTGGCTTTTCACCATTGAGCATTTGTATCCTGGTATTTTTCATATAGTCATTATTCCAACTACTTAAAAAATCACTATGATTTAAATTAGCAGGCTTGCCATCAGCACCTTTAAGGATGCCAACTTCTCCTCCGTGTTCTCTATCATTTGTTGGGCCAACACTTGATGCATTTGCTGTACAACAAACTCGCATATGGCCATTTGGGCGAGTGCTTAAATGCACCCATGGTAAAATACAAAATGTATCTGAAGGGTATTT
>PVBE010067828.1_pt1 | contig 13642 bp, 11 predicted proteins | sample 1631181 | NCBI WGS metagenome assembly PVBE01 (sample SAMN08397723, study PRJNA350692) | Marine metagenome, whole genome shotgun sequencing project. | isolation source: water | place: Pacific Ocean | collected 2012-04 | reverse complement strand
CTGTGGACGAATGGTGGGGCCAGATCCGCGGCAGCAGTGGAAGTGCTTCTGGTACGCTGGACCCGGGCAACCTGTAATCGTCTAGAGCAACGGCTTTGAACTTCGGGCGTCGCTATGGCGTTCGGAGGCAAGGAGTTTTATGCCGCCGCTGGATGCGACGATGTGGGCCTATGGTGTTCTGGTTGTGGTTCTTGTTTCTGCTGCGATAGACGATGTTCGCACTAGCAAGATCCACAACTGGATAACCTATCCGGCTATGTTGGTCGGTTTAATAGGGCACTGTTTCGGCGGAGTCGATATTGACGCCCAGCGGCTCGGGTTTGGCGGTGCGCTGATTGGCCTGCTGGTTGGTTTTGCGCCGATGTTCCTGGCCTGGCGGGCCGGCGGCGTTGGCGGCGGCGACGCCAAACTCATGGGCGCAGTTGGCGCCCTGACCGGTTGGAAGTTCGCCTTGGCGACACTGGTTTACGGACTGATGGTCGCCGGGCTGATGGCGATCATCGTGATGCTGCGTAAGCGGATCATGCGACGGACATTCAAACGTGTCTGGTGGTTTGTAGTGCAGGTTGTTATGCGAAGCAAACCGGATGATCCCAGCGACGCAGACAGCCCCACCATTGCGATAGGGTTGGCGTTGGCGATTGGAGGGGCTATAGTATTGGCTGACCTACTACTCGACGGGCCGATGACTACCTGGTTGTTCGGAGCGGGCTGATGGCAGGTGTGGTCGAACAGACAAGCAGTTGCACCGAATCAAATGCTTCCGCGTCAGGCTCGGCGTGGAAGCGATGGTTGCTTGTTGCGCCGTTTATAGTTCTTCTTCCAGTGATTCTTGTGGGGATCGCCATTTGGATGACAGGCGGCGGGTCGTCGGCCTCGCAGTGGCTGCCCCGGGCTCTTGTCAGTTCAGGTGTCGTCAAATACGCCGTTATCACCATGGTCCTTACCGCCGGTTTACTGGTGGTCTGCGTTATGCTCGTGCGTATCGGTGCTCGAGCCAGAGCTAGAGACAGAAGCCAGGACGGCGGAGCGATCGTCGAATTCGCCCTGGTCCTTCCAATTGCCGTTACTTTAGTGCTGCTGTTGGCCCAGGCTTCGTTCCTGATGGTCGGACACCTCTGCGTTCAATATTCTGCTTATTGTGCGGCCAGGGCGGCGATAGTGGCGATTCCGGACGATCTGGCCCAGTACGGCGGCGAGGCCCAGAACTACGTTGATCCCGAGCCCAACAGTTCCATGAAACAGGGAAGGATTCTCCGCGCCGCGGCATGGGCGGTTATGCCTGTTTCCTGCGCCATCGAAGCCCAGGCCGAGGCCAGCAGGCCGGAACTGGTAAACGGAATCGAAGAATTCTTCAGCGCATACGGCGAATCCACACCCGGATGGGTGAAGACGAAACTCCAACGGAAGTGGCAGTATGCGGTGGACCATACTTTTGTCGAACTTGAGCCTCCGCTTAGCGGCGACGTATACGGTGAGGCCGAGGATATTCAGGTATCGGTGGCCCATACGTTCTACCTGTCAGTCCCGATGGCCAGAACGATATTCGCCGCCTTTGAAGACGGTGTTGAACTGGATATTGGAAATGGCGAATACGGGCTGGTTATGCGGGCTACTTGCACGCTGACCAATGAGGGCGTGCAGGACTACGTAGACGAAGAAACATTCCCCAAAGACGAGTAGTGTTTTTCCGAATCCCTCCCCGGCGCCATGTACTTTGCGGCGATGATTTTTGCGGTTTTCATTGCGGTTTCTTTTGGGTATTATATAAATAGATAACGGCCGAGCGGATTGTTGGATTATTGCTTGTATTGTGCGGCGGTTATCGACGATTATGTAAGCGTGCCCCAGCCGGGCCAGCCACTTAGGGTAGTGGCGTAACGACGACCTTCCAATCGGTAGACCGGCTGCTGCCGATTAACCTGTAGCTCTACGGTGTGGCGCCTGATGATTAATAGCAACAAGTCCAATCTGGCTGAAGGAATCGGGTTTAAGCCGGGTGAAGAAATTGGTAGGTATGAAGTAGTCGACCGGATCGCCATTGGCGGCCAGTCGATTATCTACAAATGCCATGACCCGACCCTGGACCGCTCGGTCGCGATCAAGCAGATATCAAGTCATCTTGCCGAAGACAAGATGTTCCTCGACAGGTTCCGCACCGAAGCGCAGATTCTTGCGCGTCTTGGCGCCGAGCAGCCTGAAGTTGTAACCATACACGACCTGCTGGAGAACAAGCAGGGTCTGTTTATAGTTATGGAGTTCGTCGAAGGGATCAGTCTGGAGAAGACTCTTTCGGGCAATCCCGGTCCGGTGGAGCTCAAAGCTACTCTGCAGGTTCTCTGGCGTTTGTGCTCGGCGCTGCACACGGTGCACGCGGCCGGCGTGATTCATCGCGACATCAAGCCCAGCAACGTAATAATCGCCGACGGTTTGAGGCCGATGATTACGGACTTCGGGGTGGCGGCTACTTCTTCGGGTGAAGCGTCGATGGTTATGGGGACCACGAAGTACATGGCTCCCGAGCTGTTCACCGGCGGATACGTTGACGGTCGGGCCGACATGTATTCGCTCGGTTTCATCGCATATGAAATGCTGGTCGGGCGTGAGAAGTTCAACGAAATATTCGCCGACATCGTCCGCGATCGAACCGCCGAGAAGGTTCGCTGGATGAAGTGGCACAGCAATCCCAAGGTAAGCGCTCCTCCGCCTCACGAGGTCAACCCGGCGGTTCCGATTACGCTGTCGAACATTGTGCTGAAGATGATCGCCAAGGACTCCGAGCAGCGATTTGGGGGCATGGAGGACCTGGGGCGGGCGATCAAGCTTACGTTCAAGCCCGGCGGGGGCAAGGCCCCGGCGGTTTCGGTTCCTGTCGCCACGCCGGTCGGCGGCGATTCGATGTCGATGCCGGGCGAACGAACTCCGTCAGACCAGATGGAATTCGAGACCGAAGAGGCCGTGACCGCGCCTATACCCAAACGTCAGCTCAGCCTTGGCGTTAAGATATCTATCGGCGTTGCGGCGATACTGCTGCTGGTCGGCGGTCTGATAATGAACGCGATGAGGACCGGGCAGGAGGAGGGGAACACTGTCAAGGATGCAGCCAAGGTTTGGAAAGACGCCCGCGAGATATACAAGAGCGATCGGGATTACAAGGGCGCCGAGCAGAAATTCCTGATCGTGGTGCAGAAGTACGGGCAGACCGACTATGGGGATCCTTCGCAGGTCTATGTCCATATGTGCAGGACCCACTTGTCCATTCGCGGCAAGGATTGGTCGAGGGCTCAAACTGAACTGGACAGCGCCAAGAATCTGACCAGAAAGATCCAGAAGCGGAGCCCTGTTGACTCGCGCCAGTACAACTGGACAGTGAGCATAAAGGATTCGCTTCGTGCTCTGGACTCTCTGAGAATGAACCGAAAGGCGTTTTCTGAAGTATTGGCCCGCGCCGAGGCGTTGTTCGCCTCCGGAGAGTATGACAAGGCCCTGGCCGAGTTGGAAAACGAGTACGAGGATCCGGGCGAACTTGATGAAGAGCAGCAGCAGATTCTGTTGGCTTTCCAGGACAAGGTCTCAAGGACCCAGAATCTCGGCGAGTGCGAGGCGTTGCTTGCCGAGGCGAGAAAAGCCGATTCGAGCGATCCCGGCGCAGCGCTGGTTGCGTGGGATAAGGCCTCAGCCGGTCTGCAGAGCCGCAAGAGCTACGTCGATCCTGTCAAGTGGAGCAGGATGAACGCAGAGGTCGTTAAGATTCGCGCCGAGTTGATGAAGAAGCAGGGCATGCAGGACATAATGGCCGCCGTCGACAACGCCAGGAAGAGCGGCGACCAGAACCGCCTCCGCAGGGCGCTTGAAAACGCAATGACCAAACCGGGCGTTCCGGCCCAGTTGGTCAAGAGTTGGGGCCAGGAGATCAAGGAGATACAGGAGAAAGTCGACTTCGCCGTAGTGACCAAGCTCCTTATCGACAGTCGAAACGTCGAGGCGATCGACGCGCTTACGGAGTTCATAAAGAAGTACCCGAACAACAAACGGGCGAAGGTTATCCTTGACGGCATCAAGAAGAGGGAAGTTGTCGCCGCACTCGTACGTGACGTGACCGAAAAGTTCGATCGCGGACGATACGAGGAGGTGCTTCCGGATCTAAGGAAACTCAGGGCGCAGTTCCGCGGCGAAAGAAAATACAAGGACATGATACGCACTTGCGAGTGGGAGATCGAGTTGGTGGCGTTCAAGGCCGGCGAAAGGGCCGGCGATCTGCCAAAGGCCGAAGCCAGCGGTGAAAAGCTCAGGGTGATCTGGGTCGACAAATACGACACTGAAATAACGCCCAGGTTGATGACTATGCGGGCCAAGGCAAAGGTCAGGGGTATCCTGGCCAAAGGCCAAAAGGAGCTGGACGCCGGGCAGTATACTGAAGCGCGGAAGACGGTGGACCACCTGAAGGATGCCTATCCCGAGGCCGCTGAAATCATCCGCAAGAGCAGATTCCTCGGAGCTATCGCCTCGGGCGACGCCGCGACGAAAGATGATCCCAAACGCGCGTTGGCGATGTACCGAATAGCCAAGAACTACGCCAAGGGCGCCGCCGAACACGCCCAAGTAGACAACCTGATTGCCGCCCTTAACAGCGGAACTTAATATATGTCGGAAGAACGCCAGGCCGCTGCAGCATAATCGCGGCCGGGAGGTGTTGGTATGATCAAGAGAATGACTGCAGGATCAAGAGGTTTTCGCTCGGTTCGCCGCCGGGGCAACGTACTGATCGAGTTCGTAGCGATCATTCCGTTTCTGGGGGCGATACTCGGCTTTACGTTTTTCTTCGGGTGGGCGATGGTCAACCAGCAGCATGTCAAGATCGCTGATAGATACCAGGCCTGGCGACACGTCCGGGCCGGTTCGGGCGTTGGGGCCGCGACCCTGAACGAACGTATATTCCAAGGCTATCTTGACGAGGAAAACTATCACCAGAACTCCGGGACGTACAGCAGCGAAACGATCAAGACTCTCCAGGGTCTCGTCGAGGCTGCTGAAATGCAGTCGCCGCAGGCCTCGGCGCTTGCCGACACGATGGTGATGGAAAGATCACCCCGCGGACGATGGACAACGGTTTACGGGCGTTTTCCCAACGAGATAGGTATTTTTCAGCAGGTCGAGAACTACCAGGGCTCCATCAAGCACACTCACATGCGAGACGGTTTGGAGTGGCGATGGCGGCAGGTATGGTGCGAACCTGTGCTCAGGGATGAGTTCCTGTCGGATCTGGACTCTACGCTCGAAGGCGTTCCCTCACCGGGCGATGGTCTTGCGAACATGGCCCAAAGACTTTATCTCTCCAGATGGTAGCCTTGGCTAACCTGCGCGTATGACGGGTCCTGATTCATTACAGAGTTCACCTAACGCTTCTGACGCGGGGTCGGTGGTGCGCCCCGGCGGCCTGAAAAATCGCCGATTATTCTGGGTTCTCTACACTATATTGCTTGTCGCCGCGATCGGTTTTGCGACCTGGCAGGGGGTGCTGTTCTTCGGCGTCACAGAGAGCGGTCGGGAGCCGATAAAACTGCCTGACGTGCGTCGCAGTTACGGACGCATAGGTCCCCGGGCGCCGGAACCTACGACGGGGCCCGGTGAGATGACGGGCAATGCGCTGATCGGCGTGGGAATGAAACCTCTGGACGCGGATCCAGGCGGGTTGGCTCCTCCCGGCGGTTCGGTCAGGCGGTGGGCCTTTGAGCGAAGGACTGGAGACGAAGTTGAGATGATGGCGCTGTATGTATGGCCCGGCACATTCGAAGCCGCCGCAGAATACTACAAGAGCTATCTGGGCGGTAAGGGGATGAAGTTTCTCGGCGAGCAGTCCAAGAAGACATCTGGCGCGTCGACGCGGCCGAGGTCGGACAGATATGTTCGTTCTCGGCGGGTATTTGTGTTTCACGGAGCCAAGAGTCACGCGGCCGTTACATTGCGAAAGTCCCGAAAGAACGATCAGATGCTGTTGATCACCGTTAACCTTGTGTATCCCGAGCCGTAGGGGCTCGGATTCTCTTGCCAAACGAGTTCGAACAGTGCAAGATAGAGATATTGATTGGGCTTTTGACCGATCGGAACAGACGTTCGGTCTGACTAAAATTTAGGAGATATATGATGCCGGAAGAAGCTCCTGCGGTACAGAACTGGCGGTTGCTGATTGTCGCATGCCTGCTGGGCCTGGTGGTTATGGTCGTGTACAACATACACATCGGCAAGGTCAGAAGGGGGCTCGACGTGGAGATGGTCACCGCGTATCGATACGCCCGAAATCTTGAAGTCGGAGACAAGGTGGCCGACGAGGACCTCGATAGGATCCAGATTGCCCGAAAGACCGCCGACAGCATAGGCAGACTGCTCGAGAAAAACGAGAAGGACACCCTGGCGATTAATCAGACGATCAATCGTGATGTCAGCAAGAGCGACTTTGCGATGACGGGGCACTTTACAACCCAGGACGCTCACGACCCCGCGGGGCTGATGGGAAAGGACAAGGTCCAGATCACTATAGCCGTTGATTCCAAGAAGGCGCCGGGAAGGGTCCTGCGCATTGGAAACCACGTCAATATTATGGGCATACTCCCTGACAAAAGCGGTAACTACCAGACTTATCGTATTATTGAATGGCTGAAAGTCACCGCTATTGGCGGGCAGACCGATCGCGGAGGTTCGATGACCACCGCAGAGGGCGGCGTTCGAAACTACAAGTCCATTACCGTCGAGATGAAGCGGAAGGATCCGGACGTAGCGGTGCAGTGGAGAAACCTTGAGACGCACCTTCGGGGATCGGCTGTTATCGAGATATGCCCCAGCAGGCAGATTCCCAAGAAGGGTGTCGCCGGCGTGATTCCGCCCGGTTTGGTCCAGTTTACGACCAGAGCCGCCATCGTATCCGACGGCGGATTGGGTGATGACAGCTACTAGACCCATCGCAGCGGTTCGGGGCTGACCTTGTCAGTCGAACGCTTGCTTTGCAGTGAATTTGAGGTTAATGCGTGGAGATTTGGGTTTACAACCAGCTTGCCGATCAGCGAGAGGTTCTAAAGGTTCGCGACGACGTCATAGAGATAGGGCGCGATGAGACCAATGACGTCTGCCTGCAGAGTCCGTTCGTATCGAGGCTGCACGCCAAAATAGAGTTTGAGGGCGGAAGCTTCTTTATCGAGGCCATTGGTCTCAATGGAGTGGTCGTCGCCAATCACGATCTGGCCAAGGGGCAGAAACGCAAGATCGAGTACGGCGACGAGGTCCGCATCGGCGAGTTCTCGCTGTACATGATGGAGCCGTCGATTCGTCGCGTCGGTGGAAAGCGCGCCGCTATGTCGCCGCGGCGCCAGGTCATCGAACTGGAGCAAAAGCTCCACGCCGAACTCCTGGACCGCATGAATCTGCGGGTAACGTCCCAGAGCGGCTCGGCCGACAGCCAGCAGGTCGCCATGATCAAGCAGCAACTGGCCGAGATCATCGAAGACGTTCGCGACGAAGTGAACGAGGGAATGAGCGACTATCTTGTTCACGAATTCCTCTGGCGTCTGATCGTCACGGAGCTGGCGCGCAGAAGCACCGGCAAAATGATGTACAGTTACGGGTTCGAGGATTCCGACGTACTCGTCCAGAAATTCGAAGAGACCATCACTCGCATAACAAGCGACGTTATTAGCGATTTTCCGCTAAGTTTCCGGCCTCAAACCGCCAAGGAAGACGTAGCGATCATAGAGGCTGACTGGGACAACCAGTTCAAGCGTATTTCGCCCCAGATATCGCCCGAACTCCGCAACTACATTGTCAGGCGGATGCTGTCCAAGGAGATCGAGGACGTAATGCTCGGATACGGGCCTCTCCAGGACCTGCTGGAAATGCCCAATATCAACGAGATCATGGTCGTCGGGAAGGACCATATCTATATAGAGAAGGACGGTTCGCTGCAGAACACCGGACGAAGCTTCTTCTCCGACGAGATCGTGCTGAGCGTAATCGAACGAATAATCACGCCTGTCGGTCGGCGAATTGACCGGTCAAGTCCGCTTGTCGACGCCCGCCTTCCCGATGGTTCGCGTGTCAACGCGATTATCACTCCGCTGAGCCTGTCGGGCCCGGCGCTGACGATTCGAAAGTTCGCTCGAATTCCTTTCACCGTGGACGATCTGGTCGAAAGGGGAACGATAACCGAGCCCGCGGCGAGTTTCCTTAGAGCCTGCGTGTTGGGGCGAAAGAACCTGATGATCTCCGGCGGCACCGGCTCGGGCAAAACAACCACGCTGAACGTACTGGGCAACTTCATATCGTCGGCCGAGCGAATCGTGACCATCGAAGACTCGGCCGAACTGCAGCTTCCCCAGGACCACCTTGTGCGGCTTGAGACCAGGCCTGCGAACATCGAAGGAAAAGGCGCCTACTCCATACGCGACCTTGTGAAGAACGCACTGCGAATGAGACCCGACCGCGTGATTGTCGGCGAATGCCGAGGCGCCGAGGCCCTTGACATGCTCCAGGCCATGAACACCGGTCACGACGGATCGCTGAGCACCGTTCACGCCAATACTCCTGACGATACGATAAAGCGTCTGGAGACTATGGTGCTGATGGCCGTTGAAATGCCAGTGCGTGCTATACGCGAGCAGATAGTGGCGGCTCTTGACGTTATAGTCCAGATCGCCCGACTGGTGGACGGAAGCCGCCGCGTAACGCACATCTCTGAGATATGCGGAATAGATCCGGACACCGACCAGGTGGTTACCGAGGATATATTCATCCTGCCCTCGCTGGTGGGCAAGAGCGGTGGAGAGGACGCCCTGATGCACACCGGATACATTCCTCGATTCTCCGAGCAACTCATCAAGAACAAGTTCCTTGACGTGGAGGTGTTCACATGATTCTCGGCGTCGAAAAAGTTTCCCTGGACATGACTCAGCAGGTAGTGGCCAGCGTGGCGATGATGATCGCCACGACCGTTGCGGTTCGAATAGGCGCCAGACCGCTTGGCGAACTGATCAGACGGCGCGAGAGGCACTATGTTCAGGTCCTCGGCGGAAGTCTGCTGATGTCGATCAAGCCCCGCACAGTGACCGTACTGTCGTTCTGCCTGATGCTCCTGCTGGCGTCGGTGGCGTACCTTATCACCGGGAGCCTGCTGGGCGCGATTGTGGGCTTTGTTTTCGGCCTGTTGCTTCCGACGGTGTTCATTAAGCACCTCAGGGAAAAGAGACTCAAGAAACTCAACGATCAGCTCGTCGGCGGCATCCAGACGCTTTCGTCAGGTGTGCGAGCGGGTCTGAACCTTGTACAGACCCTTGAACTAGTCGCTCGCGACAGCCCCTCGCCGATCAGGCAGGAGTTTGCTCACCTGGTTCGGGAATACGAGTTTGGAGTCGGGCTGGAAGACGCCATGAGCAACGCCTCGGCGCGAATCGGGTCGGGCGATTTCGGGCTGCTTTTTGCGGCTCTGCTCACGCACCGTGAAAGAGGCGGCAACCTCAGCGAGACTCTGGACAAGATCTGCGACGCCATCCGCGAGATACAGAGGCTCGAACACCGGGTGGAGTCTCTGACCGCCCAGGGTCGAGCCACCGCCAGATTCCTGGGCGCCATGCCCGCAGTCGTGCTGGCGATCGTTTACTTTATCGTAGACCCCAGAGGCGTCGAGGCGATGTTCACGAGCACTCCTGGCAAGATAATCCTGGCGGCGATAGTGGTCCTCAATATCCTGGGCTTCTTGTGGATCAAGAAGATCATGGACATAGATATCTAACCGCAAGAGCACACTGAAATATGCTTGCACTAACTGACATAGCGATGATATTGGCCGTTCCGATCGACTACCCCAGCGAGAATATAATCGACGTTTGCCTGCATATCGGCGTGTTTCTCGTCGTGACGCTGTTTGTTGTCGCAATTTTCCGTCAACCGTACGAGATCACGGTTTCTCACCATCGGCGGTCGGCCATCGAGAGCGGCCTCGGAGACAGGCAGACGGTTTTCGAGAATCCGTTGCTGCGTCCGATCCTGTGGATCATGCTGTCCATGTCCCACCGGATGGCGATGCCGCGTTTCAAGAACTGGATTCGCGTATCACTGGTTTCTTCGGGCAATCCAAACTACTACTCGCCTGAAGAGTACCTGGCGCTTTCGCTGTTTTACGGGGCGATGATAGGCGCCGTTGTTTCGGTGTTCACTGTCTCCATTGGCGGATTCAGCTTCATTTCGATGATGTTCGGATTCCTGGTGGGCATGGCGGTGACGATATTTCAGTTGCGTGAGGCCGCTGGCAAGCGTCTCCGCCTGATCGCCAAACGCGTACCGTACGCCCTGGACCTGATATCCCTGGCGATGAGCGCCGGCGCCACGTTCACCGAGGCGATCGCGACGGTCGTTCGCGAGGGCGACGAAGATCCGTTCAATCAGGAACTCAAGGTCGTGCTGGCTGAAATTGAGTTGGGCACGACTCGTCGCCAGGCGATGCAGAATCTGGCCGAACGCATTCCGATAGACATGCTCCGTAGTATTGTCGCCAGCGTCATCCAGGCTGAAGATCTTGGCACGCCGCTGGCGGATGTTCTGCACTCTCAGGCGTCGCTGTTGAGGCTGCAGCGGTCGGTGCGGGCTGAGAATCTCGCCGCGGTCGCTTCGGTCCGTATAATGGTGCCTGGAGCGTTGATTTTGTTTAGTGTGATTTTGGCTGTGTTTGGTCCGGCAGTTGTGAGATTCATCGAGAGCGGAGGTATATTCTAATGGCTGCTGGTCAGGCTGAGTTTATTTACGTCGGGGGTCCGCAAGGCGGTCAGCGAGCATCGCTGACGTCGGCGGTTGTTACCGTGGGCAGGGGACAGCAGGCCGACGTGCAACTGACTGAAGAGCATGTCTCGCGAAAACACTTTCAACTCACGTTCACCCAGGACGGCTGGGTGTTCGAGAACCTCTCTCCGCTGAAAAGCCGCGTCAACGGTAAGAAATACAAGGTTGGCAAGAAGATCATCCTGGACACCGGAGACGTAATCGAGGTGGGCGGAGAAACCGAACTGCTGTTTGTGGCCTCGGGCGACGATCCCGAAGCGGCTCTTATCGCGTACCGGCAAAGCGGCGCCAAGAAGGGCAAGCCACGGGCCGCCTCGGCCAAACCCGTAGCCGCGACTCCGCCGAAGGGGCCTGATCCTCAGGTCGAAGCTCTCGAACAGATCGAAGGAGCGTCGCGGAGCGATGAGTCCGAGGAAGAGGAAGAGGTCGAACTGACTGACGAAGAGTTAGCGGCCGAGGCCCAAAAGGCCAAGTTCAAGAAGTATGCGACTGTTTTCGGCGCGTACATCGGGCTGCTGCTGGTCGTTGTGGTTATCCTGTTCAGCATGAGGCGTCCGGCGTCGCACACCACCGGTCCGGACGGACGACCGGTATTGCTGAATAATCAGCAGATCGACGACTTCATTAACGCTCCGCTCAACAGGGACCGAAACGCAGTTGAAGCCAGAAGCGCCCTGGAAAAGGCGATTCTTGTTCTGGAGCGGACTAACAAGATCGACCACCAGTATAAAGCCGTTTACTGGTTCAAGGTCGCCCGAGCCTACGGGAGGGTCTTGAACAGTGAAGAGGAGCAGAAGTACAGTGAGGCTTCAAGGCGATTGACCAAGCAGGTGCAGGACATGTATCGCAACGCCTACGCATACCAGAAAGATCATCAATACGTCACCTCGGAACGGATATTCCGGAACCTTTTGGAAATGCTGCCTTCAATGGAGCGCCGCGACGGGAATAGTGAACTCCGTGAGAACATAATAGCCCATGTGGCTAATATTACGCGTTTGTCTGCGGCCAACAACAGAAGGTGACCGCCCACATTTATCGGATTTCGATACCGGGCCAAGGCGGATTTTAACGGCCCGATTCCGATTGGCGGTTATTACCTATTGCCATTGGCTTGATGATTTGCTATCTTTTCGCCCTTCTAATTTGAACACCTGTGCAAGAGGACCTTCTGATGAGCCAGGAACTAGCTTACGCTCTAATAACCCCATACAGCCTTTACAAAAGCCGCACCGGCGGCATAATCGGTCGCTTGCTGGCCCATCCCAGCCTGGAGCTGGTTGCCGCCAGAATGTTCGTCTTCTCCAACGAGTTCATCGACGCCTACCAGAAGGTCATCTGCCCCGAGGCGATGGACGCTGGAATAGAGGCCGCCTGGCACGCGTATATCGACGAGTCACTGCGAAAAGACAATCCCTGGGGCGTCCCGCCTCGCTGCATGCTGCTCCTCCTGCGTGGTGAAAACGCCGTGCGCACTCTCAAGGAGGAGATTATCGGTTCGTTCACTGAACATGCCGCCGGCGATACCGTCAGGGGCACCTTCGGCGACTTCATTCGCGACAGAGAAGGCGGTATCCGCCACTTCGAGCCGGCGGTCATCACATGCCCCGATCCGGCGCTTAACGATCAGCATTTGAAGTTGCTGGCCGATCACGCGGTTTTAGACGGCGGGATACTGGAAGGGCTTTACAAATATAACGCTCCGAACGTCGAGTGCTCGCTGGTCATGCTGAAGCCAGACAACTTCTACCGACCTTCTCGCCGTCCGGGCAATATCATCGACACATTCAGCCTGACTGACCTGAGGATCGTCGGAGTAAAGCTGTTTAACATGACTGTCGCCAAGGGGCAGGAATTCTACGGGCCGCTGGAGGAGATTTTCGCCAGTAAGCTGAAGTTCCTGGTCTCAAAGAAGACCATGGGCGCACTGGGCGACGCTTTTGAATTCGAATTCACCGAGGCCGACGCAGACGTGCTGGCCGATCACCTGGCCCAGCGAAACGCAACGAGCGAATTCAACAAGATAGTCGAGTACATGACCGGCGTTGATCCCGAGTCGATCGATGAATCGGAAAAAGCCACGGCCAGTAACGCCAAGTGCCTGGCGATGCTTTACGAAGGGCCCGATGCGATATCGAAAGTTCGCAACGTTCTGGGGTCGACCGATCCCAGCAAGGCCGAGCCCGGGACCGTCAGGCACGATTTCGGACGCGACCTGATGAGAAACGGCGCCCATGCCAGCGACTCGCCCGACAACGCAATTCGCGAACGAAAGATCGTCGGACTTCTCGAAGATGAAACCGACACGTGCGACGTCACCCGACTGATAAACGCGTATCTCAATGACAGGTGATCCGAATGCTGGCGATTAGAACCGTTCCACTTGGTGTTTTTCAGACCAACTGTGTAATACTGTCCTGTCCGCAGGACGGGGACTGCTGGGTTGTGGATCCGGGAATGAGTCCGGAACCGGCGATTGAATATGTGCGGGATGACGGGCTCGAGCCGAACCGAATCATGCTGACCCACGGGCACTGCGACCATATCAGCGGGATCGCACAGTTCAAAAGCGCGTTTCCTGACGTTCTGATCTGTTGTCCGGAGAAAGACGCGGAGATGCTGACTGATCCGAATGGGAATCTTTCGGCGCCGTTCGGTATGCCTATGATCAGTCCACCAGCCGATGAAATGCTGCATCCGGGCCAGGAACTCACTCTTGGGCAGACCGTATGGACGGTGATCGACACTTCCGGCCACACGCCCGGCGGCGTGAGTTTCTACTGTGCCCGGGAGAAGCTGGTGATTGTGGGCGACGCACTGTTCG
>PVBE010148502.1_pt1 | contig 13643 bp, 10 predicted proteins | sample 1631181 | NCBI WGS metagenome assembly PVBE01 (sample SAMN08397723, study PRJNA350692) | Marine metagenome, whole genome shotgun sequencing project. | isolation source: water | place: Pacific Ocean | collected 2012-04 | reverse complement strand
CACGACGGTCGCCTTGGCCAAGACCAATCGCATGACGACGGCTTCGCCCACGCCGCCGACGGCGTCCGTCACCAACACCGCCGTCTTGGGCGTGTCGAGCTCGACGTCCCGTTCGTCCTCCTCCGACGTCCCGTCGAGGTCGTCGTCGACGGGATCGTCGTCGACGCGCGTGCCGTCACCGACGGAACTGTCCGAACCGTACCAACGACGGAGTTTGCGCCCGCCCTCGAGCATGTCGATGACGCCATCGATGAATGATTGTTTCTCGGCGCGCGCGACGCACGCTCGGCGCGATGACGCGCGCGCGCGGGACGATGACGCGCGCGGGACGATCGCGGACGTGGCGCGAGGGCGCGCGAGGGTGTACATGGTGGAGGCGGCGACGCGCGTCGGACTCTGTGGAGCGATGTCATCTTTTTCACGCGCTTCGACGAGGCAGAGGCGAACGGCGAGGTACGACGGAACGGTCGCGTACGTTTGGATGACAAAGCGCGTCATTCCGCGCGCGCGGGATCGGCGAAGGTGAGCGGGACGAGGGCGACGTCGCCGGTCTCGAAGGCGACGGCGATGGTGGCTCGAACGCGACGCGCGTCGACGGGACGCGGCGCGGAGACGCGCAACGCCGTCGCCCTGGCGCGCGCGTTCGCGTCGTCGTCCGTGGAGTCAAAGTACCCGATGAGACTGGCGCTGACGATGTTGATGGTGCGGGTGGCGTAGACGGCGACGACGCCGTCCTTGTCGCCGCCTCGGAGGATGAGGCAGAGACGGGAGCTCGTGGCGTCCCACGCCATGTCGGCGATGTCGCGGTCGCTCGAACCCGAATCCGAGGACGACGCGACGATGTCTGGAAGTTCTAGAGGTAAGACGTGCGCGGCGATCTCGCTCACGGCGTTTCGAGGGGAGAGGTGCACGGCGGAGATTTTGGCGGAGCCGCGCGTGGCGACGAGCGCCACGGGCGCGCGGCCGCTTTTGCCCTTCACCTCGCCCCACGTCACGGCGGTCACCTCGCGACCGTTCGTGCTCCACTTTCGGCACGTCATGTCGTCGCATCGCCACACGGAGAATCCCTCGCCGACGTGCGCGGCGAACAGGTACCCACCGCACGGACTGAAGGCGACCTCGGAGACGCCCGCGGCGCCGCCGCCCAACGGCGAGTAGGTCCCCGCGCTCACGTCCCAACAGTGAATCACGCGAGACTTGCGCGAACACGCGGCGAGCAAACGCCCACACGGACTCCACGACACGGACTCTGCCGCGCACGCGCCTCCCGGCGGCGCCATCGGCCCCGCGTCGTGCGCGCCGCGCTCGTTATACATCGTCAACCTCCACCAATACCCGAACACCTTCCCGCTCGTCCCGCTCGCCGCCATCGCTCGAACCTTGGCCGCATCGATCGGACTCAACGCCCCCGTCTCACTCGCCACCGCGCTCGTCGCTCGCGTCCCACGACGCTCTCTCGTCCACACGCACGTCCCCGACGCGCCGACCAACGCCAACGCGCGTCCGTGTCCCGGTCGCCACGCCATTCGCGCACACCGTCCGTGCGCGCGGTGTCGAAGCGTCGTCGTCTCCCCATCCTCATTTTCTTCGTTTTCATCCCCTCTGTGCGCGCGAATACCCCCCTTGCCGTCTCTGGAGACGTCCCGCGCGACGCACCGTCCGCCGTCGTCCGCCGTCGCCAAGATTTCCCTCCTCGGATGCCACGCCAGCGCGCTTCGCGTCGTCGCCTCCTCGCGTCGCCGGTCGGGCCTCACCACCTCGGTGAGCGCACCGTCGGCGAACACAGCGTCTCGAACCGCGCGCGCGACCCTCGACGCCGTCGCGACGGGCGATTCGGAATCATCGCGCGATTCGTTCGTTGACGCGCGCCGACGCGCGCACGCGCCGCGCACCTGCGCGGGCGTCGCGTGGACGTCACCGAGCGCGCGAGACGTGCGCGAGATACCTCCCGCGTCGTCGCGGACGACGAATTCGCAGTCAATCTCCTCGAGCGCGCGCATGAGGTGGGTCGAGGGAGAGGCGACGTGTGGGGACGACGAGGTCGAAGAGCGAGAGGGCGGGAAACGCGGGACGCGACGCGAAGGGAACGAACGAACGAACGAACGAAGGGTGGTGACGGTGGTGCACTGCTAGGTATTCATTCACATCGCAAACGAAGGGAGAATCAAAAGAAACTCTCGGCGGCGCGCTTCTTACCGCCGCCGTGGGAAAGTCTCGACTTTGTCGGTTTCGACGGCGCCGAGTACGTCTTCCCGTGAATCGGACGGAAGATGGTCTTTGGCGGTGTCATGCGAAGGTTACGCTTACCTTTGGCGGTGTTGATGGGGGCGCGGGCGTCCGGGGACGAATACGTGATGCCGTCGTCGTTCCACATGAGTCGACGCGTTCTCGGCGACATGGACGGGGAATCGAGCGAATCGAGCGACGGCGTGGGAGACGCGCTGTTGCCTCGATCGACGACGGCGCGCATGGCGACCATCTGTGAACCGTTCCGCGTCTCATCGGTCGAGGTCGTCGTCTTTGCCTTTTTCTTCTTCTTTTTCGGCTCGTCGTCCTCTTCTTCGGCGCGCGCGGCGGCTTTCGCGGCGGCGGCGGCCGTCTCCTTGGCCAGACGACGCTCCTTCTTTCTACGTTTCTTTTCTCTCTTTTGCGACTCTTTCTCGCTAACATCATCGTTCGCGCCGCGTTTCGCCTTCTTCTCCTTCTTCTTCTTCGTATTCTTGCCCACCGAGTCGTCGTCGGGCGTCGCGACGCCGTTCTTCTGAGCCTTTTTCTTCTTCGGCGGCGGCGCCGCCGCCTCGACGTCGTCCGCCTCGGGATCGACACCGCGCGCTTCGGCCTCCTTGGTGATCTTATTCGCCCCTCGTTTCAATATTCCATGCAGTTCGTACAAGTTTTCTCGACACACGTCCTCGACGCCGTCTCTCGCGCCCAACGAAATCGCCGTCTCGTACAACGTCTTCAATCCGCTCGGCGTCAGTCTCGCCGCGCGCGAATTTTCCGTCGCGCGCGAGGGATCGCACAGTGGTTCAAAAACGTCCGTACGAATGCGCCTCAACAACACCTGACTCTCCTCCGTCTCCATCGCGCGCACGAACACCATCAAAAGCGTCGCCAACGTGCTCGACGGGATCGGCGTCGGCGCGCCTCCGCGCGTCTCGCCGTCGTCCATCTCCAATCCACTCTCACCCTTACACACCGCGTCCACCTCTCTCAAAAACGTCTCCGCGACGTGCAATTTATACCCAACACCACCACCACTCGCGTCTCCGAACACCCCATCCCCCAGAACCTCACCCAAACGTTCCGTCGAATCCCATCGCCGTTCGCCCGCGAATCGCAACGCGTGATGCAGCACCCGTCTCGACAACAAACAAAACTTATCCATCCTGTGTTTATCGATCCCACTCCACTCCGTGCGCATCGTCCACGCACACGCCCACGCGTACGACATCGCCACCTCTCGATTCAACGCGTGCATCAACGCTCCCATCTTATCCGCCACGTCCAGTTGCGTCCCCCGTCCGTCGGCGTGCCAATACGAGTAAAACAACCCTCGCCACAGTTTCCTCGCGTCCAGCTCGCTCAGCGACGTTCGACCGGCCAGCCACTTCGAGACCGCCGCGAAGGCTCTCTCTCGCACGCGCGCGTCGCTATCCGCGAGTTTCTTCGCGAACGACGAGCTCATGACGCCTCTCCACGCGCGCGCGCGCGTGCGGCGGCGGCGGGACGTGTACGCGCGCGCGCGACGATCGGCGACGCTCGCGGGGGGTACGCGCGCGCGATGACGCGACGCGAACGATGTGTCGTCGACTCGCGCGCGCGCGCGCTCGACGCGACGACCGCGCGGGCGTGTGACGCGCGCGCCGCCGCGGACCGGCCAGAGATGTCGGCGGCTGGTATTGGCGCTCCTCGGGAAAAGTGTGCATTGGGCGCGGCGTCACCACGCGGCGAGCGGCGCGTCGACGACGCCGGCGACGCGCCTGCGAGCGTGTGCGGTGGACTCGAAGGCGCACGTGAAGGCGGCGTAGGTGTGCCACGCGCGAGCGATGTCGTCGGTGGCGTCGACGCGACGGGCGAGGGAAGCCGCGGCGCGCACGGCGAAACGGGCGGCGCCGCGAAGTTTGAAGAGTTTGTCCACGCGGCGACGAAGGAGGGCGCGTTTGGTGACGTCGGTGGTGAGAACGGGTGGAATCGGGAACGTGGTGTCCGTGGTGGTGTCCGTGGTGGTGGTGGTGGTGGTGGGGAGGCGGTCGCGTGAGGTCCACGCGGCGAGTCGCCGGTCGACGACGCGAGACGCGAAATCCCACGCGCGCGCGACGAGGGCGAGAGAACCCACGACGTCGATGGTCATCGCGTTCGGTTTGGATTTGAATCGCGCTGAATGCATCGCCGGTTCGGTGTCCGGCGTCGCGGCGCGAGAGAGAAGCATCGCGATGAGTTCGTCGAAGGCGACGTCGACGAAACGCTCGAGCGCGACGAAATCATCCGACGACGCGTGTCGTCGCGCGATTTCGAGCGCGATTCGATCGAACCCGTCGGTGTCGTCGGTGAGCACCGATGTGCTGGCGACGTCGACGTTCGCGACGGCGTCGGCGATCGTCTTGACCAACGTGGAGTGGTGCGCCAACGTGCCGTCGGGATGTCGCTTGGCGAACGTTTGGGCGAGCGCGGAACGCACGGACTCTTTCGCTCGGTGGACGGCGTCGATGCCGCGCTCGAGGACGACGGCGAATGGAATATGCGAAATCCCGTTCACGTGCGTCGCGCGTCGACGAATGCTTTCAAACTCTTTCGACGCCGTCGAGGATGATTTCCCCGAAAGCGGCGCGAGAAGAAACGCGAGCGCTTGCGCGCCCTCGTCGACGCTCATGATGGGCGCCGCGTCCAGATCGGGTGACTCCACGAGCACGAAACGCACGTGTCGAATCATACGCATCGCGTGCGCGAACACGAATTCATCGACGTCTTCGAGCACCCGCGCGAACACGTGCGCCCACTCGCTCGCGGCGCGGCGTCTCGCGAGCGCGTTGAAGAACATTTTGCGGTGCAACTCGCCGAGTGCGCGCGACCCGTGTCGCTTATAAAAGAACATCGACGCGTGACGCATGACGTCGTTCGACTTCATTCTCGTCGTCGACGACACCCTCGCCAGTTCGAACGCGATGAGCGTCGCGTGTCGATGCGTCGTCTCGGCGTCTAACTCTTCGGCGACGTCGGCGTAGAATCGAACCTCGTCTCCGTCGCCGGTTTCGGGCACGAGTCGGTCTCGACCTGACAAACACGCGTCGTGAGTACCGCCATCGACGACCGCGTTCACGCATCGCGCGTCGCTGGCGATTTCAGCCGTCGGCTCTTCGCGCCACGATTCGACTTCGCGCCCATCGACGTCGTCGTCGTCCGATGACGTTGACGACGACGACGAGCGCGCGAGCGCGTCCGACTCGACGTCGGCGGCGACGACCGTGTCATTGGCGTCATCAGCACTCGCGTCACTCACCCGTACCGTCGCCTTGACGCACGCCAGCTCACACCTCGCCGCTCTCGCCTCGGCTTCGGCGCGCGCGCGATGACGCTTTTCGCGCGTCAACTCATCCCTCAACTCCCTCGCCCGCGCGCGCTCCCTCGCCCGCGCCCTCGCCTGTGATTTCGACTCCTCTCGCGCGCACGACGCCACCAAATCCAACGCATCCAGCGCCTCCTCCACCGCGGTGACGTCCTCGCGAGACGCGTCTCGCGCGCGAAGCGCCGCCACCTTAACCTCCGCGCGCGCCACCGTCGATTCCAACAGACTCATCGCGCGAGACGCGTCCGCGACGTCGAGCGACTCGCGAGACGCTACGACGACGTCGCCTCGACGAAATCCCAGCGACGTCGCCGCGCCCGCGCGTCGTCGAGCGTCGACGCCCATTTTCTCGGATTCGAATAGTTTTTTCGCGCGCGAACCGGCGCGTGCGCGCGACGCGGCGGACGACGGATCGAGCGTCGCGCGCCGATCCATCGCGCGTCGAGCGCTCAAACGAGAGAGAGACAGAGAGAGACGCGCGCGCGCGAGACGCGCGCGCGCGAGCGCGTGACTCTCGCGCGCCCAAAATAACTCTGGTCGAGAAACCAATCGTCACACCGTCGAGCGATGCGCGTCACCGCCGTCACCGCGCGCGCGACGGCGACACAGACGCCGTCCCGACGCGCGATGGCGACACAGACGCGACACGTGCGCGCGATGGCGTCGAACGGAGGCGCGGCGGAGACGCGCGCGGCGGAGACGGCGAAGAAAAGGCTTTCGAGACGGGACGCTGTTTTAGGTTTAGTCGCGGTGACGACGACGCTCGCGCCCGAACGCGCGCGCGCGCGCGACGCGTCGACGTCGACATCGCCCACGGTCGCGTCCGAGTCCACGTTCAGCATCGAGTCGCGGGCGTTTCGCCTCGCGAACCTGCCGTCGTATTACGAGGAGGTTGATTTGGGCGCGAGCGCGGCGGCGAGCGCGGAGACCTTTTTGCGCGATTCTAGATTCGGGCTCGCGGCCAACGTCATTCAATTATCGTCGCAAACCGCGTCCGAGGGTGGACCGCGCGCGCTCGGCGACATCGGCACCGCGGAGGTGGGGAAACGGTTGGTGGAGGCGGAGAACGCGAAATCGAGAGGTCGCGCGGCGGCGACGCTTCGACGCGTGAACGCGCGAACGAAAGACGGCGTCGAATACATAGACGTCACGTACGAAAAGAACGTATTGGGCGTCCCGCGCGTCGTGCAAACGACGCTCGCGCTGGACGCGAAACCGAACGGCTCCTCCACGCTGTACACGTGGCCGTCGAGGAAGACAAAAGTCGATACGACGCCGACGAGGACGCGTTTCGAGCCATCGCCGAGGGATTCACCGTGCTCTCGGAGTGAGTAGTCGCGCACTCGCGTTGTCACTCGCGTTTTCGCCTCCCACGCGCGCGCTCGGCGCTCGATGCCGACCATTCGTAAAAAGCGCGTCTCGCCGCGTCCGCGTCCCCGTCCCCGCACACCGAGCCTCCTCGTCGCGCGCGCGCCGCTCGAACGCGCGCCATGGTGAAGGCGTACCTGCGGTACGAACAGGCGGCGGCGTGGGGCGTCGTCGCCACCGGTCTCGGCGACACCGCGGGCGCGCTGACGTACGTTCCGGCGTCGTCGAGCGACGATGTCGGCGGTGCGGCGGCGGGCGCGAGGGAACGACTCGCGGTGGCGGCGCTCGAGCGCGTGGGGGTGTGGGACGTCAAGCGCGCGCAGCGCGAGCGGCAGTTGATCCCGCCGAACGATCCGGACGAGCACGGGGTGACCAAGGCGGCGCCGAGGGTGACGTGCGTGGCGAGGTCGCCGACGGGTGAATTCGTGGCGAGCGGCGGGAGCGACGGAAGCGTGCGGTTGTGGTCGTTGGCGGGCGATGAGTGCGATGTGACGTTTCGAGGACACAAGAGAGACGTAACGACGCTTCGGTTTTCGCGAGATGGGAGTCTGTTGGTGTCTGGAGGGAGAGATTCCGACGTCGTGGTGTGGGACGTCGCCGCGGAGAGCGGACTCACGCGTCTGCGAGGACATCGAGATCAAATCACGGATTGCGCGCTCGTCGAGAGGAAGAGGGCGAAGAGCGCGGATCTGTTTAATAGATTTCTCGTGACGACGAGCAAGGATGGGTACGTCAAGGTTTGGGATTTGGGAACGCGCGCGTGCACGCAGACGCTGACGGGTTTCGACGGCGAGACGTGGAGCGTGGACGTGAATCCGACGCAGACGCGCGTCGTCATCGGTACCGCGGATCACAAGTTGCACGTGTACGATTGCGACGCGATGCGGGATGGATATAACGCGGAGTTGCCGCTGTTCAAGATGGGAACGGTGACTCGAGGACAAAAGGGACGAACGATGACGGTTCGGTACCACGAGACGGGCAACTACCTGGGCGTGCAGGGCGTCGGTCGAGGCATGGAGATTTACCGCGTTCGAGACGAAAAAGAGGTGGTGAAGAAGCAGAAACGTCGTCTCAAGCGTAAGCGTGAGAAGATGGAGGCCAAGGCGCGAGAGGCGGAGGAGATGGGAGATTTGGAGGCGGCGCGAGAGGCGCGAGAGGACCACGATGAGGACGGCGCGCGAAGCGCCGCCGATGAGTTGGAGCTCGCGGCGACGATCACGACCAAGTCCAAGATGCGTGGTTTCGCTTTTTCCAAGGAGACGCCCAAGCGAGCCGACGTGATGTGCAAGGTTGCGGTGCTTCTCGACGACAACGCGATTCAAGAGTGGGAAGTCGTCGAAGAGGAAGAGCCGACCAAGCTGCACGTCATCGAGAGCGCGGGTCACCCGTCCGACATTCGCGCCATCGCTCTGTCGCCTGATGACGAGACTGTGCTCTCGTGTTCGAGCAACGGGAGTAAGCTTTGGAACGTGTCCGACGGCGCGTGTCTGCGAACTATCAAGGGCGGGTATGGTTTGTGCACGTCCTTCGCGCCCGGTGGACGACACGCCATCATTGGTACGAAACAGGGCGCGATCGAGCTCATCGACGTCAACGCAGGCACGCAGCTCGCCGTGTCCGAGGCGCACGAGGGTGCGGTGTGGGCGTTCGCCATGCTTCCGGACGACAGCGGATTCGTCTCGGCATCGGCGGATAAAACCGTGCGATTTTGGGAATGGACGCTTGATAAAAACGAAGACGGTCTGCGAACGCTTAGTTTCAATCATACCCGGACGCTTCAGATGGCGGAGGACGTTTTGAGTTGCCAAATCAGTCCGGATGGAAAACTGCTCTCCGTGTCGTTGTTGGACAACACGCTCAAGGTTTTCTTCGTCGACAGTCTCAAGTTTAATCTGTCGCTGTACGGCCACAGGTTACCGCCATTGTGTCACGACATTTCGAGCGATTCGCAACTTCTAGCCTCCGCGGGGGCGGATAAGAATATTCGCATCTGGGGTTTGGATTTCGGCGATTGTCACAGATCCATCTTTGCGCACCAAGACTCGGTCATGGCGCTCAAGTTTGTCCCGAAGACGCACTACCTGTTCTCTGTGGGCAAAGATAAGCTCGTCAAGTATTGGGACGCGGATAAATTTGACCCGTTGCTGACATTGGAGGCCCATCACGCGCCCGTGTGGTGCTTAGCTATTAGTAAGAAGGGCAATTTTGTCGTCACCGGGAGCGGCGATCGTTCGTTGCGCCTGTGGGAACGAACCGACGAACCGTTCTTCGTCGACGAGGAACAAGAGCGTCAACTGGAATCCATGCTCGACGAAGAGATCGACGAACGTGTTCGTCCCAACACCGAACTTCCCGCCGAGGGCGAGGCCGGCATGGCTGGACGAAAGACGCTCGAGACGTTGACCGCGGCGGACGCCATCGCCGAGGCGCTCGACCTCGCCGACCACGAGACCAAACGTCTCGCCGAGCACGCCGCGGACACCGAAAAATCCGGTGGCAAAATCGCCCCCATCCAGCCCAACCCTCTGCTGTTGGGTCAGCCCCCGTCCACGTACGCCCTGAACGCCATCTCCAAGGTTCGCGCGAGCGAGCTCGAACAAGCCGTCCTCGTCCTCCCGTTCGAGTACGTCGCCCGCATCCTCCACCATCTCACCTCTTGGCTCATCGCCGGTCAAAAAGTCGAGCTCACGTGCAAACTCGCCGCCCTCATCATGCGTCTCCACGCGCACGAGTTCGGCCGAGAACCTGAGACGAGACGCGCGCTCGTCGAGCTCAGACCGCTCCTGCGCGCGAGGGCCAAGGAGGCGCGCGACGTCATGGGATTTAATCTCGCCGGCATGCGCGCCCTCCGCGGGTACATTCGAGACAACGACGCCTCCTCAAACGGCGTCACCGGCACCGATCCGTTCGCGTGAGCGCTCGCGCTTTTCCCCGTCAATAACGAAACGACGCCCTCTCTCGTCGTCCCCGGAGCGTCGCCGCCGCCCCCTCTGACGCGCAACGAAATCTGTGTATCCGTCCGCACAGCGCGCCTCGTCATGAGCGCGCCGCGTCCGATGACGTCCCCCGCGCCCACGCGACGCGCGCTCTTCGCCTCGGCGTCCGTCGCCTCGTTCACCGCCCTCGCGCGCGCCGGCGGGGCGTCCGCGCGCGTCGCCGCCAAGAGGCAAACCTCGGGCCGAAAATCATCATCCAAAGCGGACGACGACGTCCCCGTCACGCGACTGGAGCTCCGCGGACGACGGTTGATCGCCATCGGTGATTTACACGGTGATTTCTTAGCCATGGTGCGATCGCTCGAGCTCGCGGGCGTGTGCGACGAGAACGGGAAGTGGATCGGCGGGAACGCCGTCGTCGTGCAAGTCGGCGACGTGTTGGATCGAGGCGATAGTGAGATCGCCATCCTGCGGAAACTTCGCGCGTTGAAGCGACAGGCGAAAGAACAAGGGGGTGACGTGATCACGATGAATGGGAATCACGAGATCATGAACGTGATGGGGGATTTTCGGTACGCGACGCCGGGCGCGTTTGAGGAGTGTCGACTGTACGAAGAAAAGAGACGGAGTAAAGCTGGTAAGGATGGCGCTGAGAAGGGCGCGGACGTGGAGATGGCGCTCGAGGAGGATGATGATGGATTGGCGGGCGTGCGGGCGAGACAAAAGTTATTTTCGCCGGGTGGGGAGATCGCCAAGTGGTTGGCGAAACAACCGACGGTGTTGGTGGTTGACGACGGGACGGTTTTCGCGCACGCCGGGATCGATTTGTCGCACGTCGAGTACGGGTTCGAGCGAATCAATCGAGAGGTGTCGCTGTGGATGCAGGGGAAGATTAAGATGCCGCCGAAACAGGTGTTGGAGTCGGACGGTGTGGTGTGGACGAGAGATTACGGTGGGAAGGACGCCGGCGTGCAATACGAAGCCAAGGCGTGTCGACGACTGGGCGCCGCGCTCGACGCCGCGGAGGCGAAGCGTTTGGTCATCGGACACACGCCGCAAACAACTGGGGTGACGAGCGGGTGTAAGGGCGCCGTGTGGCGCGTCGACGTCGGAGCGTCGAGAGGCATCTATGGGAACGCCGCGCAAGTCATCGAAGTCATCGGGGGCCGCGTTCGCGTCCTCGCGTAAAGAATGAGAGGATGGATCCACCCCCAGACGCGCGATACCGATTGCTACACCTATTCATAATTTTTTGAAATATTACAACTAGTACACCCACCGTTCGTCATTTCCGCCTGACGAGCAACAATTCTCGAACGTTGCTGCTCCCGTCTGAAAACGTCTTCAGACTCTCCACCTCTAAATCGAAATACTTTCGACAATACGTCGTGAACGCGTTCGTCCCTCCGCCGACGCCGAAATAATAACTCTTCGCCGCGACGTAACACGCGCCGGTCTTCTCGCGAAGCGCGTGCGCGATGAACCGACACAAATCGTCGTATTGCCCGACGTCGTAGATGGATTCGCTCGTCAACAGCACGTCGACGGACCCCTTCTCCACGAACGCGTCGTATCCCGACCACCCCCCGCACAAAAACCTCACTTTTGACGGAACTTTCTCCTTCTCGCTCTCCATGAGTGCCATCGTCGCCTGCGCGTTCGGCACCGTCACTTCCTCCACGACGTCCCGGTTGTAATCCGTTAGCGTCACCGACTCGCACCGACCGCTCAATTTTCGCATCGCCACCAGTCCCGGCACCGCCTGTCCCGCCCCCAGCTCCAACACGTGCAATTCATCGCTCTTCATCTTCGCCATCTCCGCCGCGAACGCATCGTCCGTCGCGATATACGTCGCCAAATCATCCGCGCACTCCCACGACTTGAGCCCGCCCTCGTACACCCCCGGGACGACGTCCGCCTCCTCGGGACACCCATCCAGCGTCGACGCCGTGCTCCCGTGCGCGCCTCGAACGATTTCCACGTCACCGTGCGTCTCATAGATCCCCTGCCACGTCGCCTCGTCGTCGCACTCGAGCGAAGACGCGTCGATTTCTTCGGCGGCTCGGTCCTCGGCGCGCGCGCGTTTCCCATCGCGTCGTTCATCCTCCGCGTCGTCGTCGTCGTCGTCCGCGCCGCCGAAACCGAACCGAAACGTTCCTCGCTCACCGTCGAGCATGTCTCGGGTCACGCGCGACGCGCGACGCGCGACGCGCACTCCCGACGCGTCAGACGGCGACGCGCCCATTTTCAGAGAAAATCATGCAAAACGCGCGCAACGCCCTCAACGCGGGCGTCGTCGGCGCCGCGCTGCAAACCATCGTGTACGGTGGGGCGGCGACGTATGGTTTATATAACAGGTGCGCGAACTCGCGCGTCGGCGAGCGACGCGACGACGACGACGACGATGACGCTCGGGACGATTAGGGCACGCCCCATTCATGAATCTCTCATTCCTCACGTCCCGCGACTATGACGACGATTGGCGTTCCGTGGACTGACGCCTTGGCCCGCCGTGTATTTCTTTTTTGTTTCCGTGCAGTCTGTTCAACGTCGAGGGCGGTCACCGCGCCATCGTGTACAATCGATTCGTCGGCGTCAAGGACAAGGTGTACGCGGAGGGGACGCACTTCATCATTCCCTGGGTCGAGCGTCCGTACGTCTATGACGTTCGCGCGCGCGCGCACCAGGTGAATTCGCAGAGCGGATCGAGAGATTTACAGATGGTGAACATCTCCATTCGGGTGTTGACGCGACCGGATGCGAATAAATTACCAGACGTGTACCGCACGCTCGGGATGGATTTCAACGAACGGGTGCTTCCGAGCGTCATTCACGAGACTGTCAAGTCTGTCGTGGCGCAACACAACGCCGCCGAGTTGATCACGAAGAGAGAACAAGTGTCTTTATCCATCAGACATCTATTGAAGAAGCGCGCGGCGCAGTTTAACATGGTTTTAGACGATGTCTCGCTCACGGCGTTGACCTTCGGCCGCGAGTACACGGCGGCCATCGAGAGTAAACAGGTGGCGCAACAGGAGGCGGAGCGCGCCAGGTTCATCGTCGACAAGGCGAAACAGGAGAAATTATCCGCGGTGATTCAGGCGGAAGGGGAGGCGAAATCTGCCAAGCTCATCGGGGAGGCCATCGCGAGCAATCCGGCGTTTTTGACGCTCCGTAAAATCGAAGCCGCGAGAGCGATCGCGCAAACCATGGCCAACTCGAACAACCGCGTCATGTTGAGCGCGGATTCGCTCTTGTTGAATTTACAGGATGAAAAGAAGTGAGCATAGGAGCGCGCACGTAGAGATTGTTAGAACACACTAAACGTTACAATTCCTATTCGATACGCTCGACGAACGTAGGCGCTCCCGGCTCGCGAAACGTTCCTCGGCGACGACGAGGCGACCGACGAACACATCGTGCGTCATCATAGAGACAGCCCCGCGCGCTCACTCGCCCTTTCCATCCTTGGACGCGCGCACACGGTCGTCGAGTTCGCGAACACTCGGTGGTCGTTGGCGCGCGATCAGCACGAGCCACAGCACGAGCGCGCAGACGTGAAGAGCGGCGAGACCGAGGGCGAACACGTGAATCTTGCTGTATTCCCCCTTGTCGTTCACCGCGAGCGAGGCGATTCGCTCGAACATGATCGCGAACGACGAAGCGATGGACGGGGAATGGGGCGTCTCGGCGACGGCGAGCGTCGTTTCGCGTGTGACGTGTTGATTGTTTTTTACAGAGTGAGTGAACGTGAACGATTAGGCGGCCAT
>PVBE011683177.1_pt1 | contig 13644 bp, 10 predicted proteins | sample 1631181 | NCBI WGS metagenome assembly PVBE01 (sample SAMN08397723, study PRJNA350692) | Marine metagenome, whole genome shotgun sequencing project. | isolation source: water | place: Pacific Ocean | collected 2012-04 | reverse complement strand
CCGCCCATGCCGCCCATCGGATCCATGCCACCCATGCCACCCATGCCAGCCGCGGCTCCGTGGTCTTCCTCATCCGATGGAACACTTGTAATGGTGCAGTCGGTTGAAAGCAACATACATGCAACCGATGCAGCGTTTTGTAACGCACAACGATCTACCTTTGCGGGAGTTAATACACCATCTTTGAGCATGTCGCCATATTCAAGTGTCAGTGCATTAAAGCCGTTGCTTCCTGACATTTCGGTTACTTTCGCAACCACGACGGAGCCTTTTGCGCCGGCGTTATCCGCTATTGTTTGTAGGGGCAGGGTCAAAGCCTCGCGAACGACGTCAAATCCTATTTTTTCATCGCCTTTTACAGATGATTTCGCTTTAAGGAGCGAATCAATCGATCGAATGAAACTCACACCACCACCTGGCACTACCCCTTCTTCAATTGCGGCTCTTGTAGCGTGCAAAGCATCTTCAACACGTGCCTTGCGTTCCTTTAGCTCGGCTTCTGAAGCAGCGCCAACATTAATTTGAGCGATGCCCCCCGCGAGTTTTGCGAGACGCTCTTGTAATTTTTCACGGTCATAATCGGATGTGCAATTTTCAATTTCAGCACGAATCCGGCCAATCCTATTTTGAATTTCCTTTGAAGTGCCCGCCCCCTCCATGATTGTTGTTTCTTTATTTGTTACTTCAATCTTCTTTGCTTGACCAAGTTGGGTAAGGCTGATTTTCTCAATATCAATCCCAAGGTCTTTCATGATTGCTTCGCCACCAGTTAATACTGCAATGTCTTCGAGCATTGCTTTTCGACGATCGCCATAACCCGGCGCTTTGACGGCAACAACTTGTAACACACCTCGGAGTTTGTTAATCACAAGAGTTGAGAGTGCTTCGCCCGTGATATCTTCAGCAATAATGACAAGCGGTCGCTTTGACTCCATTACTTTTTCAAGAAGGGGAATAATCTGTTTCGCAGAATCAATTTTGTCTTCATAAATGAATACCAAGGGCTTTTCTAATGTGGTCGTCATATTGTCAACATCAGTTACAAAGTTTGGGCTTAGGAACCCACGATCGAACTGCATGCCTTCGATAACATCAACCGTTGTATCTAGAATTTTCCCTTCCTCAACAGTAATCACGCCATCTTTGCCAACTTTGGAAAATGCTTCAGCCATAATTTTGCCGACCTCTGGATCATTGTTCGCAGAGATGGTTGCAACGGCTTCGATGTTATCCTCGACCGATCGTGACATATCATTGATTGACTTTGTCACCGAAACAGTCGCTTTACGAATACCCCGAACCATCGCGTTTGCATCACAGCCTGAAGCAAGATGGCGAAGACCGCTTTTGAATATTGCCTCAGCGAGTACTGTTGCTGTAGTTGTTCCATCGCCCGCATCATCAGAAGTCTTTGAAGCGACTTCTTTGACGAGCTGCGCGCCTTGATTCTCGATTTTATCTCGAAGCTCAATTTCCTCTGCAACGGTCACACCGTCCTTGGTCACTGTTGGACCACCCCACGATTTATCTAGGATTGCGTTCCTTCCACGAGGTCCAAGTGTAGATTTCACTGCTAATGCAAGTTTTTCAACACCTTGCAACAATTTTTTTCGGGCTTCACTGTCGAATGCCAGATCTTTTACGGCCATTTATTGGTCTCCTGCTGGTTGATACCCGCACATTGCGAGAACCACTTCCTTTCTTACCTGGGGCACGTTGCCATCGGTGAGTTAATACAGGTACAAATTCGATGCCAAACGCAAACTCCCATACCCCAATTTTCTCCAAATAGTGGTCTTTTCTACCGCCAACGACCAACTTGGTCTATTTCGCCCTGCCATCGTGGCAGATAGTTGGAGAACAGTCCCAAACTCTGAGCCGGAGGCGATGTCTCTGACACCTAGAAGTGTCAGACAAGTTGATCTTTTTACCCGAACTGAATCTTATATCAGGTCCACCGAACCGCCCACATTAAGATTTCGGTTTCAGTAGCGTATTGAGCATCGGTGGCGGAGTAATCAACGCTTGGCGAATCCATAATGTGTTTCGAAGCAAATATCCTAAGCCAATCACAGTAAGAGAAATACTCATAATCATGATGATTAAGCCCAATATTGACAGGTTCGATTCTTTGGGCGCTGTCATCACAAATGTTCGACCAACTATAACAACGACCAGTGCAGCGAGTAAATCATTCATTCGCTGGCGACTTCCTTGGGCTTGTCGAAATGCGCGGCTTCGTAAACCAAGGCGAGGAATTAGTTTTCGGAATCCAGAAAATACAAGCCCTGCTGAAATCACCGGAAGGCAGGTGTCAAATAACATTGCATATTGATCATTCGACATTCCTGGACGAATCAAAAACCAAAGCGTTAGAATCATGCTTACGGACCAACATAAAATTCCACATCCCGCCAATAGAATTCCCCCTCGACATCCAACAAGTTCTTTTCGCTGACACATTCGCATCATTGGAACTAGAAAAAGAAACGAAAGAAATCCAATTCCAGCAGCAGCCCAGATCACTGCTGTTACTGGAAATGTCCGAAGAAAGTGTGGAATAGGAAGTGAACTTGGCGCATCAATGAGTAAAGCGATTATGGCGAGAATAAAAGAAATAGTAAACGATGCAACAATTCCAGTAATTGCTATACCGATTGTTTTTGGGTTTTGAATTGGGGTTAATCTCCTTGAAGCAGGATCCACCGTTTCAATTATGGTGAGACGCAGTGGCTCCCCGCATTCTGGACAGTCGCCATCTGCTTGCAAACCTCGAAGGTCATACCCACAACGAGCACAGGGTAATGACTGTGCAATAACCATTTTTTTTAGATCAGCTGCAATGGGTGGTGGAGGCGGAACTTCAGCAGGAGAATTCATGGGCATATAACACCAATATCTGGAAAATTGCGGTAATACCCATCGTAATCAAGACCATACCCAACAACAAATTCGTCTTCAATCTCAAATCCAACGTATTCACAAGGAACTTCCATCGCCGAGGGTAATTTCTTTCGTAAAAGTACGCATGACTGTATTGTTTTTGGTTTGAGTGACTGCAATTCACTTCGAATGCGTGTGAGTGTTTTGCCTGAATCGAGAATATCGTCAACAAGAAGTACATGTCGATCTTTCACATCTGGAGGATCGCCAATCGTTGGATTGTTATTGCTAGTTGTAGATTTTCCAATATAACTACTCGCGGTCATCAGTTGTATGCGTATTTTCATAGGGAGATGTCGCATTAAATCAGCAACAAAAATCAGCGATCCAGTCATTATCGCAACAAGTACAATTTCTTGATCAGCATCAACTTCCTCTAAATGTTTTGTAATTGCTTCACCCAATGCTCGCACCCTGTCCGAAATTGCGCCCCGAGCAATTAAAATGTGATCGATATCTCTAATCATCATTAAGTTCCTTGCATCCATGTTAGTGCTACGTACGCAAACCCAAGTAAAGTCGAAAACGCGACGGCATCCGTCACCATTATGAGAAAAATGGCAGATGCTTGTGCTGGGTCTGCACCAACACGACGCATGATGAGTGGGATTGCCGCCCCTGTATATGTGCCAATCCCCATCGAAACAACCATTGCACATGCAACAATAATTCCAAGTTTCGTTGCAAGTTGTTCGCTTCCAAATATCCATAACAACAATGCAACAGAGCCTCCGATTGTAATCCCAGCGACAAGCCCCACAAAAAGTTCTCATCTCATTAGGGGTACAATGCGGTCTCGTCGAACTTCGTCTAATACAATTCCTCTCAATGTCACGGCAAGAGCTTGGTGCCCTGCATTTCCTGCAAGCGCTGCAATGAGCGGCATAAATACAGCAAGTAGTGCAACTTCTTTGATGAGAGATTCGAAGCCAAGAACAATATATGTTGCGGGCAACATCATGATTGCAGAAACAATCAGCCAAGGCATTCGACCTTTAAGTTTCTCGCCTAGACCAGAATACACTGCTTCGCAAGCACCGGCACCAACTGTTTTCTGAACATCTTCGGTTTGTTCTTCTTCAATGATGTCAATGACATCGTCAACAGTGATAATTCCAAGCAAGCGATTCGATGAATCAATGACCGGAAGCATTTCATATCCATACCTATCAAATTCACGTGCAACTTGCTCTCGATCTGTTCCGCTGTGTACTGCTGCTACTTTTTGCTCCATTATTTCAAAAACCGTTTGATTAGAAAGACCAATAAGTAATGCTCTTAGACTTACAATTCCTACTAATTCATCGCTGGTATTTGTAACCGGTAAATCTTGCACATGCTCTGGTAATTCTCGCTTTTGAAGAACAGCGACAACTTCAGTTATTGTCATTGACTCTAATAGAGAAACAAAATCGGTTGTCATCATGCCAGCAGCTGATTCTTCTTCATAATCACAGAGTTGGCGAAGTTTCCTTGCATATGAAACTGGCATACAAACAAACAGAGGCTCTATGAACGCTTCATCAAGACCGCGGATAATCGAAACAGCATCATCAGGAGCCATGATGGTTAAAAGAGTTGCAGCATATTGTTTTCGATCGTCTTCAAATAGATCTTCAATAATTGTGACTGCAAGGGGCACTTCCATTTCAGAGAGTGCATCAGCCGCTGCGTGATCTTCCATAAGCTCGATGACTTCAGCAGCTTCAACATCATCAAGATCTTCAAGCGTGTCTGCAGCGTCGGCGGCTTTTTGTTTTGTTACCGCGGTTGCCAGCGCAGAGATATCGATCGTGTGAGACATCAACGTAGCAACACGTTGGTCCTCGGGTGATACATCTTCAGCAACTTCTACAATTAAATCTTCTGCTTTTTTTTTCTCATCAGCCGTCATATCAAGCGATTGTACGAGAGCACGCGAATTGTTGCTCAATCGTCATCTACTGGCTTCGTTCGTCTTTTGGGTAATTGCCCGAGCCTTGTTCCCTCACCAGTGGGCGTTTCTTCATCTGATTCAAAGCGTGGTAAATTTTCTCCGACAATCTTGACACCTGTAAAATGATCGGTGATTATTTTTACAGCATCTGCAGGATCATCCACTAAAGAAAACAAATCGAGATCATCGCCGTGGATTGTTTCAAATTCTTCGGCAAGAGACGAACGCATCCATTCGATCAAACTACCCCAGTAGTCTTTTCCCACCAAAATGACTGGAAATGGTTGTATTTTTAAGGTCTGAATGAGTGTTAATGATTCAAAAAATTCATCAAGGGTTCCAAATCCACCCGGGTAGATCACAAAACCACTTGCATACTTCACAAACATCACCTTTCGTATAAAAAAGTAGCGAAAATCAAGTTCCAAGGTTTGATAGGGATTGGATTCTTGTTCTTGGGGAAGTGCAATATTCAGCCCAACAGAGGTTCCTCCCGCCTCAAAAGCCCCTCGATTCGCTGCCTCCATAATACCCAGACCACCGCCTGTAATGACAGCAAAACCAGCGTTTACGAGGTGTTTTCCACACTCTACTGCAGATTGGTAATGTGGACTCTCCTCTGGAAGGCGTGCAGAACCAAAAACAGAAACAGCTGGTGAAAGTTTGCAAAGGGCGTCTATTGCCTCAACGAATTCTCCCTGAATCCGTAGAACTCGCCACGATTCGAGTGAAAGGTTAGTATTTGGCATTTTTAAAAATCCTTTGTTTTTGCTGCAAGTTGTTGCTGTTACTTGACTTACGTGTGACGATTTGATTTAAATTGGGAAAGATGATAGAATAGCACGGCTATGGCAACTTCAAAGACAACAACAAAAAAGAAAACCACAAAGCGATCGACAAAAAAGACAAAGGGCAAAAAAAATCCCCCTATTGAAACTTTTTCTGCCGCTGTTCACTACCTATTGGACCAGACGGATTACGAGAGAATGCGTGTTGTTCAATACGACGATACGACATTCAAACTTGACGGAATGAGAGCCCTGCTAAAGGCGATCGGCAATCCTCAGGAAAAAGTAGCGATGATTCACGTCGCTGGAACGGTTGGCAAGGGATCTACTGTTGCGATGATTTGCTCTATGTTGCAGGGAAATGGGTATACCGTGGGAGCATATACTTCACCTCATCTCATTGATATACGTGAACGCGTTGTTGTCAACGGAGAGATGGTTGACGAAAGTACGTTCACCGAACTATTAAAACTTGTCGTACGAGCTGCTACAAAAAATGGATTGACTCCAACATTTTTTGAATTAATTACAGCAATTGCGTTCAAATATTTCGCTGACGAAGCCGTAGATCTTGCCGTCATCGAAACTGGCCTTGGTGGCCGCCTAGATTCAACGAATGTTATTACTCCTCTTATGACATTGATTACAAAAATTGATCTTGATCACATCAATATATTAGGAACAACCGTTGAAGAAATTGCTCGTGAAAAAGCCGGTGTTTTCAAATCATCTGTTCCAGCAATTAGTGCCCATCAATGCGAGGAGGTTACAAACGTGCTCAAAGAATGTGCTGAATCAACGGGAACAGAGGTTCAAGTTGTTGCACAAGATATTGAATTTAGCGCGAGATTTGGCGGTGGCATTGATGGAAAACAACACACTCGAATTTGTGTCATCACGGAAGAATCTCAATATATGCACATTCCGGTTCCACTCAATGGTGAGCATCAAGCGACAAACTGCGCGCTTGCAATTTCTGCAATTGATCTACTGAAAAAAATAGGATATACGTTTGATGATCTCACCATTTATGACAGCCTTGCAAAAACTTCTATAAGTGGTCATATGGAGGTTGTGTGGGAACGACCGAGGATTCTTGTAGATGGTGCGCATAACCCAACCTCTTTGAAAACGCTGATTAAAGCCGTGGGTGCTCATATTCCGTACGATTCTATGGTTTGTGTCTTTGGCTGTTGCCAAGATAAAGATGTCCATGGAATGCTTGAACAGATTTCACTCGGTGCAGACAAAATTATCTTTACAAAGGCGGAAGGAAATCCACGTGCCACCGAGCCCAAACTGCTTCAAAAACAATTTGAAGAAATCAGTGGAAAAATGACACAGGTTACCGAAACACTCCCAGAGGCGTTAGAAATCGCTGCTCAAGCAGCAAGTCGTGAAGATTTAATCTGCGTCACTGGAAGTTTTTACCTCGTTGGTGAAACCAAATCTCATCTGTGCCAACTTGCCTCAAAAAAATAACGAATACTGCGGTATCCTGCCCCACGTATGACCAGTAAGCCCGAAACATTGATGGCTCATCGGTATTGTGCAGACGTTGCAAATGATCTTGAAACACGTTGGCAATCCTCTTGGGCAAAAGACCGCGTTAATTCCGTAGGCAATCCGGGTGATGAGGGTTTTGACGAATCAAAACCTAAATTTTATTGCCTAGATATGTTTCCGTATCCGAGTGGAGCGGGATTACATGTTGGTCATCCTGTTGGATATATTGGTAGCGATATTCTTTCGCGGTTCAAACGGATGAAGGGGTATAACGTACTTCACCCTATGGGCTGGGATGCGTTTGGCCTACCTGCAGAACAGTATGCAATCGAAACGGGTGTTCACCCAGCGACCACAACTAAAAAAGCAATTGATACATATCGAAGCCAACTTCAGCGTATCGGTTTTAGTTACGACTGGTCTCGGGAGTTTGCAACAATCAATCCAGAATATTACAAATGGACACAGTGGATTTGGCTACAGGCATACAACGCTTGGTATGACCCACGTTCACATTGTGGCAAACCAATTAAAACTCTTGTTGATGCGCTTGAAAGCGGAGCAATTACTCCAGAAGAAGAGCCGTGGGATTCTATGGATACAAATGCAAAAACTGCGTATATCGATAACCACCGGCTTGCATACCTTGGCGAGCAAGTTGTCAATTGGTGTCCAAAACTTGGAACAGTCCTTGCAAACGAAGAAGTCATTGATGGAAAAAGTGAACGGGGAGGTCATCCGGTTATTCGCAGACCTTTGAAACAATGGATGTTTCGAATCACGGCATATGCAGACAGATTACTTGAAGATTTGGAAGGACTCGACTGGCCGAAGTCGACATTGCGAATGCAGCAAGAATGGATTGGTCGTAGTGAGGGCGCTGACATTCACTTTCCCATCGTTGGCTTGGATGACTCCATTCTCGTCTACACCACAAGACCAGACACGTTGTTTGGTGTAACCTTTATGGTGCTTGCGCCCGAACATCCGCTTGTCGAAACAATTCTCGCAAAACCGTCAGCAGAAATTGATGTTGGACCAATCAAAGAATATGTCGATGAAGCAAAAAATCGTGCTGATGTTGATCGCATGGCAGAACAAAAAGATACGTCGGGTATCTTTACCGGTCTTCATGTATTGAACCCAGCCACGGGTGAACAAATACCGGTTTGGATTGCAGATTACGTCTTAATGGGGTATGGGCACGGGGCAATCATGGCTGTACCAGCACATGATCAGCGTGATTATGATTTTGCGGAATCGTTTGGTATTCCAATCCGAAAAGTTGTTCAACCTAAAGATACGAAAGAAGATAGTTGTTTTTCGGGCGATGGCATATCGATTAACTCGTCAAGTGAAATTGTCTCTATCGATAGCCTTGAAACAGAAAAAGCAAAAGAAACGATTATTGATTGGCTTGTTTCTTCTAACATTGGAAATGCAAAGGTCAACTATCGATTACGAGATTGGTTGTTTTCCCGTCAACGATATTGGGGTGAACCATTCCCGATTGTCTTTGATAGCAATGGGCAACATTATGCTGTTGGGGAGAACGCACTCCCTGTTGAACTTCCAAACCTTGAAGATTACGAACCAGTTGAGTCAGATGACCCACAACCCCTGCTTGCAAAAGCAACCGATTGGGTGAAGACAACAGCCAGAGAGGCGTGCATTGACCCGAGCCTACTCCCTCCGAACTCAATAGTCACACGTGAAACAAACACCATGCCCGGTTGGGCTGGGTCTTGTTGGTACGAAATTCGTTTTTGTAGCCCCCACGACACACATCGATTTGTCAATGCCAAAGCAGAAAAATATTGGATGGGCAACGGCATTGATTTATACATCGGTGGAGCGGAACATGCTGTACTGCACCTGTTATACGCCCGTTTTTGGCATAAACTTTTGTTTGATCTTGGAGAAGTATCATGCAAAGAACCCTTCCAAAAATTGTTCCACCAAGGAATGCTCACGAGTTTTTCATATCAACGAAAAAATAAATCTCTTGTGCCATCAACGAAAATAGAAGAACGCGATGGAAAATTTTACGAAATTGAAACAGGGGATGAAGTTTCCCGCGTTATTGCAAAAATGAGTAAATCCCTTCGTAATGTTGTCAATCCAGATGACGTCATTTCAGAATATGGGGCGGACACCCTTCGTTTGTATGAAATGTACATGGGGCCATTAGAAGCATCTGCGCCATGGAATACACGAGATATTATTGGTGTTCATCGTTTCCTTCAGCGTGTCTGGCGACTTGGAATTGAAGAGACAACTGGTTCGCTTCGAGATACTCTTGAAACAAGTGCCAATGAAACTGTAGAGCGTGCACTTCACGCAACAATCAAAAAGGTTACGCAAGACATTCCTAAACTTGCACACAACACTGCAATCGCTTCAATGTTTGAGTTTGTAAACACTGCGACTTCCGAAGGTGAAATCACTACCGATCAACTTGAGCAGTTTGTAAAAATCCTTTCTCCTTTTGCTCCACACATTGCACAAGAAATATATTCGAGAATTGGTGGAACTGGTTATGTTTCCATGCAACCATGGCCCGAATTTAATTCAACATTACTTGTCGAAGAAACGATGGAGATACCCGTTCAAATAATGGGTAAAGTTCGAGGAAGGATAACAATTCCTGTAAATGCTGATGCAACGGATATTGAAAACTTGGCTCTGCAAGATGCTCAAATTAGTCCGTTGCTCGAAAATCTTACCGTAAAAAAAGTTATTGTAATCCAAAATAAAATTATTAACATAGTTGCGAAATAACACATGAAGAACGAATTTGATTTATTAGAATTTGCCGGAATTTCAGATGAACGCCCATGGGAAATATCTCCCCCTGCCCCAACTGATTTAAGGGCTGTCGTTTCTAACGAACAAATAATGACCGTCGAAGAAATCGGCAAATCGATTGCGTCGTTCATCGGCGAAACAATTGAAGCAGAGGAAATTGAACCGCCTGATGAGGAGTTGCCTTGGGCAATGCGGGTTCGAATTGTTGGTCTCCCCTCTGATATTATTCTTTGGGCAGAGCCGTTAAGCGAAGCAATAAAAGAAACAACCGGGATACAAACTGGGTGGATTCTTGCGTTGCAGACAATATTACACAATGGCGATCCACTCACTCACTTTTCTAATCTCATGCGGCTGCTTGGGGGTGTCGATATGCCCATCGAGAGCGTGTGTGATGTTCCAACCGGAAGATGGTTTACAAAAGAAATAATTGAAACTGTTTTTGTTCATGATGACATTGAGCCTCCTGAGGAAGTACTTTGGATTACACGACTTGTTGAGGAACCAGAAGGCGGAGACCCAGAAGACCGCTGGGCATGGATTACAACACATGGGCTTACTCGTTGTGGACGGGCGGAACTTGAAATGCTTGGTGTCCCTGCTGTACTTTCTTCTGAAGCGGTACATCTAGTTGATGGGTTAGCGGCACTCACTCTGGAAACCCCGCTTCCACCCATTGGTCAACCGATTTCACTTGGATCAGAGTTACTCGTATCGCTTTTGGAATGTGAAAGAGCAATCCCAATGCTTCGAGATGGAATGCCTGGGCGAGAAGGTCGCAATACTCCTTCTATTGTCATTTCATCACATGATGAAACAAGCGTGTATCCTCACGATGCACTTACTATCCTGCAGATGGGTGAAACGGCTGTGATGAAAACACTTCGAAGTACGAATCGCCGCGCTACATTAGCGAAATCAAAGTGGACTCTTCTTTTAAAAGCTGCAAAAAATATTGGAACAAGTGAACACGCAACATGTCTTGCGCAGGTTCCATGGTCAAACAACGAAGATGAAAATTCTCCAAGAGAATATCTTTGGTTCAGAATTGTTGAAATAAGTACTGATACGATTACTGGTGAACTCGCACACAAGCCCGCTCTTGTTACATCGCTCGAAGAAGGACACCGAGAAGAAATTATCAAGGCTGATATTACCGATTGGGTTGTAATGACACCTGTTGGTCCAATGGGCCCCGGAGACGCAGAAGCGATTGATGATTTTTTAGATCAATTCAAAAACTGAAGTACAAGCACTCCCACGCCTGCGATCAGTGCAAGGACAACGCAAAAAAATGCAATCCTCGCAGTGATTGGCATTGACTTTGGCTGAAATGGAGGTGAGTCACTTCCAGGGGCTTCTAATTCATCCCAGTCGATATCAATGGAGTGTCGTTTGTTGTCAAGAAGTATTTGCCTCGCTATTTCAACATCTTCTTTTTTCACTTGCAGGGGTACTCCAAGCCGACCTGAAGTGAGACCTACCCCAACACCAATCGTTGGCGTCGCGAAAACAAACGCTTCAATGCCATTGTCTTTCAATAGGATGGCCAAGATATTCGCTTCAAATTCTGTCGGTGGACAAATAAGCGTGACAAGATCTTTGCTCATGCGAAACTATCCTCATCGTTCAATGGTGGTTGAATCACATCGATGACTCGCTCCATTCGTGGAATGAGCCAGTGTAATTTTTGTTCCACCATTTTCAAAAATGCCGAACCGCGGACTCTTCCAAAACTGCCCGTTTTATGAATTGGAATAATACTTTCAACAATCAATGCCTCAATCATAAGGGATGGGAATATCGATCGTTCGGATGCCATGATGGGTAGCGTTGTAAATTGATCGTACGCTTGTACCATTGATTGAATCGTGTGCCCTCGAAACGAATTTGGCCATTGCTCTACATTTTCTGCTCCGCCCATTCGCATAGAGAATTGCAATGCACCATTTGCAATATCTGTGATTCTTGGGCAAATACGTAGTGAATCAAAATCAATAACTGCAATAATTTCGCCATCTTTATACAGCGTATTTCCCGGATGCCAATCGCCGTGCACAATACTCGTTGGTAATGTCGAAAACCCAACCGACTCGACCATGGTGTAGGCAGTCTCATATTGTTCACGTAAAAATGCAACTGTATCTAACATCCCTTCGTGGTGTTCTGGTTTTTCGTGTTTCACCAAAATATCGTGAACTTCAGTAATAACCGCAAAAAAATTCTCGCCCTGATGAAATGATATCTTTTTTACGGCTGGTTCTAGATGAAATTCACGAAGGATGTTATGAAAATGAGCTAGAACCCTTCCAGACTCCGCAGCTGCTGGATTTGATTTATCGAACCGTTTTCCATAAATGAACCTAAATAACTCATAGATTCTATTGTCGTGTTCGACGAAGGTATTACCATCGATTGTTTCAACAAGTCCGGCAACAGGAAATCCGTGTTCCTTAAGACGATTCTGCACTTCATGAGCATATTCAACTTGAGCGAGAACATCGTTTCCATGTGCTCTTCTCTTGAGCAAAAATTTGCCTTTTGATGCACCAACTAGCATTTTTGCGGCTCTGCGTGAGCCCTTTCGATAATCTGAAATCCGTTCAATTGCCCCGATGTCATATCTGCTAAGCACAATTGCAAGATCTTGCCCATCTATCTCCTCGGCAACCGTTGAATCGTCAACAAGTGGTCCAAGCCGTGGCGCACGGTCAATATTATCTGAATCGTTTTGCATGGTGTCATTTTAGCGATGGGGACTGCCCCCTGGGGACTGACCCAAAATCATCGTTAAGAGCAACGTCTTGGACACTGCTATCTGTGGAGATTCTATGTATTTGCTTGGAGTAAAGAACTATTCTGCGTTCTGAACTTGTTCCTTAATTCGATCAACGGCACCCTTTATTTCAACAATGCGGCGACTTGTGTCGCCATCGAGACATTTGCTTGCAATTGTATTTGATTCTCTGAGCATTTCTTGGGCTAAAAAGTCTAGGGTTCTTCCAATTGGTTCTTGATCGGAACCCGAAATTAATTCTCGATATTGATGAAGATGTCCTTCTAATCGAGAAATTTCTTCAGCAATATCAGTCTTTTCTGCAAAAAGAGCAACCTCGCGGAGTAAATCGACATCTTCGACACTTTTACCAATTTCAGAAAGTAAATTTTGAACACGTTGACGAAGGCGCGTTTGATACTCCTCCACAATCTCGGGTGCTCTCTCTTTAATGAAAGAAAGGTGCTTTTCAATTTCCTCAAGATGAATACAAAGATCTTCCTCGAGTGCCTTGCCCTCTCGTTTTCGCATATCGATAACACCGTCGCACGCTGTTTGAACAAGATTCATCAACGTAGATTTATTCCTTTCCACTACATCATCATTTGAATCGTTACTCAAAACACCTGGTAACAAAAGAAGACGACTCATATCAATTGTGAGCGAGGAATCTACTTCTTTTAATTGATCGACATATTTTCCAAGCACATCTTTGTTAATCGTTGCAATGCCATGCTCAGATGTGTCGATAAATTTTACGATTACCGTCACGCTTCCTCGAGAAAGTTGTTTGGAAACCGCAACATCAATAGCTGTTTCAAGACTTTGGAGTGGCTCGGGGAGGCGAATTGTTGCTTTGTAAAATTTATTGTTTACAGTTCGAATCT
>PVBE010352280.1_pt1 | contig 13644 bp, 8 predicted proteins | sample 1631181 | NCBI WGS metagenome assembly PVBE01 (sample SAMN08397723, study PRJNA350692) | Marine metagenome, whole genome shotgun sequencing project. | isolation source: water | place: Pacific Ocean | collected 2012-04 | reverse complement strand
GGATAAAACTAAACCATCATCAATATCTCCCCCAAAGAACAAATCGCCAATTTCATCACTCGAAAGACCTCTGTCAAATATCGAAACACCATCGAGCGCCCCATTAAGTGGACAATTTTTTGATGAGGCTCTTCGGCCCAGGTTCACCGTACTGAAAGCCGTCGTGCCAACCGTGCCATCCGCCTTGACCTCGCCGTTCACATAGAGAACTATTTCTTCGGAATCCGCATCATAAGTGACAGCCATATGGTTCCATTCCCCAAGTTCAACCGCCTCTTCCGACATGATTGATATATGTCCATTCGCATGATTCCACAAAACCCGGGGCTTTCTTACATTCCCTCCTGTATGAAACCCAAGGGTATGTCCCGCGCCCGCACCTTCAAAGGCCGCTGATATGGCAGTTCCGTAAGCCGAATCTGCATCCAAGCGAACCCAGGCAGCCCATGTGGTCGAGGTCATTTCCGTCAGATCAGTTACCGCCACGTGCCCTATACCGAGGGAGACTGCATTGTCGGATTCCCCATCCACCCACTGACTGTTTGAATCCGCAATACCAAGAAGTGTCCCATCATGGCCATTTCCTGACGAATCCTTGGCCAATTCACCACCTGTCTCGTCCAACTTTAAATGAACCAAGAGTCCATCTTGAGCCATCACTCCCACTGAAGTGAGCAACAGTGAAAACATAACCTTCAATAAAGGTTTCCGCATTTTGTTTAATGATACTTTCATTTTGTTTTTGGTTTAAAAATATAATTCGTTACCCGCACCAAAGGTCAGTTTGGGGTATTTAGCAAATGAGGATGCTTGTTTCCACTCAACGTGCCCGTCTAGATAGGCATGGTTAGATCCCCCGGGAGCATCCCCTAGCTCATTATAGTGATTAACGCCTCTCTCATTAAGCAATCCCATGGGACCCATCACCTTTCCTCTGCGCCCCCATTTTCCGCCCCATTTCCTGGTCAAGTCGGTCAGCAGCACCTTGAAATGAGGAGTGTCTGTTTGTTTTTGTGCAAACACCGGTTTTTTAGGACTCATTCTCGATATGGCCGGGTTCTCCCCATAGTGGGGAGATCCTGCCCAATAAAAATAACCCATTACACTGTTGGGGGCGGATGGACCTCCAATGTTCCATATTTCTTCGTTGTTCCAACCGTAGTTTTCAGGGCAATAAAACATCTTACGGGGCAATGAATATTTCAACATGATGGTATCACGGAATGAACGGGTCATCCAGTATGGCAAATTGTTTTTGGTCGATGGGAATCTACCTTCGCCATCATCTGCATACATACTAAGGGAAAGAACCCACTGTCGCTCGTTATTCTTGCATGATGTTATGTTCGCACTTCTTTTGGCCCTACCAAGAGCCGGCAGCAACAACGCCGCCAGAATGGCAATAATTGCGATGACCACCAGTAACTCAATCAAGGTAAATGCCCCGCGGCCCCTTGTTCTGTTTCCTCTCAAACGCCTAATTATTGCTTGTTTTGATGGACTGGTCACACTCGCTTAATTTTGTTTATTGCAGACTGCATCGGAATGTTCAACTTATAGTCAGGAATCTGTTACTTCAAGCGATTTTGCGTAAATTTTTTAAGAATTTGAGTCATTAATCCCGTAACATCGGACTTCAAACAGCGAGGCCGGCACATCGGCCCCCGGGTGATCGATTTCAAGCATGAGGAGATCGGTCGAGATGGGCGGGTCGAAATCCCATGTGTTGCGGGTTCGATGGTTGTCCTTGCACTCCACGATCACGCGACCATCGGCGCCTTTGATCCGGTACGAGGCGACACAGAATGGCATCACTGATTCGGGATGCGGAATGAGCACTGATTCCATCGGGTGATCGCAGTCGGTGTCGAACCCAAGCACGATGCGGTTGATGGTCCGCGGCTTGTTCCATCGCAGGGTGAGCGTGGGATGAGGATCCCGCGGGTCCGCCACCCAGGCATTGGGCGCGGAGATTGGTCTGGCAACGCCGTTGCGGATCGATTCGGCGGTGAAGGCGGTTTGCGGCGGGGTGATCTTGACCGCGAGGTTGTGGCCTTCGGGTCGGCGTTCCGGTCGCCAGAATTCAAACTTGTCCATGCCAATATCCTTCTCCGGCGCCTGGACATTGCCGCGGGCGACCGCTGACTTGACACGGTTGACCAGAGCCAGCACGCCGGTCACCCGCATACGGCTGCAACGCACAGACACGCGCGTGTTGGCCAGCAGGCAGACGAATCCATATTGAGCTTGGTCGATAACGGCCTCCGGCTGAAGCACGACACGCGCCGGATCACCGGCGCTCAAATCCAAGCGACCGGCGGCCACCATGAGATCGGGTGTGTGGTTTTCATGCCGGCTGCTGAGGCGCAGTTGCCACTCAATTTGAGTGGATTCTGTGGCTTGAAGTTCGATCTCGAACTTGGGCGCTGGTCCCGCCTGGAGCGGCACCAGCATGGCGCGGGAATCGGTCAGGGGCAGGGTCGGACCTTCGAAGTCCAGCTCGCCCAGAGCCCATTCGCTCGAGGCTTCGATGACGGCGGACTGGACCAGGTCTTCAGAGTCCTCAAGGTAGCGTCCGGGAATGTATTGGCCGGCTTTCAGGAGTTCGCGTTGCAGTTCGAGCAAACGGGGCCCCGAAGACAGATCTGCCGGCAGTAGTTCATGACGACGGCAGAGAACGGCGGCCATACCCACGGCTTGACCACCGTGTGCGCAAGTGGCCATCACCCTGGTGGAACTGAAAGCCACATGGGACGCGCTGATGATGCGCCCGGCGAGGAACAGGTTCCGAATATTTCGACTGTAATAACAGCGATAGGGAATCTGATAGACACCCTTGGCGTGCCACTGATCGCAGCCGGGTCGTTCGCTGAACACTCCATCCGCCGGGTGTAAATCCAAGGACCATCCACCGTAGGACACCGCGTCCGCGTGGTGGCGCTGCTCGACGAGATCCTGCTGGACCAGGATCGTGTCGCCTTCGAATCGCCGGCTCTCGCGCTTGCCCGGAATCAAACCGATCCAGTCCAGCGTCAAGTTTTCGGCTTCGGGAAACTCGCCCGAGTTCTTGATGTGATGCCAAACTCCGTAAACGACCCGCCAAAGTTCCCACTTAATTTCCTCGGTGGCGTGGACCGTGTCCAGACGGCCTCCATACTCTATCCACCACAGCTGACAACCGTGTTCCTTGGTGTTAAACTGGTGGTAACGCGGGATACGCTTAATGTCGTCCAACGCGAATTGGGGCGGGACGAATCTGACGGGCTGCCCGGTGTCGCGGGTGTAAAAATAGATCGAGTGCCCGAGCAGTTCCCCATACTCCTTGTCCGGCGCGAATTTCTCGCCGAATTCTTGCTGAGACTCGGCGCCCATGCGGAAGGCCGCGCCCGACAAGAATCCCATAATGCCGTCACCGGAAGCGTCGCAGAACAAGGGCGCCTCCACTTCGTACAGAGTCGAGTTCTGGCTGCAGAATCCTCGAATGCGCTTGATTGAATCCGACTCATTATCCTTGTCGAGATCGGACACCGAAGTGTTGAGAAGCAGGCGCAGATTGGGTTCGTTAACAACAACATCCAGAATGACGGCGTCCAGCAACACAGGGTTGCCTTCACGGTTGCGGAACATGTTCTCGACCAAAATTTCGTCGATCACTCCGCCTTCCCTGGCCCAGCGGTTGTTATTGCCCATATGGGATGTGGCGCCCAGCACCCAGAGTCGCACTTCACTCCCGGCATTTCCACCCAGGATGGGGCGATCCTGAATCAGCGTGACTTGCAGGCCGGCGCGCGCGGCGGTGACCGCGCAACAAACCCCGGCCAGTCCGCCTCCGACCACCGCGAGATCGCAGGTGATGTGTTCGTTTCTTGTCTTGCGGCTTTTGCTTGGAGGGTCTATGATCACAGTATGCGTCTGGGCCGCCAGCGAGTTTAGTGGTGGATAATCCGCGCCGTCACGTCAGCGCGCCATCAACTCTTGCGGCCCAAATTTTATAGCACAACCGACAGGAATTTTCTCGCTAACTTTGCGTAAAAATTTTAAGAATTTGAGTCATCGATGAAAAAGGCCTTTCCCCGCGTGGCGGTGCTCGTTCCCACCGCGAGCCAATGGGGGCGCGGCGTGGTGACGGGAATCCATAACTACGTGCGCAAGCATACCCCATGGCAGATCTTCGCCGAACCGCACAGCGAACGAGACAAAATCCAAGTGCCCGAAGGATGGCAAGGGGAAGGAATCATCGCTCGCGTCCAAAGTCTTTCCATGGCCAGCACGCTGGAAAAGGCGGGTATTCCCGTTGTTAATGTTTCCGGTATTCGGCTAAAAAAATCCAATTTCCATCAGGTCACCACCGATATCGAGGCGGCGGCGCGCATTGCCGTGGAGCACTTTCTGAATCGTGGATTTAGGAACTTCGGTTACTTTAGTCTGCTGGGGCTTTCCTATGTCTCGGATCAGCAGAGCGCCTACATGCGTCACTTGAAGGAACTGGAGTTTTCCTGCGCGATATATACATCCCCCTCCAAACGCGGCGCCATCGCGGATTGGACTCTCAACATGGATAACTTGGCGGCATGGCTGAAGTCCTTACCCAAACCGGTCGGCATTTTCACCTGGAACGCCAGCAGCGGTCGGCAATTGGTGCATGGTTGTCAATGGGCGGGATTGAACGTGCCCGAAGAGGTCGCCATCTTGAGCGGGGCCAACGACAGCCTGTTCTGCGAGATGTCCCACGTGCCGATATCCGGCGTGGCCGCCGCCACCGAGGCGATCGGACACGATGCCGCGGTCTTGCTGGCTCAACTCATGAAAGGACGACGCCCATCGAGATCTCCAAAACTCATCGCGCCTCTCGGTGTCGTCGCTCGGCAATCGACCGACACGCTGGCGATTCGCGAGAAACCCCTCGCCGACGCCGTCCGCTTCATACGCGAACACGTCGACCAACCCATACAGGTGCAAGATATTCTGGATCATGTGCCGCTTTCCCGCAGCGCGCTGGAACGTCTCTTCGTTCGCGTCCTACAACGAACCCCGGGCGAGGAAATCCGCCGCGTACATTTTGAGCGCGCCAAACACTTGCTGGAGCAAACCGACATGCCCGAGCCTGAAGTCTCGGAGGCGGCCGGCTTTGGTTCGCCCGAATACATGGTCTACGTTTTCACCCGGCAACTCGGCGTGTCCCCGATCCAATACCGCAAGAAAGTCCGCAGCCGATAGGAAGGCGAACAATGCATGCTACAGCGCAATCAGGGGCAACGCCCCTCAATGCGAAGACGCGCCTCGGCGCGCACAAAGACGCAAATTCTTAAATTTTTTATGCAAACTCGATTGAATGCGACAGAGCCCTGCCATTAGAATGACCGCCCTGTAGCCTATTCGAAATGTCGACTCTCGATTACTTAGTCATATTGATCTTCACCTTCGGAGTGATGGCGGCGGGACTATCGTTTGGGAAGTCGGCTAAAAACCTCAAAACCTTCTTCGCCGGAGGCGGAGCGGTGCCCTGGTGGATAAACGGCTTATCCCTTTTCATGAGTTTCTTTTCCGCCGGCACATTCGTGGCGTGGGGATCCTTGGCCTACATGCATGGTTTGGTTTCGGTATCCATCCAGTGGACCATGTGCCTCTCCGGTTTTGCGATCGCGGCTTTTATCGCGGCCAAGTGGAGAAAAACCGGTGTGCTGACCGGTTCCCAGTTTATCGGCGCGCGGCTCGGGCCCGGGGTGCAGAAGGTCTATACCTACCTTTTCATGGCCATCTCGGTTTTCACCAGTGGAGCGTTCTTGTATCCCGTGGCCAAGATTGTCGAGGGCGCCACTGGGTTTCCCTTCCAGTATTCGGTGATCTTCTTGGCACTGGTCATAGTCCTCTACACGGCCACCGGCGGTCTGTGGGCCGTGATTGTCACCGATGTGTTGCAGTTTGTGATACTGGTCGCGGCGGTGATTATCATTGTCCCGCTCGCGTTCGCCAAGATTGGAGGAGTCGGTGAGTTGTTTGAAAGGGCCCCGGAGAATTTCTTTAGCTTGTCGACCAGTGAATTCACCCCCCTCTTCTTCATCGGGTTTGGATTGTACAACCTCTGTTTCATCGCCGGAAACTGGGCCTACGCCCAACGCTACACCAGCGTAAAAACCCCGCGAGACGCGCGCAAGGTCGCGCTGCTGTTCGGCTGCCTCTACACCATTTGCCCCGTCATCTGGATGCTCCCTCCAATGATTCTTCGCATCTATAATCCTTCCCTGGACATCGAGGCGGGAGAAGCCAACCATGCCTACATGTTAATGTCCAAGGAGGTGCTTCCCATGGGCATGCTCGGGTTAATGGTGGGCGCCATGATTTTTGCCACCGCCAGCTCGGTCAGCACCACGCTGAACATCGTGGCGGGCGTGTTTACCAACGATATCTATAAGAACCTTAAAAAGAACGTTGACGACCGGGAACTGATCTTTGTGGCCAGGACATCGACGGCGATCTTTGGGCTGTTGACGATGATAATCGCCCTGTCGGTTGATCGCATGGGTGGTATTCTAAATGTCATCTGGGCGGTTGCCGGAGTGACGGGCGGCGCCATGTACATTCCTACTTTGTGGGCCTTGTTTTCAAAACGTCACACCGGTATCAGTGTCATTACGACAACCCTTGTTTGTCTCTCGGTGAATTCGTTTTTCAAATGGGGAGGACTGTTTGACCTGACCCGGGCTCAGACACAGGCCCTGGGATCAATGCTTCCCCTGACCTTAATGGCAGCCTATGAGATTTATACGTCCATGAGGAAACCTGTGTCTGCGCAATATCTGAGCTATGAAAAAGCTCGTCTTGCTCGTGAGAAAGCTGAGCAGGATCCGGAGGAAAACGAAGAAGAAGCCGCCGAAGCACATCGCGAAAACCGTCACGGTGTTAGGGTAATTGCTTTAGGCGTCATGTCGACCGGACTGCTGATCGCCCTATTGGGCTTCTTTGCGGAATCGGGAACAGTACTGGTGTCAACGGTCGGAACGGTCGTTACATTCGTCGGATGGATAATTTTCAGGAAACGATGACTATGAAACACTTATTACTGGCAATGTGGGTTACGGTTAATTGCCATGCCGCCGTATCGATTTCGCAGGTTGAAGAAAGCAACCCAGCCAATATCCTGGCGCACATGGAAAACGAGCATCTGAAAATCTCATTCATAGGCGCCAAGCGTGATGGCAAGATCACCGCTCGTCCGGTCATGGACGTACGCAAAGAGGACCAGTGGGTTCATGCTCCGCTGGATGAATCGGCGGAATCTTATCAGATCGTTTCGGCACCGGAGAGCGTCACCTATAAACTTCCCCATAGGGTGTTTCACCCGCGCTGGACGGATACTGAGAACGACACGCTCAGGAACGCGCAAGTGATTTGGGAGGCCGGGGAGAATCGTGAAGCGATTGTCGCCTCGGCGACACAGCTCGACGCGCAACGCGTAAGGCTTAACTTTCACCCCCTTGCCGAGGGAACGCTCGAGGCGGTATGGACCCTGAAACCGGGTGAAAAGAGCGTCAAAGTCTCCCTCGAGTTCAGGCCCTCCAAAAAGGGCCAATACGCACTCGGGTATTTCCTCTTCAACCGGAAACCCATGGAAGTGGTGGATGAGCTGCTTTTGCCCATGACGGTTCAGGGTAAGCGTTTTCCTTCCAAGCCCTACACCTACATGCAGACCCAATCTCCCACCCCCATGTCGCTGATGCAGGTTGGGTCAATGACCTGGACCGTGGCGGGGGATCCCGAATCCATGCCCTTCGAATTTCCCGTCCCAGCGAAATCACGCTATGGATTGCAGATCCGCAGTCCGGAAGGACTGTTGCATCCCTCGATTTACGGGCCACTTATTGGGATGCCCGATTCACTAGGCGGTCCGACGGATCCGGTTCAATTTAGTTTTCGTGTATTGGTGCAACCGGGCGATTGGTACGCCGCTTACCGTACGGTCGCCGATGAGATTTTCGGCCTGCATGATTACCGTAAAAACACAGAGTCTTCCATGACAGAGGCGGCGTTGAACATGATCGATCTCTACATGGACGATCAATACAGCGGTTGGTGGAAACGGGCCAAAGCGCCCCACCAGGTTGAATCCAAGAATGGTTCCACTCAAGCTACCCCCCTGACGGCCCTGTCCCTGTACCGCTTGACCGGTGATCGTGAAATCTATCGGCGACGGACCTTGCCTACATTGGAATTCATGCTTTCCCGGGACGGACCGCATTTCTCACCGATACCCGAGGATACCGGCGGCTATGCCGCGGGCTCTATGAAGGGGCCGGTTAACATATATGGCGCCACCGTTTTTGCCGGACTATGGGAAATGATGAACCGAAGAACATCGGCATTTCGTGAAATTGCCTTTCCCAACGACGGAATGCGCTTAACCCAGACCCAACAGAACTTCGAAACCCACAACCAACCCTTCGACGAATTGCTGGGAAAATATTTATTCACCGGAGATCAGGCAACCCTTGAACAAGCCGTGGTCGAAGCAGACAAATACATCGCCCAAGCCATCACCCAACGCCCCACGCGGGAGATAAGAAGCCAAGGCTTTTTTCTAATGGTTTTCACTCCGGCATGGGAAGGACTGCTTCGGCTTTACGAAGTCACCAACGAAAAACGCTTTCTGGACGCAGCCGAGTACGGCGCCCGCATGGTTATGACCGGAATGTGGACGCAACCCACCTCGATGGATAGTCAAGTAACCATTCATCCAGACGGAACCTGCCACGGCGATAAAATGCATATGGTTCTTCACAAAGGCTCTGAGAAGTTTCGCCTTGGCTGGCCCCTGCAACCCGGGGATACCCCGGAGAAAGAAGCGCCCAGTTGGTTAGTCTCCAATGTGGGAATGGGATTCGAGCAGCCATCGACCTACACCTACATGGAGAATGGCGGGCGCATGATTTTCCAGGCGCCTTGGACACCGCGTTTTCTTCGACTCGCCCATTACACTGGTGACAAACAATTTGAAACCTATGCCCGCAACGCAGTCGTCGGACGCTGGAATAACTACCCCGGCTACTACTACACCACTTTTACCGACCTGATGCAAAATTCGCGTTACCCCTACGAAGGTCCTGACATGAGTTTTATCTATTACCACCACATACTCGTGCATCTTTCCTGGACCCTGGATTATTTGGTGAGCGAGGCGTTCCTCCGCTCAGCGGGTAAGATTCAGTTCCCTGCTCTCCGCCAGTTTGGCTACGCCTATTTTGATAATCTGGTATATGGCCATGCGCCGGGTGAAATCATGGGGGAAAAGGGCGCATGGCTTTGGATCCGCCGAGATCTGATAGCGTTGGACAACCCACAGGTCAATTACCTCACGGCGCATAACAGCAATAGCTTTTATGTCGTGCTGACCAATGCGAACCGCGAGCCCGAAAAGGTAAAGCTGACTTTCCTTCCTCAGAACATCGATCCAGAGGCAAAGGAATTCAGGAAGGTCAGATTTCTCAAAGGCGGGAAAAGGCAAGTCCAGTTGTCGAACAACGCTATCGAAATTAATCTCGGACCACGCGAGTTGGTGGTGCTGGCGGTGGACGGCCTGAGAATCGATATTCCCGCCCATCGTGTGTTTCGTGAACCCGGGCCGGCTCAAAAACGTGGAACCGCCAAAGTGGCGGTGGATGGTGACATGGAAGTAAGGGCGGCTGCGATCCAGATCGAACCCGGGCCATGGGATGCCTACATTTGGTCAACCGCGGGATCGCGGGAATTACGTCAAATCAGCCTTAATTGGATCGCCGGTGATCAGCGCGGAACATTGAGCGAAGAATACTATCCCTACGAATTCTCCGTCCCTGTTCCGCAGGGCGTCACCCAACTTAGTTTCACCACGAACGGGATAAAGGCCGATGGCGCCCGTTTTGAAACCGAGGTAATCACGATTGGAGTAAGTCCATGAGTTTTAAAAAGATTGCATTGATATTTTTCCAGTTGCTGTTCGCCTTGACGACATGCATGGAGTCCCACGAGGAAAAGTTGGCGGAAAAAATTCAGAAACCAAAGCCACAACGCCCGAACATCGTCTTCCTTTTGAGCGATGATCAACCGCTGAGAGCGATGAGTCATCTTGATCCCTGGTTCCACACGCCAAACATGGACAAGCTGGCCAGTGAGGGGATTGAGTTTAAGAATGCTTTTGTGGAAAGCTCCGTATGCTGCGTCAGTCGCGCGAGCTTTATGACGGGACAATTCAATTCACGGCATGGGATTCAGAGTTTCGATGATCCCTTGAGTCATGAACAACTGGAGCAATCGTTTCCTGTGCTGCTGCGAAAATCAGGTTATCGAACCGCGTTGCTTGGAAAATACGGTATTGGGCACACGCGAAGCAAGGCACCGAAAGAATTGTGTCTGCCGGCAGATTATTTTGATTTATGGTATGGATTTCAGCAAGGGCCCAGTTACTCACAGATGGTTGACGGGAAGAAACGATATCTTACCTCTGTAATGGAGGAGAAGGCGATTCGCTTCATGAAAGAAACGCCGGGTGATCAACCTTTTTTGCTGTATATGTGCTTGCCGGAGCCGCATGGACAGGGAGGCAAAGGAGGACCCTGGAATTACCGCGATCCTGATTTTCATCTAGCGGCTCCGCTTGCCCCCCCGCTAAAACCGGAGACGATGACCCCAGGGGCTTACAATCGGTTGCCTGAGGCAATCCAAGACAGCAAGAATGTGAGCGTCCTCGGGAAGGATTATAAAACTGGCTTAGGCAGCTACGCCGATTACATGACGATTGTGCGCGACTATACGGCGCGAACCGATTTGTCGATTGGGCGCATGCGTGATGCCTTGAAAAAAATGGGGCGCGACCAAAACACCGTCATCATTTTTGTCTCCGACAATGGCAGCATGTGGGGCGCGCACGGAATCCAAGGAAAGTGGAACATGTATGAGGAAAGCATTCGTGTTCCAGCGATGATCTATGACCCGCGTCTCCCGGAGCCAGTCAAGGGTTCCCGCGAGCAGATGGCGCTTAATATTGATTTTACAGCCACGGTTATGGATTTGGCTGGATTGGCTGTGCCCGAAAGTATGCAGGGCCAAAGTCTGCTTCCTATCTTGCGGGATCCAAAGGCTGAGGGTCGAAAGGAGTGGTACTACCATCATGATGTTTTTTCACGAGCGAAGGGATTACCGCTGCCCAAATGCGAGGGCGTTCGTAGCGAGCGTTGGAAATATATCCACTACAAGGAGACCGATCCGGTTCAGGAAGAGCTTTTTGATCTCAAGGAAGATCCTCGGGAGCAGAATAACCTCACCGGCAACCCGGAGTATGCCGCGATTTTGTTAAACTTGCGCAGCCGGTGCGATGAACTTCGGAAGGAACTCAAATGAAGACGCGCCGGGAATTCTTAGTCACGACAGCTGCTACGAATGCCGCGGAAAGTTTATTGGATCACTCCCATCTGAGCGCAGCTGCGGATTCGATGATGATTAGGGAAACCAGGAAATACAAGCCTTGCTTATGAAGATGAAAAAACTGATCACCGCCGCCGCCATGTTGGGTTGTGCCATTCAATCGGTCGCCGTTCCTCAACCGGGTGAACGGACGCGCGACCGGCCGAACATCCTCTGGTTTGTGGTTGATGACATGTCGGCCAACTTTTCGTGCTACGGCGAGAAGACGATCCGGACACCGCACGTGGATCGGCTGGCGAAGGAGGGCTTGCGGTTCACGCGGGCCTATGCGACGTCTCCGGTTTGCTCGACCTTTCGTTCGGCCATGATCACCGGGATGTACCAGACCTCGATCGGCGCGCACCATCACCGCAGCGGACGCGGCGAGCATCGCATCCTATTGCCCGACGGCGTCAGGCCCGTCACTGCGATTTTTCAGGAAGCCGGTTACTATACTTGCATGGGTAGCGGTCTGCCGGGCGTCGATGCCACTGGAAAACCCACCCCGCGTGACCGTTTGGGAAAGACGGACTACAACTTCGACTGGGACCCAAAGATTTACCACAGCCACGATTGGGCGGGCCGCGCGGCGGATCAGCCGTTCTTCATGCAGGTGCAGCTCCATGGTGGAAAGATTCGCGGCGCATCCTCGGCCAAATATAAAGAGACCGAAGAGCGAATGGCTGTGGAATTTGGCGCCACGACGGATCCGAAAAGTGTTGAACTGCCGCCCTATTATCCGCGCGCTCCGGTGATGCTCCGCGATTGGGCAACCTATCTCGACAGCGTCAAAATCACGGACCGGCATGTTGGACGTGTCGTCGACCGACTGAAGGACGAAGGCTTGTTGGAAAACACCCTAGTCATTTTCCTCACAGATCACGGCATCAGTCATGCTCGCGGCAAGCAGTTTCTCTACGATGAGGGGACCCACATCCCGTTGATCCTTCGGGGACCCGGAATCGCCAGTGGAGAGACGCGGACCGACCTCGTCGAGCACATCGACATCGCCGCGTTGTCACTGGCGGCCGCCGGGATAGAGCCCCCCGCGAAGATGCAGGGCCGGGACATCCTCGCCTCCGGCTACAAACCGAAGCCGGCCGTGTTCGCGGCCCGTGACCGCTGCGGTGAGGCGACGGATCGAATCCGCTCGGTGCGCACGGATCGCTATCTCTACATCAAAAACTTCTACCCTAAGCGTCCACACCTGATGCCGAGCGGTTACAAAGACGGCAAGCTGATCATTCAACGCCTGCGTGAGTTGCATGCCCAAGGGGAACTGAGCGCGCTGTCCGCGAAACTTCTCTTTGCGCCGACGCGACCGTCCGAAGAACTCTATCTCTATGGCCCGGACCGCTGGCAGACAAATAACCTGGCGGAAAATCCCAAGCACGCCGGAGCGCTCAAGCGGCACCGCGCTCGCCTGGATCGTTGGATCCTGGAAACCGGCGACCCAGGTCCCGAAACGCCCGAGATCTACGTCCTGGAGACCGAAGACCAGATGAAGTCGACCCGGAACAAGACCGCCAGGGAGATTTACCGCAAGAACGCCGAGATGTACCAGCGTTGGGCTAGCGAAGGGATGTAATCCGATGAGAAAGAATTAAACACGAGGCGCCGAGGCTGGCAAAGGGACACGCTAATAATATCATCTAGGAATAATCAGTCTGCCACCTATTCACTCAATCTCACTTTCTGGACGCGGCCGAGCACGGCGCCCGCATGGTCATGACCGGAATGTGGACGCAACCCACATCGACGGATAGTCAAGTGACCATTCATCCGGACGGATACTGCCACGGCGATAAAATGCATCTCGTTCTTCACAAAGGTTCTGAGACGTTTCGCCTTGGCTGGCCCCTCCAACCCGGGGATACCCCGGAGAAAGAAGCGCCCAGTTGCTTGGTCTCCAATGTGGGAATGGGATTCGAGCAGCCATCGACCTACACCTACATGGAGAATGGCGGTCGCATGATTTTCCAAGCTCCTTGGACCCCGCGTTTTATTCGACTCGCCCATTACACCGGTGGTAATCCCCGTTTCCGGAGAATATCGGGTTTGGGTTTGTACCAATGACTGGGTAGCACGCTGGCAGGTCAAGGGGCAACCCGGGAGATTTCAAATAAAAATAAACGGCACACCCCTGACTGAAACCTTCGGAACCAAGGGTAAGGAATGGTTCTGGCACGATAGGGGCACTGTCGAGTTGGC
>PVBE012401773.1_pt1 | contig 13645 bp, 21 predicted proteins | sample 1631181 | NCBI WGS metagenome assembly PVBE01 (sample SAMN08397723, study PRJNA350692) | Marine metagenome, whole genome shotgun sequencing project. | isolation source: water | place: Pacific Ocean | collected 2012-04 | reverse complement strand
GTTCCAGCATTCATCAAGGTGGGGGAGTTGGGAACGAAATCTAAGTTGGAAAGCATCTCCTTAAAATCAGAAGCTACAAGTTTACACTCTACATCAAGTTTGCCATAAGACTTCTCAGGTTCCGCTATAGCATCTGACACTCGTTCAAAAAGTGTATCTACATCTTCAATAATATCCCCATTAGAATCTCGTAAAAAGTATCGTTTTTTAGCTACAGTCAAAGCCTGATTGGATAGACTCGTCATATTCCCTCCTAGTTAGCCTCGGTATAAACAGAGTAGGCATAGTTTATTTTCTGGAACCCAAACTGCGGGGGAACATCCATATCGAGTACACAACGGATCAGGCTTGTCGGGGTGGTTTTCCTCTTTGTTTAATTCGTTAGTATTATTATACCCCTCCTTACCAGCATTCTGCAAGATTTCCAGAGTCTTTTTGATGCCACTTTCATCTTCCTTTTCATCATCAAAGGCTGTGGCTAAATTTCCTATATTTTGTATCTTGTACCGGTTGGCATCATACGCTGCTGTAAGTGCCATCCCAATGGAAAAGAAGGCATCTCCATGACCCATTGGTGTTACGGGAGCTTTCAAATCATTATTGACAGAGAGTATCTGTTGCTTCTGTCTTTCATCTCTTAGTAGCTTTAAAGTATCCGTATGAACCGCCTTTTCAAAAATTTGAGCCATTGTGTGCTTACTTTTACTTGTAAAGGACATAGGATTCCAAGCGGAGTTCAGTCCCCTATCTTCCAGTTCGCCACGAGTATTATCTATATAACCTCTGGTAATTTTAAAATTCTTTGCTGCGTCATTCAAGTATTCAATTTGCGCTGAGTAGTCCCACCCATCTAAGAACGATTGGTGTATCTGTTCAAGAAACCTACCATTTCGTTTAAATACAACCAGATGAGATGGGTGCCGTTTTTTACCTACGTCGAACCCAGCGTAAATCTCATCATCTTCATTAAATAAATGCTCTGTTGTAGCAGATAAACTGCGTAAGCTGTCATCCTCACATTTAGAAATTTCATCATAAGAAAAATAAGCCTCCGTACTAAACGCTGGTTGCAATAAAAATTCAGATGCAAACGATTTGGGGTTAGCTTTTTGCGTGTCAAGTAAAAACTTTTCCGTGTACATATCGGGGAACAAAACTCTGCGACCCGGCTCCGGGTCTAACGCAGGAAGCTTCCTCGTAAAAAACCTATCGTCCTTCTCTAAGACAGTTAGCAAGTCACCCGGTATCATTGGGGTTCCCACCACCATGATTGGGCAACCTTGATTAGGGATAAACATAGATTCAGTCATAAAGTGATCTTCAATTTTATTCATCTGCCCCACCGCTAATGGGTTGTCAGGGTCACGAAGGATGTCATCCGCAATCAATGCCCCGTTAACGTGTAGCCCACGCTTGAATGAAAATAATCCCCCATGTAAAATTTCCGCAACTTTACCGTCAACTGAATACCTAAAAGTAAAATCCCCACGAGGGGTTTTATCTACCATCCACTGCATTAATACGGGATTCCGAACTACCTCTTTGTTTAGCTCTCCTATATGATACTGAGCCATTGAAGCACTGTAAGAAAGGTACAAGGTGTTAGAGTTAGTTCCCATTTTTAACAGCCGCCATACAGCAAAGGCATGACCTAAAATGGTAGATTTAAAATGCGCTCGTGGTAACACGCTAACGTAATTCAATCCTTCTTCTAACGCATACTCTACATCCTCACAAATCCTACCCACATGCCATGCGTTAAATAAATCTGGGTTGTCGAAACTTTGTGACCACACATCTCTTACAAAATCCCAAAAGCCCCCAACAGCAAATTTTTTACTAGTTTCTAATTGGTCAGCCATTAAAGCTAATGCGTCTACAACCGAAACTGTTTCCGCTTTATTCAATGACTGTTACCTTCTCGGATTTATTAGTGTTAGAAACAAGCAGTCTAAGTTTAGCGGCTATTTGTTGCATTGTTTCAGGGTCGTCAATCTCATCAATTAGAATTTGTATAACATCCTGTACAAACTGTAAATTAATCAAGCCTTCAATTACTTGCCGCTCACCATCTATGCCTATGGATGCAGCTTTTACAGCATCAAAAGCTCTGTCGAATGTGAGATTATTTAATTCAGTTGTAGCCTTCTCTCGTATATTCCCGTAAACATCTAGGTGTTCCTGTTGAAGCCTAGCAAGCCTACCTGATTCCGTTTCAACAGTTTTCTCCAAAGCTTTAGTTTTTATGTCAGTTCTCTTGGAGTCCCAATCATATTTCTTAGCCCAAGAATACACCGTTTGGTTACTTACTTGGACAGAATACTCTGAAGAAACTGCGTCAGCGATTTGCCGTGCTGAGGAATCATCTTGTAGGTATAACTCCATAGCACGGTTTTTTACTTCTTGGGGAATAGTTTTAGGCATAGGTTATAGTACACCGTCATGGTCAGGCATCGGTCGATCTTTGAAGTCTTGGTCGTCGGTGGGCGGCGAAAAGTAGGCGGAGTTTTGGGACTCTATACTTCCTCCGTAAGGACTTCCATCAGATTGCAGTAACTTGCTAAAGTCCATATATCCTGTCTTATTAGTAGCTGCGTTGAAACACATAGGCACTTTAAATTTAGCTCCGTTAGAAAAGAATTCTTGAAAACCCACCCCAATTTCATCTCTTGTGCAAATTCCCCGCCAAACATTTTCTCGTTCACTGATTGGTTTATAGCTGCTATTCTTCTGTAACGATCCTGTAGTTCTTTGGGTATCGTCAAATTGTTTATTGTAGATACAGGCTAGATATTTACACCAGATAACCACACCATGTTTTTCCTGTAAATCTTCTAAGGTAGTTCCCTCAGGGAATTTATCCTCGTAAACTACGTGGTCTTCTTTTTTAGACTTATTAACATATATCTTAAACTTATCTTCCATATCTTTTCCCCCATAATGCTATACAGGCTGCATCCGCATAATCCTGTTCGGGGAATCTATCCCCCCACAAATCTACAGCGAAGTCCATTATATCAGACTTCTTGGCGTTACCACGCCCTAACACTTGTCTTTTCCATGTATTATTATCCACAGCTTTGAAAGAGATGCTACTCCTATGTAAACCGTATTTTACGCCCGCTACCACCGAAGCAATGGCTATTGTGGCCTTCGCATTTTGAATGTATATAGCAGACTCAATCGCTGCTGCGCTTATATTTATTATACTTAAATCATCATATACTTGATCAAGTATCTCATAAAACCGACCCTCCGCCAATTTTTCCTTGCTACCATACTTCTTCAACTCCACGATGGATTCACCCTCATCAATGATAGCTAGGTGAACTGCTTTTGAAGAACAATCTATTCCACCAATCATTCAGGCATCCCTGACTCGTTCTCTAAATCTTCATTGAAGTCTAACAATACTTGCGCTAAATCATCTACAATCCTTAGCCCTTCATGAGTGCTCCCAGTTATCACGTTGTATTTCAACGCTGAAAGACCCAATTCTATATAACTTATCTTAGCTAAAAGTTCTTCGATCATCTGTCTTCTCCTCATATGCTTGAGTTCTTATAGCCACAACTCTAGAAACGGTAGCATAGGCTGAAGTGTATAACTTCAACTCCCCCAAAACTTTTTGGTATGCTGTATTTATATCAATGCAATCTCTACGTAAGTCCATTAGTGCGGGGTTAGTCATAAGCACTTCCCCCCGCATCTGATCTCTAGTAGGCTTCTTCTTTGCTTCAGCTTCATATTTTTGATTCAACTGAAAGATTGCAATATTATACCCTTCATCAAACTGGGCTTCCATTGCACCACGCCTAGCTTCTAAGTCAGCTACGTGTTGCTCTAAGAGACTCTTAGAACCCCCGTACATAACTAGGTAATCTACAAGGTGTTTATTATCAGCTTTCATAACGTCAGCGAAGTTTAAACCTTCTTGAGGCTTTTCTACATTTAAGGCGAACCCCGGCACAGAAATACTATCTACGTACTCTTTAGCCTGAGATACGGCATCTTCATACGACCATCGTTTTTTCATAGTAACACCTTCTTACAATCACAATACCACATTCCAGTACATTTTGCAGGAGCTTCTTTCATCCCCATAATTCTATGGCACCTACTCACCAAATCTTTCCATAAAATGGGGTCACGCAATATTTTGAAGGACTTCAAATCTTGAGTGTCTTTATTCTCGTACAATAAGTAACCACTTTCCGGGTCTGCTGTATTCAAATACAACTGAACTTGGACTAAGTGTTCTGGTTTTGGGCTTTTCAACTTGGAAAACCCCTCAGACTTTATTGTTTTTAACTCTAAAATAGCCCCGTTATCCGTACCATCTTTTATAATGAAGTCAATTCTTCCGGAAAGCGGGGGGTCGTTAAACGTAGTTACTACTTCCCGAGCTATTAACATGTCAGCTTTTTCTAAATACTTTTCCATCCGCTCCTCAAACGAACCACCTGTATCGAAAATGCGTTGCAGCTTAGGTTTTACATCTAGGGCGGGCATCAAACCATTGTAAGCGAGGTAAAGGAACCTATCGCAGGGGTTTCCTAAGCTGGAAGGGTAGAACACCCCCGCCCTAGGCGGTCGCCCCGCAGGAACCATAGTGCTTTCTAACTGTTTAATTAGCCATTTATCCTTAGATATGAATTCCCCCATACCTAAAGACTGGCTTCTAATCTGTTTAATTCCTGACATAATCTTTCCTTTATAGTTTCCAATGTGTTTTCCCTAAAGTGCCAAACCTCTTCTATCCCCATACTCTTTATTTTATCATCCCTCTCTGCATCTCGTCTAGCTAAATGACCGAAAGGGCCATCTGCTTCCACAACTACTTCTATCTCAGGTAGGTAGAAATCTACATCATATGTACCAAACCTAGCTTGAGATATGTATCGTAATCCAGTTTCTTCTATACACTTCTGTATGAGCTTCTCCTGTTCAGTCCAGAATTTCGATGGCATCTATTATCTTCTGCATTTCATCTGGGTACTCCTCAGCAAAACTCCGTAAGTTATCAAACCCCTGAAGCTTCCCTGTGGGGAACTTGTCGCAAAAATACCATGCCCCACGTTTGGTTATGATACCTTTCTCCAAAGCTTCTCGTAAAAAGGTTTCGTTGGTATCTATGCCACCCTCAATACGGAAAGGTATCTCAATCTGCTCCCACCGTTCTCCCCCAAACTTATCTTTCAGTAGTGCTGCTTGTATCATAAACCCAACACGCTTATCCTTCTCTTTGATATAAGTGCCCCTACGAGTCTCCATTACAGAATGAGCAAAGAACTGCTGCCCTTTACCACCCGGCATGGTTTCAATAGCAGACACAGGCCCCATAGAACCTCTAACCTGATTGATGACAACCAATGCTGAACCATGCTTCAATAACGGAAGCAGCCTAACTAAGGCTTGGTTCCACGATCTTGCTTGCCATGCTATCGGGTTATACCCAAAAGAATCTTTATTCTCAGTAATTTGCTCCGGTATAAGACCAGCTACACTGTCTAACACAACTAAGTCAACCCCAGCCTTTAGACCGGCTTCCATAGCCTTGTACGCCTCTTCTGCGGAGGGTGCTTGTTTTATCAACATGCTGGACGTATCCAGCCCACACTTATCCATCCACACTGCATCCCAAGACATTTCAGTATCTACCCAAAGAGCAACCCCGTCTTGAGCTTGAACGGACTTACATAATTGACTAGCAAGGTAAGACTTGCCTGACGACCAGCCCCCAAAGAATAAAGAGAACTTCTTCTTTGGTATCCCTCCGTTAGTAATTCTATCCAAGCCCGCTAAGTTGAAGGGTATCTTCTCGTAAGAAAACTCGTCTGAGTCCCCAGTTACTAAACCTAAAGTCTTATCATCTAATAGGTTTTTGAACAGGTTATTCGCCGTCATCTTTTAATCCACCCCTATTAATATAGGCTTCTGACCACGCAAACAAAACAGCCGCACATTGGATAAGCTCCTCAAACATCCCTGCTACACGGTGGGCGTTCACATCTTTAGCAACCTCACCAATTTCTTCAGTTAGAATGGACATCCACTCTAAATCACTATTCCCCGTTTGGTCACCCCACCTCTCGTCCTGCCTCTCTCTTTCAGAGAGAACAGCTTCAAGAATCTTCGCTCGTGTAATTTCATTCATTATCCAGCATCCTTTAAAATCTTTTCTACTTCCGCATCAGCCAGTTTATATAGTTTAACAAAAGCCTTTCCTAAAGCTTGTTTAGCAGACTCAAGTTGTTCTTCTATATCGTGGTCAGTGTCAAGATCGTAAATACCAACCGTCGCTTTTGCGGAATTGTAATTTCCTAAATTCACAGTAAATGACAATTCTTGTGATACTTTTGCCATTAAATTCTCCTTAATCCCAATCTATGTAATTACTAATTGTATCAGGTTCTCGGGCTTCCGTCAATACGAAATCCTTTTTAGTCGCCCAAGAAGGGTCACACACTTCCAAGTCTACCTGTAAGGGTATATCTAACGAGTTTGTCTCTAACAATTCTCTAATTGCGGGGACAACCTCATGTGCCTCATCTTTGTGTATCTCACAGATAATTTCATCATGTACCTGTAGCAACATAGTGCTTGTTTTATCTTCTAAATACTCTGCAACTGCAATCATACGTTCACTCAGTAAGTCGGCACTGGTTCCCTGTATCAGGTAGTTGACCGCTTTGTACCCCTTATCTGAAGGCACTTTGTAAATCCTGCCGAACTTATTCTGAACCCACCCACGATGTTCAATCATTCTGACAACTGTGTCGAAGAATTTCTTTGACCCCACTATGTTCGCGAAGTATTCTTTCTTATATCTCGCAGCTTCGTTAGGGGTGGTTTTCAACTGTTGGGCTAACTTATCTTTACCAATACCGTAAATCACTCCGAATGTAATTGTCTTAGCAAGCTGTCTATAAAATTTAAAGTCCGGACTATCCTCGTCTACTTTGAACGCCAGCTTTGCAGCTTCACCATGAAAATCTACATCCCCCTGCCTCATAAGTTCTAACATATCTGGGTTGTTTATGTAGTACATAAACATCCTAACTTCCATTTGAGAGTAATCATAAGACACTAAGTAATGATTTGCTCTCGGCACAAACAACCTACGGATAGAAACCTGCCCAGAGTTAGACTCATCAAGAGATTCATCACCCATAAATCCCCACGACTTGATAACTTCATCGCTTAGTTTCTTACTATCTAAAGCATTACCACCTTTAGAAGCTATGGTCGCCCCCACTCGTTCCCTAACATCTAAGAGTTCTTCCGGTGTGAAATCGACATCATAAAGTTTAAAATGGTTGCGTGGGATGTTTTGGAGGTTAGGACTGCGTGAAGATAACCGCCCTGTAACAGTTCCCCAATTAGCGAAGGTCGTATGCATCACAGACGTTTCAAGGTACGGTTCGATGTATGTTGACTTTAACTTCGCCAACGTCCTGTGCTGCCGTATCAGACCCGCTACGGGGTGGTTTATTTGCACTAACGCCCCCTCGTTCCAAGCCTCTGCTCCCGATGCAGTCTTCATGGGTGAATGTATACCCACTGAATTAAAGTATGCGCCGACTTGTTGGGGACTAGATATATTAAATATCTTCCCAGCAAGAGTCTCTATGCGGTGTTGTACGTCTACACTACGACTACTAAGCTTATCTAATACCGCTGAAGCATACCTTTGGTCTATTCGTATGCCTTGACGCTCCATATCTAACAAAACTCTCGTTAACTCCACCTGCATCTGCCACACATCCTCTTGATTGCTCTTCTTTATCTTCGCAAGACAGTCTTCATACACCTTTAACGTCCAATAAGCATCTTTTTCACAGTAAGGCCCCAAAATTTCGGTTGGACACAAGGAAAAGTCACGGTTCCACTTGTTTTTTACCAAAGTTTGCTTGGTTTCCTTGTCATAAGCGGCATTATTCGGGCCAAAACGCCTAGAAATGGTCTCCGTCAGCGATAAAGTGTTGACACTGCTCGATTCAGTCAGTCTAGCCATCACAATCACATCAATTAGCTGCTTATCGTCTAGCTTTAGCCCCTCCTTCTCTAAAAAGGGTACATCAAACTTCAAATTGTACGCTACAACACGTTTTATCTTGTTTAACTCGTCAAATAGAGGAGATAGGTACTTAGGGTCGAGGTTTCCACCTAAACTTTGATGCCTAAAGGGAAAATAAAACGTATGGTCTGGAACCGCTACCCCAATTCCACACAATTGGTGGTAGGAGTATGCGTCCAGACCATTTGTTTCACAATCTATTGTCCAGTCCTCATAATTACTGAGTGTAGCAACCGCAGAATTGAATTGTTGTTCATTTAGTACTAACACTAGAATGGTAAGTCGCTGTCATCATCAGAAGGAAGATACTCCACTACTTCATCATCCCCCACAACCAATGGTGTAGCTGTCTTAGGGACGCTTGCAGCAGGTTCTTCCGACGGTGCACTGGACTCACTATACGTTTCCATCATGTAATCCTTTACGGATTGAAGGTCTCCGATAGTGTTGTACCTGTCCTCAGGTATCTCATCCTCTTTAGTGGTTGCGGTTATCGTATAGGTGGTATCCAATCCTGCCCCTGTACGACGAACTCTTACGACTCCTTTATTCAAGTAGCCCCAATCATTGTAAACGTCTACCAACTGGTTCCAGATGTAGTTACCCCGACCAAAGGTTAGAGGCAAAATACGGAAGTCATTGACGACCTCTTTGTACATTGTCTTTCCAGATGGGCCTGTAGTTGATTCCCATGAATCTATCCGACGCTCAGAATGAAATACTTCTGTAACGTATGTCCAGAAAGCAAACCTGTGTTGAGGCTTACTGTCCGAGGGAACTACCCCTAGAGGGCCATCTGGCCCAGATAGTATACTTTTGAAAGTATTCTCATCCCTAAATGTATGCATCCAATATTCTTCCAAGAACGGATCATCATCGTCTCCGGTAGCTACCGGAATAATAAATGCTTGGTCACCATCTCGTAACCACATTTCTTTCCTGAGACCACCTGAATTAGATCGCTCTGAAGATGTTGAACGATTTGCTCGCTCTTGTATAGACTTTATTCCACTCATTCGTATCCTCCTACCAGTATTCCCGGTCTTGGATTATTTTATCAATCACCTGTTTATCTCGTATATCTTGAACATCCTTATATTGTGAAGGAAGGTCAACATATGCTATTCTAGCTGACTGTCCCAGATATGTCAAGGCTTTCTCCTTACCTATCTGTCCAGCCTCATCATTATCAAGGCACACCACCACTTCACCTACTGGCAACTCTTGTACCAAGTCCACCTGCTTTTTCGATATAGACATACCTAAAATAGCCACTGCATTATATCCTAACTGATTTAACCACATTGCGTCAAGTGGCCCTTCAACAATACACAATAATTTTGAAGGCTTTATCAAATTACCTCCGAACAAAACTCTAGATTTCTTAAAGTTTTGTGGGTATAAGTATTTTGGAAACCCACTCTCCCGACGTACCACCCAACCTACGACAATGTTACCTAAATCCCTAATGGGCACCGCTAACCCATTCTCCGCCGTTATCCCTGCACCCCATTTCTTCAACGTTTGTTTATTGAAACCCCTACTGAAAACCCAGTTGGGTACAAACTTTTGGTTGAACGGGAAGTCCACTTCCGGTAGGTGGGTAGGCTCTACCTCAAATTCATCGAAGAAATCTGTATCAACTGATACACTATGATCTCCTAAGAGTTGAGATACTTGCCCTGAGGAAATATTCAAGTACTCTTGAACGAAACCTCTTAGGCTACCCTGACCACACCCCCGAAAGCAAATCCACACACCTTTACTAGTGTTTATGGAGCATGAAGTGTGTTGGTCATAGTGAAAGGGGCAAAGAATATTGAACTGTTCTTCGCCAGCAGGTACTTCAATACCCGCCTCTAATAACACTGATGCCCAATCAAACATTACGCCTTCGCTTTACGATCTGCTTTGTTTGCTCTAACGAACAGAACAACTTCATTTTTGTACCCGCTGGAGTCAGAGACAGACCCGTTACGGATATCCCCAACTGTAATAGCGACCGAAGGTTTCCCCGGCCCCTTACTACGCCCAGTTTTTACAACTATGCTGTCCTCATCATCTTTGAACCAACTAAGTAATCCCATTGTAGACCTCCTATAGTCCTATATCGAATTCTTCAACTTGTCCACTATCAACATTCCAAGTAAAGGTGCAGTTATCAACCGGTAAGTCCCCATCCCTATACTTCTGAAACTGTATTTCCCTTTGATCGTCAACGTCTTCTACCATGCACATCGACAGGGCAACGTCAGAAGCTCGGATAAGGGCATCGCCAAATGCAACCTGATCTGCTCTGGGAGGCGTAAACATGTTTGACGCATCCCTTGTAGCCTGTGTTGAAACCATTATAGCATTATTCTGCGATAACGCAAAATTCTTAAGCCCGTAGAATAAGCTATGGCTTTGTTCCCACGCTGCCTTTCGTGAATCTGATGTGGATATTAGGTATACCCCATCTATAACGGTAAGGTCAGGTGAGTATTTACGTATTAGTCCTGCAATACTAGGTAAGGATATACTGTCCTCACCATTAATATGATCACATACTAACAATTTATTGGTATTTGTTTCCGAAAGAAACCTCTTATATACCTTTTCATCCAGAGGTTGACCAGATCGTATAGCCCTGTGAGAGAGTTTATACCCCATCATATTGGCAAGTATGACATCCATCCGCATTTCTATCGAACGCTTGGTCATTTCTGTAGATACTAATAGTACTCTTTGGTTATCTAGTATAGCTTCTGCTGCAACCTTCACACATAACCAAGTCTTCCCTACGGTAGGACGGGCAAAAGCAGATATTAAGTCACCTTCCTGCCAACCCATTCCTGTACTATTGATGGTTCTAAAGGGAGTTCGTATACCAATCATACCCTCTCCCATCTCTCGCTTCTTATTACGGGCTTGCCACTCCGCGAATCTATCAGAATCCCCAGTATCGTAGTACGATACATCCTCATCATAGGTAACCTCAACATCTGCGAGAGATTGAGTAATAGCACTCAGGGCAGCTTTAGGGTTGTCTTGTAATACAGCCTTGTTTGTACTAAACGAATTTACTATTTCTCTAAACAAGACCTGTTTCTTAAATTCATCTTGAGCATAATCGAAGTTAGTGGTGACCGCTTCAGTCCGTAACTTAGGGAAAGTCTCCGTCAGAACACTAGGTTCAGGAAACTCCTTGTATTCATCTATATGAGAATTGATGAAACGAACCACATCCCCATGAACAACGAAGTTCTTTATAGGAAACTTGAATTTACGATAGTTATCTTCGCTGCAAAGACCGTAAACAATAGCTGACTCCATGAAGTTAAAATTAGCACTATCCATATTTACCCTACCTTGATGAGTACATTACTCGGTTATAACTATTGTGTATGTAAAAATTACATGCCGTGTCAGGGGGATTATCTACCACCCGCTTGGCATCTGTATAAGAGGAGTATACACCATAATCCCAGACTTGTCTAGCATCATTATTGATACCAACAACTCTGAATTTATCAGTGGGTGCCGCTCTTTGCCCTAAAGAATTAAGTAGTCGGGGTGAGTTCCGCTTGCGTTCCTTGTAAGCCATACTTCTGCTCCAATTGTAAAACTAAGTTTGAATACGTTTTTTTGTCAGACGCAGCAGGAAACCACTTGGTTTCCAAGCGCATTAAACGTCTCCAGATTATTTTACAGGAATCGGAAGGGCGTGTCAACACTAACCAGTAAAGGTCAGGTCTTTTGCAATCGGGAAGGTAATAAGAGAGTCCCCCTAAAGTGTAGGGGATGGTGGCGGTCTTGCCATTCTTCTTGAGGGATGCAAGTAAAGCGCAAAGAACACCATAATAATCATGCTTGTCTATAGCATTCTTTAACATGCTCATTTCTCGACCAATAAAAGTAGAAACCACATACTCCTGTCCAGTCATATCTTTATACAACTTTTCGTATACAGAGAATGCGGTTCTACAGGTCAGTTGTTTTTTCGTCTTGGTAGGCATAATAATTCAATAACTTGTCTTTAACTTGCGCTCGTATCTTATGAGGAGAAATACCTCCTAATTTAAAGTAAATTTCCTTATTATTATACTTATTTAACTTAGCTTCTATGTATTTTTGTTCCGTAGGGGTTAAGTTTAACTGTTTTAGTTCTTCTACAAAGGCTACTGTGTTAAATCCGGGGTCTTCTACGGCTGCTAACTCTTCAAGGGTCTGATTTGACCCGTCATCTGGAATCTGAATGAAAACAGGTTGTCTTTTCAACCGTGCTTGTGCTTTTGTGATAAGAGTTCGTATAGTATATACCATACTGGTATGTAAATATGTGTGGAAGGAGGCATTTCTATCCGGACTATACTTTTTTGCTGCCTTACATATCACTAAACGCAGTTCTTGAGCTATATCTTCCTGCTCCATACCCACAATCGAAGTTTTGGAAGCCATTTTTTGCACTTTAGGCTCCCATTGCCTTATTAAATCATCATTTATCTCCACTATACACCCGCTTTCTATTTTTATAACAGCCTACTGTACAATAAGTTCGCTTCTTTCCTACTAATGCTCGGTGCTTAATTACAGCTTTACGTCTATAGAAAACAACACCACACCATTCACATCTTATTTTAGCATAATACCACTGAAAATAGCAAGAACCTTTACATAGTGGGGGGACTTTTCCACGGTTAATTGGATTTATAAGTATCTTACGGCAAACTCTACACCGTCTTCTACGTACTTTAGGGGGTCTGTCCTCTGGATTAGGACGAGTAGCAGCGGTAGGCATACCTCGTCTATTCAAAATCTGCCAAACGTTCTCTCTGCTAGTACCAACTCTCTTAGCTATATAGCCTAGAGTCCACTCAGGGTGTTTCTCCCTAGCTCGTATAACGTGCTTTACACGACGCATCCCTAAAAGTCATCTAGACTTGCAACAGATACTTCATAGGCTTTCACCCAAGCAGTTGCTTGAGCTTTCCACCTAGCGGCTAGTTTATCTGCGTCCACAACTCCCTCATCATCTCTCATAATAAATTTAGTTGCAGCCACAATCCTTGCCCATTGTGCGTCTGTAAACGATACTGTTACGTCAGGCATTAGTTTTTCTCCTTTAATTCTTTAATCTCTGCTGATAATTCTTGAACTGCTTTCATAAGTATAGGAATAAATTCTGAATATCTAGCTCCATAATAATTTTCATCTTCCCCGTCATGGAAAATACCACCGAAATCATCTAGAGAATCTATACCATACTTCTTTAGTGTTTCAATTACTTCTTGAGCTATTATACCATAATGAGTTTGATCGAGCTTATCTGTACCCTCTCGTTTATCTATCCATTTATAAGATACAGGGTTTAGGTCGTTAATAAAATCTAACCCTAAAGTAGTTGTTTGAATGTCTTCTTTTACTCTTATATCAGATGTAGAAATAGTATCGTTAGTAGCAAATATATTATCAAATCTTCTAGTTGATGTTCCTATATCACTAATATTATCATTCTCTGGTCTAAGCTCACCTACATATAAGTAAGAACTAAACGCCCCTGTTCCAGCTACTGAAAACTCTGGG
>PVBE010773225.1_pt1 | contig 13645 bp, 10 predicted proteins | sample 1631181 | NCBI WGS metagenome assembly PVBE01 (sample SAMN08397723, study PRJNA350692) | Marine metagenome, whole genome shotgun sequencing project. | isolation source: water | place: Pacific Ocean | collected 2012-04 | reverse complement strand
CCCGCCCGAGGACGCCGACGCCACGGTCGCTGCGGTCCCGCAGTCGATCGCCTCGATGCCCGCGAGCGCCGAGGAGACCCTGCCCGCCGCCCCCCCTGCTCCAGAGGTCTCCGCCCCCAGGCGCCGGCGTCGCCCGCGCACCGCGCTGCTGATCGTCGTCGTCGCCGCGCTGTCCGCCTTGGTCGCGGCGGTCTCCGCCTACCTCGCAGTCGGCGGGTAGGGCGGCCGCCGAGCGCCCGAATCTCGACCAGAGGCGGTCCGGCGGCTACATTCGGCGACCAATGACCGCCCCCTCTGATGCCCCCACGGGGGTCTGGCTCGTAGGCGCCGCCGGCAACCTCGGAGTCACCGCCGTCCTCGGGGCCAAGGCTGTGTCCAGCGGGCTGATGTCGCCCATCGGCGTGATCACCGAGACCGAGGCGTTCAGCGGCCTCGGGCTGCCGGCCATCGCCGACCTGGCGTTCGGCGGCCACGAGGTGCGCGCCGGCACCCTCGCCGAGGCGGCCCGGGCCAACTCCGGCGGCGGCGGGTTTCTGCCCGTCGGGCTGGTCGAGGCCCTCGCGGACGAGCTCGAGGCGACCCAGGCGCGAATCCGACCCGGCACCCTGCGAGGGGCGCAGCCCCAGCTCAGGGCGCTGGCCAACGGGTCGTCGGTGGGCGAGGACCCCGATGGCGAGAGCGCCGTGGCGAGGCTGTCCGCCGACATCCAGGAGTTCCGGGAGCGCGAGGGCGTGGGCCGGGTGATCGTGCTCAACGTCGCCTCGACCGAGCCGGTGCCGAACGAGCTCCCCTCCCACGTGGATGCGCTGCCCACGAGCTCGCTGTATGCCCTGGCGGCGGCCCGGGCAGGCTGCCCGTACGTGAACTTCACGCCTTCGCTGGGGGCGACCGCCGGGCTGGCCGCACAGGCGTTCGCCGACGCGGGCATCGCCCACGCCGGCGCCGACGGAAAGACAGGCGAGACCTTGGTGAAGGCGGCGCTGGCGCCGATGTTCGCGGTGCGCGCCCTCGACGTGATGTCGTGGAGCGGCCAGAACCTGCTGGGCAACCTGGACGGCCAGGTGCTGTCCGACCCGGACAGCAAGGAAGCCAAGGTCAAGAGCAAGTCGGCGGTGCTGAGCGAGGTGCTGGGCTACGAGCCCGAGAGCCGCGTCGGCATCGACTTCGTGTCCAGCCTCGGTGACTGGAAGGTGGCCTGGGACTTCATCCACTTCCAGGGGTTCCTCGGCGTGCCCATGCGCATGCAGTTCACCTGGGAGGGCTGCGACTCGATCCTCGCCGCCCCGCTCCTCCTCGACCTGGCCCGCCTGGTCGCCTGGGCGGACGCCCGCGGCGAGTCCGGGCCCCTGGGCTGGCTGTCGATGTTCTTCAAGTCGCCGCTGGGCGAGCACTCCGCCGGGCTGTCGGACCAGTTTCGCGACCTGCGGGAGCACCTCGGGCTCCTGTGATTACGGCGACAACCTGACCGGTCGGTGAACCCGCTCCTCCTCACTGTCGAGCTCCGCCGCCGCGCTTTGGACCTTGTGTGTGCCGCCGGGGCGGGCGTGTGGATCGGCACCCGCGACCTGAACCGCTGGCAGCAGCTGTGCGTCGAAGGGATCGTGCTCACCGCAATCGCCGCCCTGCACTCCGTCCGTGGTCCCGCCGAGGATCGGCGAGCCATGCCCGTCGGACCGGCCCTGGCCGTCACCTTCAGCGCCGCGGTCGTCTTGGTGCTGGCCACGGGCGCGCTCTCCGGTGCGGCGGCTGTCGGCACCTGGTGGATCGCCCGAAGCGTGCTGCTCACCTGGGTGATCGCGGTCGCCGCCGGCGGCGAGCTCGCCGGCCGCGCGCTGGGGCCGGGCCCGGCCGCCCTTGCGGTGACCGCGGTGCCTGCGGCCATCGCCCTGACCGCGCCGCTCATCGGCTCGCCCTTGTTCCCGGAGGCGAGCAGCGTCGCCCTGACCATCTGTCCGCTGGTCGCCGCGGGCCGGGCCATGGGCATCGAGGTCGCCCAGGCCGCGCCGCTGTACGAGCTGTCGAGCCTCGGCATCACCGAGTTCCGGTACCCGCCCACCATCGTCCATCCCCTCCTCGCCTCGCTGCTGGCCATCGGGTTTGTCGCCCGCGCCGCCCGCCGCTGGAGCCGAACATGCGCCTGAACCCCATCCGAGCCCTCACCCGCACGATCGCGGTCGCGCTCGCCCTGGCCGTCGTCGCCATCGGCGCCCGCCCCGCCAAGGCCGCCGCGCCGCCGCTCAAGGGCCAGGTCAAGGACGCCATCGATCGGGGCATCAAGTTCCTGCGCAGCCAGCAGGATCCTGCGGGCTCGTACGGCAGGTACCCGGGCCTGACCGGCATGGTCCTGGAGGCCTACGCTCGATCCCCGCGCAGGTACCGGGCCGACGACGGGCCGTTCGTGCGCAAGGCCGTGGACTGGATCGCCGGGCTGCAGAAGCCGGACGGCTCCATCTACGACCAGAACCTGCCCAGCTACAACACCGCCTTGAGCCTGCTGGCGCTGCAGGCGGTCGACGCCAAGAAGCACGCCGCGGTGATCGCCAAGGCCCAGAGGTTCCTGGGCAAGCTGCAGTCCGACGGCGGCGAGGGCTACACCGCCAAGGACCAGTTCTTCGGCGGGATCGGCTACGGCAGCGACGAGCGGCCCGACCTGTCCAACCTGCAGCTGTCGCTGGAGGCCCTCAAGGAGAGCGGGTTCGCCGACAAGAAGGTCTACGACAACGCCATCGTCTTCCTGAACCGGGTGCAGAACCGCTCGGAGACCAACGACATGGCCTGGGCCAAGGACGACGGCGGCTTCGTCTACGCGCCCAACGAGTCCAAGGCGCCGGGCGGGCCGTTCACGTCGTACGGCTCCATGACCTACGCCGGCATCAAGTCGCTGATGTACTGCAGCGTGCCCAAGAGCGACCCCCGGATCGTCGACGGGTTCAAGTGGATCGGCCGCAATTGGGACCTGTCCACGCACCCGGGCATGGGGGAGGTCGGCCTGTTTTTCTACTACCAGACGCTGTCGAAGACGCTGCAAGCGTACGGCGAGCGCAACATCAAGGACGCCCACGGCGCCTCCCACGACTGGTACGCCGAGCTGGCGCAGACCCTGCTCAAGGCCCAGAAGCCTGACGGATCCTGGCAGAACGCCAACCCGCGCTACTGGGAGGGCAACCCCATCCTCGCCACGGCCAGGGCCATCCTCGCCCTGTCGTACGGCTACGACACGTGGCAGCCCGGCAAGTAGCCCGCCCGGCGGGGCTCGCCCTGGCCGCGCTCCTGTGGACCCTGGTCTGCGGCGTGGGGACGGCTGCGGCCGACGTGGCGGCCGGGGGGCCTGAGCTGCGCGTGTCCGGCGGCTTCGACGTGGCCGCCCACGACCGCTGGGACTTCGTCCGCTTCGACGTTCGTCACGACGGCAAGGCTGCGCTGACCGCCCGGCTCACGCTCACCCGCGAGTCGGGCGCCGTACAGGCCTGGGAGCGCTCCGTCCCGCCGCTGAAGCCTTGGTCCGAGAGCCGCTACGACTACGCGGGCGGGACCGATCGCGTCGCCTCCGCCCGCCTCGACGTCGGCGGCGCCTCGACGACCTGGCGGCGACCGGCCCGGATCCCCCCGCGCAAGCTCGTCGTCATCGTGACCGGCGACGACGGTCGGGCGCTGCCCGTCAGCACGCTGCTGTCCGCTCGCAAGGGCCTTGGCCTCGAGCGCGCCCGGCCGGACGCGCTCCCGGACCGCTGGGCCGCGTGGCGCAAGGTCACCGCGGTGCTGTCGTGGGCCGACGAGCTGCCCGCCCGCGCAACGGCCGAGGGCCAGGCGCTGCGCGACTACATCCGCGCAGGCGGCACCTTGCTCCTGTACGCCGGCGACGGTGGCGGCGACCTGCTCGCCGACGTCGAGGAGGAGGAGGACAGCTCGGACATGCGGTTCGGCCGAGGACAGGTGCTGCGGATGGGCCGTGGGGGCCACCTGCGTCCGCCCGAGCTCGTCGGCGCGCCGACGCCGCCCAAGAACGCGCCGATGCTCGTGGCCGCCCCGCCAGACCCGCCGGTGGATTGGCTGCTGGCCCGCGTCGGCTGGTTCGTGCCGCTCATGCTGCTGGTCATGATGGCGCTTCGGCGTCGCCCTGCCCTGGGCGCGCTCACCCTGGCTCTGACGATGCTCGGGGCGTTGGTCGGCAGCCCGCCCCCGAGCGCCGCTCCAGCCAAGGTGCGGGAGGCGCGTTGGGAGGACGGCGCCGGGTACCGCCGGCAGGAGCTTGCGATGACGCCGGGCCGCACCGGCGCGCTGATCCTGCCTTCGGACGCCGCCAGCTCCGTCGTGGCGCTGGATCCGTCGGCCGCAATCTCGCTGACCCTCGACTCCGAGGGCACCCTCACGACGCCCGCCCGCTGGGGCGAGCCTGTCGAACTGCTGGTCGAGACCCTTGCTAGAGCTGACTGACTGGTCCGTCCGTCGCGCCGCCGGCCCGTCTGGGCCGCGTGAGGTCGTGCGGGTCGCCGAGCTCAAGGTGCGACCGGGCGAGGTGGTCGGGCTGGTCGGCCCCAGCGGGGCAGGCAAGTCCTCGCTCCTCGCGGCCCTCGCCAACCGGAAGGGCGCTTCGGCAGCCGGCGGCGAGCTGCGCTGGGATCGGGCGGCGGTCACGCCGGGCGAGCTGGTCGCCAGGACCGGCTGCGCGGCGCTCTTCGACGACCGCCCGGACGCACCCGACCTGACCGTCGCACAATGGCTGGCCTACCAGGCCGCGGCGCGGGGCGTCGCCGATGCGGGCGTCGCGTCCGTGAACGCCCAGAAGGCGCTGGGCATCACCGCCCAGGCCGACACGCGGGTCGAGCACCTGTCCGGAGGCATGGCCGAGCGCCTGCTGCTGGCGAGCCTGCTCGTGAGGAGGTCGACCCTCGTGCTCATCGATCACCCCTTGGCCCGGCTGGACGCCGCCGGCGAGTTCGCCTTGGCCTCCCTGCTCGATCTCATGCGCACGACCGACCGCGCCGCCGTGCTCTGGGCGGCCACGGATCGGGCCCGCCTCGAGTCCCACTGCGACCACGTGGTCCACCTGTAGACCCAGTGTTCAGGCGCCACCTGGCTCTTCGGCTGTCCCGCACGCCGCTCACCGGCGCGGCCATCGGCATCTTCGTCACCCTCGCAGCGGTCTCCGCGTTCCACGTCCCCGCCCAAGGTCCGGCGTGGTTCTTGTCGAGGGGCTACCTGTGGACCGCCTTGTTCGCGGCGCTCGCCTGGTCTGGGCCTGCGATCCTCGCGGCGCGCCCGGTCAACGACGTCCGCGATGTCGCGGTGACTGCGCTGCTGTTCGCAGTGCTCGCAACGACCACCGTGCCCCCCATGTTCTGGGCGGAGCGCCTCGGCGAGATCGGCAACACGTCGGCGCTGTACCGGCTCGCTACGCTGATCCCCTTCGCCGGCATCTGCGGCGCGGTGATGGTCCATGTCCCGCCCTGGCGACGGACCTATGGCGACGGAGTCCTGTGGGTCATGGTGCAGATCGGGGCCTATTGGGCCATGGTGGCGTAGTGAACGTCCCCGCCCGGGTCCGCAGCCTGCGTCGCCGCCTCCTCGCCGAGCGCACGACCACTTGGGCCGCCCGGGCGGCCCTCATCGCCGCGCCGCTCTGGGCGGCCGGCTGGATCGGGGCAGGCCCCAAGGTCGGGCTCGCCGAGCTGCTCGCCTGCGCCGGGGTCGCCGCGCTGCTGGCGTGGCGGTCGTCGAAGGACGCAGCCGCCACCGCGGCCCACGTCGACCAGGCCCTCAACCTCGACGACCGCGTCCTGACCGCCTGGAGCACCGGCGGCGACCCCGCATCCGACCCGAGCCCCATGGCGCTGCTGGTCCACGCCGACGCAGCCAAGGCCTGGGAGATCGCGGACCCGAGCCCGCTCAAGGCCCGCTGGCCGTGGGCCGCCGCGCTGGGGGTGGTCGTCATCGCGGCGGCGGCCGCCACGTACCACCAACGGATGCCCGGCGGCACCGAGGGCGTGCTCACCACCTTCCGGCCGCCCCCCGCGGCAGGCCCGGGTGCTCAACCCGGCGATGGGCCCGGCGCCCCTGCGGACGGAGCGGCCCCTGCGTCCGCAGGCGCGGACAAGCGCACGACGCGCTTTCGTGCCAGGCCCGCCACCTCGGGATCGTCCGCTCCCGCCGAGGCCTCGGCGCCGCCATCGCTGTCGAGCGCGCTACCCCGGGCGCCGTCGGCCCCCACGGCCGGCCTGACGCTGGGCGCGGCGGCGTCCGCGGCCTCGCCCGAGGGCGGATCACCGCCCGGCGCCGCCCCGGGCCAGGCGGGCGCAGCCATCGGGACCGCCCGCGAGGCGCTGCCGGACCTGCCAGAACGTTACCGGCCCATCGTCCTGCGGTATCTTGCCCGCACCCCATGACCGAACCCGCACTCCAAGACGCCGCGACCCTCGAGGCCGACTGCCAAGCCTTCCGCGAGGCCGCGCTTCAGCTGACGGAGTCGCTCGAGACCGTGGTCCTGGGCCAGCCGGCGGTCATCGAACAGCTCGCCATCGCCCTGTTCGCCAACGGACACGTGGTGCTCGAGGGCGTGCCGGGCCTCGCCAAGACGCTGCTCGCACGAGGCCTCGCCCGCGCCCTGTCCCTGGACTTCCGCCGGGTGCAGTTCACCCCGGATCTCCTGCCGGCGGACATCCTGGGCGCGCCTACGCTCACGGCGGCGGGCGGGGTGGAGTTCCGCAAGGGACCCGTCTTCACGCACCTGCTGCTCGCCGACGAGATCAACCGGGCGGGCCCGAAGACCCAGTCGGCCCTGCTCGAGGCCATGCAGGAGCGACAGGTCACCGTGGGCGAGGCGACCCACCCCCTCGAGGCGCCGTTCACCGTCGTCGCCACGCAGAACCCCATCGAGCAGGAGGGCACGTACCCCCTGCCCGAGGCCCAACTCGACCGGTTCCTGCTGAAGATCCACGTCGCCATGCCTTCGAAGGCCGACCTGGTCCGCATCCTCGACGTGGCCCCGGACGACGCCCTGGCCTCGATCCAGCCGGCCCTGTCCCGCGCCGAGGTGTTGCGCTACCAGGCGGTCGCCCGCCAGGTGCCGGTCGCGCCCCAGCTCAAGGAGTCCGTCGCGGACCTCCTGCTGGCGACCCACCCGGGCCGGGGGGACGCCGAGGTCGATCGGCTGGTCCGTCTGGGCTGCTCCCCCCGAGGAGGCCAGGCGCTGCTGGCCGCCGCCCGCGTGCGCGCCTTGATGCTGGGCCGCTACAACGTGGCCGCGGACGACCTGGTCACCCTCGCCGCGCCCGCCTTGCGCCACCGCATCGTCCCCACCTTCGCCGCCCAGGCCGAGGGTGCCGACCCCGACGAGCTCATCGCGCGGCTCCTCGAGCGGGTGGGCCTGTAACACCCAACCCGTGAGGCTCCTCCCCGCCGAGACCCTGGCCGAGCTCGAGCGGCTCCGCCTCGCCGTCCGCCGCCTGCCCGGCCAACCCGGCGGCGACGGGAGCACCGGCCGGGCGGGCGCCTTCGGCCTCGACTTCCACGACTACACCCCGTTCACGCCCGGCGACGACGTCCGCCGCGTCGACTGGCGTCGGTTCCAGCGGTCCGGCGATCTGCTCATGCGGACCGACATGGACCGGTCCGGCCACGCGGTCCGGGTCGTCGTCGATCGCAGCGGCTCGATGGGGCTGGGTGCGCCCAGCAAGCTCGACTACGCCTGCCGGCTCGGCGCGGCGATCGCGTTCTGCGCGCTCCAGGCCGGCCACCCCGTCAGCCTGGGGGCGTTCGCCGGATCCGACGGCGCGGTCCTGCCCGCTCGCGCAGGCAATCCCTGGCTCGCCACGGTGTTGCGCTTCCTGGAGGAGCTCAGTGCGCAGGGGCGCACGGACCTCCGCTCGGGCCTGCACGCAGCCCTGTCCGGCCGGCGGGGTGAGGGGCGCATCGTGCTCATCTCGGACCTGCTCGATCCCGTCGGCGCCCTGCCCGGGCTCGACCTGCTGGCGGGCCCGCGCCGGGCGGTGGACGTGGTGGAGGTCACCGCCCCTGGAGAGGCGGACCTGCCCCTGGGCGACACCATTGACGCCCTCGACGCCGAGACCGGCCGCATCCGCACCTTCACGGTGACCCCCGAGGTGGCGGACACCTGGCGCGAGCGCCTCGGCCAGGCGCGCGCTGACGTGGCGGCGGGCTGCGCCGCACGGGGCCTGAACCACCTGCGCGTGCGCTGCGACGACTCCCCGCTCGCCGCCGTGCGCGCCCTCGCCGCCGCCCGGTAGCCAGAGAGCGCGCCAGTGCCCCTCAGCCTCGTCTCCCCGGGCGCCCTGCTCCTGCTGTGGCTGCTGCTCGTCGTGTACGCGCTGCACCGCCGGCGACGCGCGCGGCGGCAGGTCACGCTGCCCTCCCTGCACATGCTGCCCGAGACGACCCTGACCGGATCGGCCGCGGGCGGAGACCCCCGCGACAAGCTGCTCCTGGCCGTTCGGGTGCTGGTTGCGCTCGCGGCGATCCTGGCGTTGGCGGGGCCCTCGATCAGCGGGGTGGGCGCAGAGCGGGTGGTCGTGGTCATCGACGCCTCGGCGTCCATGGCGGCGCCGGACCCGGACGATCCGGCCCGGTCGCGCATGGACGTCGCCAAGGGCCGGGCCGCCGCCGCGGTGGACCAGGGATCCGCCGGGCGCGCGTTGCTCCTGGCCGCGGGCGCGGCGCCCCGCCTGGTGGGTCGCTGGACGGGGCCGAGTGGCTTCGCTGGGTCCCTCGCGCAGCTGCAGCCCGAAGAGGGTGCCGGCGACCTGCCCATGGCCATGGCCGAGGCGCGCCAGCTGGCGGGCGCGCACGGCATCGTGCGCGTGTTCACCGACGGTGGCGCGCCGATACCCGGCAACCGGGCCGTCGCTGCGCTGTCGTTCAGACCGTTCCTCAACGTCGTGGAGCGGGGCGTGTTCCTGGTGACCGTGCGCCGCGGGCCCGCCGTGCAGGGTGAGCCCGCCGACGCAGACGACGTGTTCGTCCGAATCGACGCGGGCGGCAAGCGGGTGGCGACGGTGCGGGTCACCGTGTCGCCGGACGGCGAGGGCAGCGCCTGGACCGAGTACCGTGGCCCGGGTGGCGGCCCCGCGCGGGCGTCGCTGCTCGGGGACGATCCGCTGCCCGCCGACGACCACGCCGTCACTCCGGTCCCACGGCTGACGCGCCGGCGGATCGCGCTGGTCTCGCCTGGCAATCCGGAGGTCGAGCGGGCGCTGCGGGCCTGGCCCCGCGGGGCGGTGGAGCTCCGGCCTCCGGGCCAGCACCCCAAGGCGGACCTGCTCGTCCTCGACGGCGAGGTGGAGGTGGGGGCCGATCGGGCCGCGGTCATCATCCGGCCGCCAGGACAGGTGCGGGACGCCACGCCGGTGGGCGCCCCCGCGGCGCGGCCCGGGCTCGCCGCGGCCATCGCCCGCGGCCTGCTCAAGGCGTCCAGCCTCCCCAAGCCGCCTGCCGGGGCCAGGGTGCTGCTCGAGGACGCCGACGATCTGCCCCTGCTTTGGGTGCATCCGACCTCCACGGTGCCCCGAGCGGCCTTGGCGTTCGACCCGGGCAAGAGCGGCCTGGGGGATGACCCGATGCACGCCGTGTTTTGGGCCGACCTGCTGAACGAGCTGCTGCTGCCCGAGGACGGGGGCTGCCGGCGCGTGGCCGTGGGGCGCGGGTTCGGCGCCAGCGGCCCGCTGACCCGGGTGGGACTGTACGACCTGCCCGAGGGCTGCTTCGTGGCGGCCGTGCCGGACTCGGAGTCCCGGCCGTCGGCGACCGCTCCGTCGATGGGGGTGATCCCCCGCGACCCGGCGGGGCAGCGCGACGTCGCCGGGTTGCTGGCCGCGCTGGCGCTGGTTCTGCTCTTCCTGGAGTGGGCCCTCGTGGGCCGCACCCGGCTCGACCGCGACCGCCGCCGGATCCCGGTGCTGCTCCGGCTCGCGGCGTTGGCGGGGCTGGCGTTGGCCATCGCGCCGCCGCGGTGCGGCGCGGACGCAGGCGGCCCGACGGCGTATGTGGTGGACGGCAGCCCGAGCGTGTCGGCGGCGGCGCGCAGCCGCGCCCAGGGGCGGGTCCGCCGGTGGGCCGCCGCGGACGATCGGGGAGATCAGGCAGACAACACCTACGTCATTGGCAAGACCGGAGCGGCGGACCTGGGCGGCGCGGTGATGCTCGCGGGCCGACGGGTGGGGCCCGGCGGGGCGGTCGTCGCCCTGACGGACGGTCGGGCGGCGGGGGGCACCTCGATGAAGGAGGCCGCCGCGGCGCTGCGCCGCAGCGGAGTCACGGTGCACGTCGGACCCGTCTGGGGGGAGCAGGCCGACGCCTGGGTCGAGCGCGTCGCCGCTCCGGCGAGGATCCGCTCCGGCGGGACGGCCGTGGTGACCGTGGTGGTCCGTCGGGTCGGGCCCGGCGCCCGCGGGGCGGTGGTCTTCCGCCTCGACGACGTCGAGGTGGGCCGGCAGGAGGTGGATCTCACCGAGCGAACGGTGGCGACGGTGGCGACGCGCATCCGCTTCGGCAGCCCGGGCCGGCGCGAAGTGCGCGCCCAGCTCGACGGGTTTCCGCAGGACGCCAGCGTCCGCAATGACACCGGCGGCGCCTTGGTCCAAGTCTCCGGCGGCGCCCGGAGCCTGTGGGTGTCCGAGGCGGACAGCGCCGAGGCAGGCGTCGGGCTGTCCGGCCTCGGGCTCTCGGGCCACCAGGTGAGCCGCATCACCGCCGCGAGCCTGTCCCCGGACGCCGCCCAGCTCGGCCGGTACGACCTCATCGTGCTCGATGACGTAGGGATCCCCTCGCTCCCCAAGGGGGCAGCCGGGGCGCTGTCGCGTTATGCGCAGGCCGGCGGCGGGCTGCTGGTCGGGGGCGGCGCGCATGCGTTCGGGCCCGGCGGGTACCCCGGCACCGCCCTCGACGACGTGCTGCCGCTGAGGTCCGATCCTCGCAAGGCCGGCGGCCGGCTGGCGGCGGTGCTGCTGCTCGACAAGTCGGGATCCATGGGAGGCGACGAGGGCGGCTGGGAGCGCTTGTTGCTCGCCAAGGCGACCCTGCGCTCATTGCTGATGAGCTTCCGGCGGCCCGACGACCGGGTGGGCGTGCTCGGCTACGACACCGGTCCCGTGGTGGTCATGCCGATGACCGATATCGCGAAGGTCGAGGCCGAGCTCGTGGACACCGGCGACCTGCACCCGGCGGGCGGCACAGACCCGGTGCCAGCGCTACATGAAGCGAAGAAGTGGCTCGGCTCGGCGGACCGCTTCCCCACGCGCCACGTGATCATCGTGTCCGACGGCCGCTTCCCGGGCGGCGGCGCCGAGGGGGCCATCAAGGAGCTGCGCGAGGCGGGCATCACCACCTCGACCGTGGGCGTGGGCACTGCCTCCGACGCGCAACGGCTGAAGGCGATCGCGGCGACAGGCGGCGGCGATCATGCAGGCGTCACCGAGCTGTCCGACCTGCCCGGGGTGATCGCGCGCCACCTGCTGACGGCGGTGCAGGCCCCGGTCCACGAGGGCGAAGTGCGCGTCGTGTCCGCGCCCGATCTGCCCGGCATCGTGACCGACCCGCCGGCCCGCTGGCCCCCGCTCCAGGGGATGGTCCGCACGGCCTTGGACACCGAGGCGCACCTCTGGCTCGCCGCCGGCACCGGCGAGCCGCTGCTGGCCGGTCGCCGAGCCGGCGCCGGGCGGACCGCGGCTTTCGCCTCCCAGCTGGGTGGTCCCTGGACTGCCAAGTGGGCGAAGCCCAACGATCCGGACGCCGCGGGCGCAACACGGCGGCTCTTCGCGTCCGCCTTCGCCTGGGCGACCCGGCGCGACCGGGGTGGCTGGGAGGCGAGCGTGCAGGAGATCGACGGCGCGTCGGTGCGCGTCGTGCTCGATGCGGTCGACGGGGCCGGGAGGCCGGTGTCGGATCTGACCCTCGAGGCGGTGGTCGACTCGCCGGGCGGATCCGAGCCCGCCCGGATGACCCCGATCGCGCCCGGGCGCTACGTGGCCGTCGTGGACGCCGCTGGCACCGGTGTGATCGCCGCCGCGGTCCGGTCCAGGGACGACGTCGTCGCCCGTGCCGCCATGCTCCGGCTCGCCCACCCGGAGCTGCGCGAGCGGGGCGACGATCTGCAGGCGCTCCAAGCCATCGCAAAGGCAGGTGGTGGCAAGGTGATCGGCTTGTCAGACCGCGCTGCGCCACCGCCGGACGCGCCGCAGGTCCCCGGCGGCGGCGCCCCCCCGCCACGGGGCTGGCCCCTGCTGATCGCGCTCGGCGCCTTCATGTTGTACCTGCGTCAGGAAGGCCGCCCCACGTAACGCTTTTCTGGGCATTGCGAGGGCAGGGCGGCGTCTATAGGATGCGCCGCCGTGGCGAAACAACTGCGAATCAAGAAGCTGGCCAAACGGCTGGGTGTCACGGCTGACGTGGCTATCCGTACGCTGCGGGAGCTGGGCGAGACCCGGTACAAGTCGCCGGCGGACATGATCCCCGGCGACCTCGCGGATCGACTCGATCAGGCGCTCAAGCTCGCCGGGCTCGCGTCGCTACCCCAGCCGCCGGCGGCCAGCCCGCCGCCGTCTGAGGCTTCGCCCGCGCCGCCGGCCGCGTCGACGTTCGTCCCCGAGCCCTTCGTGGACGACGGCGCCCCGCCGCCGGACGCCGCGGCCGAGGCCAAGGCGCCAGCCTCTCCCGCCCCGGCCGCCGCGCCCGCGGCCGAGCCGCTGTCGAGCAGCCCGTTCGCTGCGCTCAGGGACACCGCCGTCGCAGAGACCGAGCCCGAGCCCGAGCCGGCCGCGGAGGAGGCGCCCGCCGCGCCGCCCGTCGATCCGCTTGAGGAGTTGGCGCAGCTGCGCGACGAGCACAAGGCCCTGCAGCGCGAGATCGAGGAGACCCGGTCACGCGCCGCGGACGCCGAGGACGCCTGGCGCTCCCACGACGCTGGCCGCAAGCAGGCCGTCGCCGAGGGCGAGGATCTCGAGTCCCGCCTGAACGCCGTGCAGTCGGATCTGAAGGCCGCCAAGCGGGGCCGGGACAAGGACCGCACCGAGCACGAAAACCGCGTCAACGAGCTCAAGGCGGAGGTCGAGCTCGCTCGCACCACCCCGCTGCGAGAGCTCTTCGAGGGCCGCGGCCTGGAGCATCCTGAGGAGTTCGGCCAGGCCCTGGAGTTCCTGCTGCAGGAGGAGCGTTCCGGCCCGAGCGTGCGCGCCCTGCGCGTCCAAGGCCCGGACAAGTTCGCCCAGAAGCTCAAGACCCGGCTGATGCTGTGGTGCGGCGACAGCGGGTGCTCCACCGATCACCCCGAGGACGCCCGGGTCTTCGTCTCTCCGCCGGCCCGCTGCGAGGCCTGCAAGGGCAAGACGATCCGTCGCGCGGCGGCGGCCTTCGTGGGCGCGTGCCAGAGCAACAAGGTGCTCCGCGTCACCATCGCGGGCGGCTCGCCCAACTACCGCACGGCGATCCAAGACGCCATCGGCGGCGGCGCCAACCTCGACCTGCGGGTCGTGCTCAACGGCGAGCGCAACGCCTCCCAGGCCCAGGCCGACGTCGACCACAGCGAGCTCGTGATCGCCTGGGTCGCCACCGAGGTCGACCACAAGTTCACCGGGCTGTACACGGGCTTGAAGTCCGACGCGGTCCTGCTCTGCCCCCACCGCGGCATCAGCAGCATGTT
>PVBE012554993.1_pt1 | contig 13646 bp, 9 predicted proteins | sample 1631181 | NCBI WGS metagenome assembly PVBE01 (sample SAMN08397723, study PRJNA350692) | Marine metagenome, whole genome shotgun sequencing project. | isolation source: water | place: Pacific Ocean | collected 2012-04 | reverse complement strand
TTTGAGCACCGGTAGTGTTTGACTTGAGTGCTTCATAACCACTTTCTGTGTTGTAGGAACCGGTAGTGTTTGACTTGAGTGCTGTATAACCAGTTGCTGTGTTGTTGGAAGCGGTAGTGTTTGCTCTGAGTGCCTGATGTCCAACTGCTGTGTTTTGACCACCAGTAGTGTTTACGGAGAGTGCTTCAAGACCACATGCTGTGTTGTATTGACCAGTAGTGTTTGCGTAGAGTGCAGCTTGACCACTTGCTGTGTTGTAACTACCGGTAGTGTTTAAGCGGAGTGCATTATAACCAATTGCTGTGTTTTGAGTGCCGGTAGTGTTTGTGTAGAGTGTTAACGCACCAACTGCTGTGTTGTAGTCAGCGGTAGTGTTTGAGTTGAGTGCTACATAACCACTTGCTGTGTTTTGATAACCGGTAGTGTTTGCCTTGAGTGCATAATACCCAACTGCTGTGTTGTTAGAAGCGGTAGTGTTTGCACCAAGTGCTTCCTGACCATATGCTGTGTTATATGAACCAGTAGTGTTCAAGTTGAGAGTTTGATGTCCACTTGCTGTGTTCCTTTCACCGGTAGTATTTGTGTAGAGTACATCATAACCAGTTGCTGTATTACGAGTACCAGTAGTATTTGAGGAGAGTGCTTGATACCCACTCGCTACGTTGTTAAAACCAGTAGTATTTGCACCAAGCGCTTGATAACCGCTCGCTACGTTTTTGTCACCGGTAGTGTTTGATAGCAGTACTTCATAACCAACTGCTACATTGTAGTTAGCGGTAGTATTTGATTGGAGTGCACCTTTACCAATTGCTGTGTTTTCAGCACCGGTAGTGTTTGTGTTGAGTGTTAAATGACCAACTGCTGTGTTATAATCAGCAGTAGTGTTAGCCTTTAGTGCTTGATAACCAATTCCTATATTACCATCACCTGTTGTGTTATACTGCATTGCAGAGTAACCGATTGCTGCATTAGAATTCCCTGTAGTGTTTGCAGCGAGAGGCCATTGACCTATTGCAGTGTTATAATAAGCAGTAGTGTTTGCTGCTAGTGCACTATTACCAATTGCTGTATTCCTATATCCAGTAGTGTTTGCCTTGAGTGATTGATATCCACTTGCTGTGTTGTAGGTACCGGTAGTGTTTGCAGTTAGTGCTTCATAACCAACTGCTGTGTTGTAAGAAGCGGTAGTATTAGCGTTCAGTGAATAATTACCAAGTGCTGTGTTGGAACCACCGGTAGTATTCAATTTTAATGCGTGTCTACCAAAAGCTGCATTATCAGAACCAGTAGAATTTGTGTAGAGTGATTCCTGACCCACTGCTGTGTTGTAGGAAGCGGTAGTGTTAGAGAAGAGTGCCTTCATCCCACTTGCTGTGTTGTAAGAACCGGTAGAGTTTGTGTAGAGCGCATTTAGACCACTTGCTGTATTTTCAGTACCGGTAGTGTTTGAGTAGAGTACTTGATAACCACTTGCTGTGTTGTAGTGAGCGGTAGTGTTTGCTTCTAGTGCACGCCGACCAATTGCTGTGTTGTAAGAACCGGTAGTGTTTGAGTATCATCTTTTTGACCATTAGGAAAATATATATTGTATAATAAAAAATCATCGTGCTCTGTGAGGAGTACTCTACCTTCATCATCATACTTTTCAATACCGAGTCCTTCCTGCACAAATAAAGCTTCTTTCTTACAAAAAGTTGCGACACCACTGTATCCTTTTTTTTTGCCTGAGTGCCAGTAGGCATGATATCCATGATCCTCAAGTATATCAGAAGAGAGTTGCTCCTTGTGAGCTTTGGATTCCTGAATACAAAGGATATCAGGTTGCTCTTTTTCGAGATAATCTAGAAACCCTTTTTTAACTGCTGCCCTAATGCCGTTCACATTCCATGAAATAAGTCTCATTTTGCATCCTATCATTTAAGATGTTGATTTTACAAGAAAGATATCAAAACTAACAATTGATCTTATTGTATGATTTCATATTTCATAACTAACTACCAAGAAATCATTTTTTTTATTCGATCTTTTATTTAGAATTGGTTATGAAACAAAAACGAAAAGGGATAACAAAGCCGAGAGAAAGAAAATTTCATCAAGAATATAGCTTTGAGATCAAGGTAGTTGTACTATTAACATTAGGGGTCTTCTTATTAGTAGAAGACCTTGAGATAAAACACTACATATATGAATTTATAAGGGCAATACTTTTCAGTTTCGGTAATGGCATCAAATGGTTTAGAGATATGATCATATTTTTGTTAAAGCAATTTGAGGTGTCAGATATAGTTGGAATCAGTCTCATAATGTATGTTATGTTTTTGATTGCAAATCGTTGGAGAGATAGAATGATCGAACGTTACTCAAATTTAACAAACTGTCCCAAATGTGATGGCAATCTGAAACGTATTAGAAAAAATTGGAATCAAAAAGCAATGAGTATTTTGTATTTTGTCAGTGTGAAACATTATCAATGCACTGAGTGTATGAATAAAGAAATAAAACTAGTCAAATAATTAAGATAGAGAAGAGAGTATGGAGTTAAAAGAACAGATAATCAATGATATAGACAAAAACCCGATAATCCTTTATATGAAAGGGACAAAAGATATGCCCATGTGTGGTTTTTCAAATTCAGTGGTACAGATCCTCAATCACTATGGCGTTAATTATAAAGATGTAAATATCCTAGAAGACCCTATGATAAGGATAAAACTAAGTGAACATTCAAACTGGCCCACCATTCCTCAATTATTTGTTAATGGAGATTTAATTGGCGGGGCTGACATCACAATGGAACTTCATAATAGCGGACAATTACTCGACATATTGGACAAGACCAATAAATAAGACCAATAGTTTTAAAAATGGGTTGGTGAGAGGTTTCCTTATACAATAAATTTGCCGCCAACATATAACTCTAGAACAATAATTGTGGCCCGTTCGTCTAGTGGTTAGGACTCCAGGTTTTCATCCTGGCAACAGGAGTTCGATTCTCCTACGGGCTACCAAGGCCCTCATTTTTAATGGGGGCCTTTTATTTAATATAACAGATCATCTCGTTTTACATAGACAAGAAAACGTGAGGCATTGGAGCTATAGAACACACCAAGTCCATCATCAAGATTAGAGTCAGGCAAGAGATATATGTTTTGACCTACTGGGTCTCCACTAAAATAATCAAAGTATGATTCGCTGGTGGCCTGGAAGGTCATTAATTGATAACCATAGTAATCAAAATAAAGCCACATAATTTGAGTAGGAGCCTCTTCTATATTCCACTGCCAGGGGTTAATCCTATATGGTGTACTATTTTCAGTTCTTGGGTATTGACCCTTCCATATCCTGAATACTAAGGTCGTATCATATATGAGATTTATAAATACACTATCCCTTAGGCCATTATAATTATAATCAAAAAAACCTCCACTATCAGAGTCAATGGTGTTGCTCAAGGTGTCTAAAGGTTCCAAACCTCTTCGGTTAGCTTCAAGTGCATAGGTTAATATCTTTATGGTCTGATAATTATCTGATTGAAAGTCGATGCCGAACATTGGATAGCTCGCAAAACTTTTTGTAAAACAATCTCCAAATCTATAGGTCACCGTGTCTACATCGATGTTGTTGTCTGTAATGTATTCTTCGGGCCCTGCAGCTAGCAAAAATAGTTGTTCAATTGATATATCATCCAAATTATGAACGTTGATAGTATCTGTTGGTAAAATGTCACCATCTGGACAAACATAATCACCTAGATCTGCCGCTTGAATATTCATTGAGGAAGGGACTGATGTTGTCGCAATGACCGAATCAGAATCATGAACCACGACCAATTGGTATGTTGAACCAGGACGAATAACATATGCCAGGTAATCTTCAATTGTTTGTTGGTTAGATGTGTCAGTTACCGGGAAATATCGTCCAGGACCAACATTATAAAAGTTTAGTATCTTGTCAGTAGAATCATCAATTAACATTACAGATGCATCATCGATCCAAAGTTCATTGGACGCCACGTCCTCACTTATTTCCGCAGTCCTTGATACTAGTACCGTATCTAATACAGGTAAATTCGCTGAGATAGTCGCGAACACTACGAGACGTTCTTGATATACCATCTCTTGATCATCAAAACTGCAAGAGTAAAGGATCAATAAAAGAAAAAATAAATTGTGTATATATTTGTAATTCATTCTTAGAACTCCCAAGTAAATCCAAATGTTGGTATGATCGGAAAAAGACCTATACTTTTCTCACTGATGCGTCCCTCATCGGGCTCATCAACATTAACCTCCCCAGGGTCTGGTTTACCATTCCCATTTGCATCATGTTCATCCAGCAGCCAGTCACCATCATCATCAATACCATTATAAGGGTTACCAAGTGAATATACTTTTTGAAAGGTATTCTTCCTGTTAAAGGTATTTATGATCTGAAAGAAAAAGTCAACATTGGTCTTACCAATCTTTGCATGATAGACAGCGCCTATGTCAAGCCTACTATATGGTTCATATCTTCCTGAATTTCTTGCTCCGGGTATGGTGCGAAATACCTCTTCTGGACTTTCTGGGAATTTTTGGACATAGTAACCTAGAATCGGAGTGTATGCTTGCCCTGACTGCAGGGCCCATCTCCAGTTAAACTCCCACTTTTTATTCAACTGATAATTCCCCAATGCACTGAATGCATGTGTTCTATCCCAATTGGTAAAATACTCTTTTTCGCCTTCATCATAGATACTGTTCATAATTTTTCTAGAGACTGAATATGTATATGCGAGCCATCCACTTAACTTCCCAGACATTTTCTGGCCAAAAATTTCTAGACCATATGCATAGCCATCAGCAGGCGTGACTATATCGGATAATCTTTCGTCCGATACCTGCGCATCAGTTGTTGACCTGGTCTCCTCATAGGTCAGTAGATTTTCAAGGTCCTTATAATAACCCTCTATCTGAAGTTTATATGTGTTTTTAAAATATTCCTCATATCCAACAACAATCTGCGATGATTTCCCTGGAGCGACCGATTCATCGACGGCTATCCAGTTATCAAGTATGGTAGGATAGAAATCATCTTGAAAGGTACTAATGAACTGATGATAGTTACCCATTGACACGTTGATATATCGATCATCTGTCAACAAGTACTTTAGTCCAAATCGTAGATCTGGATAAAGTGAGTCAGAGTAAACACTATAATAATTCATTCTAATACCGGGCTCAATGATCAAGGTATTGCCGTATTCAAATTTTGCCTTTAAATAGGTCCCCAATTCCATAGGAGTTGTCTTGATCTTGAATTGAGTTGAATCTTGAAATTTATTTAGATATTCAAATCCTAGTGTCTTGAATTGCATTCCAAATTTGTAGGTTGACTCTGAGGATTTGAACCAGGAGAAATCGCCTGAGATGGTTTGGTCATCAATGCTATTATCACTCACAAGCCCTCCAGAGCCACCTAATCCAAATTGAGTAAAAAACTTACTATTTGCCACCAAAAAGTTCCCAACTAATCGTTCATCGAAAACTCTGCGATAATGAGCACTGACCGTATTATTACCCCAGCGTCCATCCAGGCCTAGAACTCCATAAAGAATATCATCAATGCCTGAGTAATAACTAAGTGATAGTCTATCTTTTGATGTTATATCTGTAAAAACATGACCTTGGACATCATAGAAGTAATAAGGTGGGATATTGTCTGCCGTATTCTCAGGTAGTATTTTTGGCAAGACCAGGTCAAAATAAGTTCTCCGTCCACTAAGTACCCACGCACCTTTATGGAATGGACCTTCGAGAGTTGTTTGAGCAGAAAGAAGAGAAATATTTGCCTTACCTTTGAACTCATTCTTATTTCCTTCTCTGCTGATAACATTCAACACGGCAGAAAGGCGACCACCATATTCTGCATTATATGCTCCTTTTATTAGTTCAGCCTCTTTGACACCATCCACTATAAAATTGGAGAAGACCCCTCCTAGGTGAGATGGATTGTAAACGGTAATACCATCCAACATTATTAGGTTTTGATCGGTGTTCCCGCCCCGAATAACCAGTCCAGTGCTATACTCTGATGTGGTCAATACACCAGGTAATGCTTGAATCGTGCGAAAAAGATCAGGCTCAGCCAAAGCAGGTGCAGCCTTCATCATCCTTGGACTAAGATTTATCTTACTTGGCTGTATATTGGTCCTTCGCTGAAGTTGTTCAGCCGTGACCTCCACTTGTGAGAGTTCAACTATCTCTTCTGATAGGGCAAGATCTAACTTCATAGATTGGCCATCAGAAAGACTCAACTTTTCTTTTCTTATACTATAACCAACATAAGAGACCATCAACACATAATCTCCAGGGACTATGTCCTGAATGATGTAATAACCATTCATATCAGTTGCCATACCCTGCCCTGTCTCTTGGAGCATCACATTGGCACCGATCAAAGCCTCTCCAGATGACGAATCACTAATAAATCCTGAGATAATCGTGGATTGACCATTCAATTGGGAAAAGACAAATAAAAAGGCAAAATGTAAAAGTCGTCGCATAATTTAGTATTCCGATAAATATTTTAGATTTTCAAGATCAAATGGAATGGGGTCTATACCATATTTTTCAAACAATTCTGATGAATCACATACACTACCATTGACGAGGTCATTTAATTGGTCTTTTCCTGCAGGGAACCATGAGAAGCGATCAAAAAGCCCTGCCACAGTTGATACAATGAAAAAAGGAGTAGGAACCATAATGACCCTCCTACTCGTCACCTTTGCAATCGAGGTTACAATTTGATTCCAATTGACCGCGATCTTACCTCCGATCTCGATTGTGTGCCTTATGGTTGAATCATCTTTAATGACATTAATCAATATTGACGCAACATCTTTGGCATGCACCATTGACAGACCAAAATTTCCAGAATCCAAAGGATTTATTCCAGTGAAGAATGAAGGAGCAGGGAATGGTAATAATTTTGGATAGGGAAAAAGGTTCAGCATCAATTTATCAAGCATCATACAAAACTCTGGTCTACCACCACCCCTAGGGTCACCAAAGAGAGAAGACGGCCGAATGATCGTCCAATCAAGTTTCGTATTCTTCAGAGCCTGCTCAGAAAGATGTTTTGCTTGCATATATCTGGATCCATTTGGATTAGGATTGGCCCCAAGTGCGCTCATGAGAATAAATCTTTTAACACCTTTTTTCTGCGCTAGGCTTGCAACTAACCTCGATCCCTCAAACTGGAATCTCTCATTGGTAATATTCTTTGACGGGAACTCACGGATGAGCGCGATGAGATAAATTGCAGCATCACAATCTTCCAAAGTCTCATTGACAGAATCCTCATCCTCAATATCGCCCCGAACGATCTCACATTTTTCAGGAGCAGTCACTTTTGGATCAGAACCTTCTCTAATAAGAAGTCGAGGTGTAATATCATCGGTAATCAATGCATCAATAATATAAGATCCCACATAACCTGTTCCACCAAAAACTGCCACCCTCATGCGTTCTTCTCTGTTTTTAGAATATATTTTTCTAGGGTCAAATATGACACAGGGACCAGTAAAAGGGTAATCCCCGTTGCAAAGACCACACCAAAAGCCAATGAGACCGCCATCGGAATCATGAATTGTGCCTGTGTACTTTTCTCCAATAAAAGCGGTGCAAGACCTACAAAAGTCGTTAGAGAAGTCAAAAATATTGGTCGGAACCTACGTGGCCCTGCTTCCAGAACTGCGGATTTGATGCTATTCCCCTCTCTTCTGTAGCGATTGATAAAATCAACCATGACCAAGCTATCATTGACCACCACACCGGTCAAAGCAACAATTCCCATTAAAGAGAGAACAGAAAAATTCATTCCAAGAAGTAGGTGCCCCATTACTGCACCAGTTAGACCAAAAGGGATCGAGGACATGACCACCAGTGGCTGGAAATAAGATTTAAATGGTATTGCCAAAAGCATATAGACCACGATCATGGCAATGATGAAATTCTTACCAATGGATCTTAAATTATCACCTTGTTCTTGTTGCTCCCCCTCAAGACTATAAGAAAGCGAATTATACTTTTGAAGAATCTGTGGAATGATCGATGTTGTGACCGCGGCTATTACATCATTCCCAGTTGTGACTGATAGATCAACATCAGCAGTGACATTTATTGATCGTTTACGATCTTTGCGTTGTATTGAGGCAAGACCCTCGCCTATTTCAAGACGCGCAATCTGCCTAACGGGGATTGTTGAACCATTAGGAGTATTTATCATCATTTTTTCAAGATCAGATATGGACTGTCTATCTGATTCTGGATATCTCACCACGATCTTGACTTCATCACGACCACGCTGAATACTTTGAACTTCCATTCCATAAAATGCTTGCCGGACTTGTGATGCGACCATCATCATATTAACACCATAGTTCGCGGCAGCTGGTAAAAGTTTTATACTGATCTCCTCTTTCCCAACATTATAGGTGTCCCTTACATCAAAGACTCCAGGATATTGGACCAACTTAGTCTTTAGTTCATCCTTGGCAGCCAATAGATCATCCATATATTTGCTAGATAACTGAATATTGACTGGGTCACCTGCGGAGAATAGACTAGAGAAGAATAATACATCCTTAGCCCCAGGAATAACTGGCATTAATTTTCTCCAGCGTCTAACGACCTCCTCTGTACTGATCACCCTCTCTTCCCCAGGTAGTAACTCAAGGGCAACCTCCGCCACATTAGGCCCAGCATAAAGAGCGTCTAAGTTTCCAGGACCTCGAGCTGTTTTAGATCTCATGGGCTGCCAGCCTATTGTGGATAATCTATTCTTGATCGTTGGTTTATCAGAAAGTTCCTTTTCAAGCTGTTCTTCAAGTTTTCTGGCGGACCTTTCAAGTTCAAGGTATCCTTGGCGTGTAATTTCGATTGGTGTGCCAGAGGGGTATTCTATTGCTCCAATTGCAAGGTCTGCCTCAACAGGAGGAAAAAATGTAAACTTTATCAGTCCACCACCGATTACTCCGATCGTCAGGATAAATATACCTGCCGCAATAGATAGAGAGGTAAAGGGTCTGTTTACCGCTTTGTTAAGAAAAGGCCTGTAGTAATGATCAATAACGTGAGATAATCCGCTGATAAGTATGATCTGAAAAGTTTCCCATCTATCATACAATGATCTAAGAGTAGGATTTTTTGGTTTGGCATCGCTACTATGTGCTAGGTGAGCCGGAAGTATGGTTAGGCTTTCAAATAATGACCAGAAAAGTACCATTATTGTAATGAGCGGGAAGATCCTCCAGATCTCACCTATCTCACCATCCACTGCAAGCATTGGTGAAAAAGTTGCCATCGTTGTTAGAACAGCAAAAAATACAGGTGTAGAGACTTGATAAGTTGCTTTTACTGCTGCATCTTTCGGGTCCATCCCTCGCTCGCGAAAAAGAGCAACATTCTCTCCAACCACAATAGCATCATCAACCACAATACCCAAAACAAGTATAAAGGTGAAGAGAGATAACATATTTATGGATAGATCCATTAAAGGCATCAGCCAGAATCCGCCCATAAATGAAATCGGTATACCCAATGACACCCAAAAAGCCAATCTTGGTTTAAGAAATAGGGCAAGTACTATAATGACCAAAAACAAGCCATACCCCGCATTCTTGGTCATGGTATCAATTCTTCCTCTCAATAGAAATGCCTCATCATCCCAGGCAGTCACATGCACTCCTTCAGGAAGCCTCCTATTTTTCTCATTAACATATTTTTTTACTGCCTCAGAAACTTCAATTGCATTTTGGTTACCAACTCGAAAAATGGTTAACAAATTTGCCCTGCTGCCATTGAACAGGATATCAAGGTCATAAGAATCCTCAAATCCATCCTTGATCTCACAAATATCACCAAGATATACAATTGCACCATTTGAATCAGTGATCATAGGAATTCTTGAAAAGTCATCTATCTCATATCCTTGGCTGTTTGATCGAATCAAGATCTCCCCGTCTTTACTTTTTATGCTACCACTCGGCATATTCACAGACCAATTCTGTATTGCTTGAGAAACTTGGAAAAATGATAAATTATATTTCCGAAGCGTATTCTCACTGACCTCTATGGTCAATTCTCTATCTTTTTTAGCAATGAATTCTGAAAATGTGATCTCAGGCAGTGCATCTATCTCATCTTTGACCTCTGCGGTCAGAGCGATGAGCCCTTTCTCACCTATATCTCCATCAACCGCAATCGTGACAACGGGATTAGAACCAGCAAACAGTCTACAGGTTGGCCTCTCAACATTTTCTGGGAAGGTATCAATTGCCTCTACTTGAGCTTTTATCTTGTCCAGCATCTCACTGACATCTTGGCCAGAAAGCAGTTCTACGTTTACACTGCCCATATTTTCTGATGCACTTGATGTGATCCTCTTGATTCCATCTAGCCCCTGTAAACGTTCCTCTATTCTTACGCAAATCGCATTCTCAACATCCGTAGGCGATGCCCCCGGATATATGGCAGTCACATTGACTATATCCACAGATATCTCAGGGAATACCTCCATCTTCAATAGAGGGATGGTCATTGAACCGGAGATGATAATAAAAGCCATTATCAGATTGGCAGCAACGCTGTTGTTAACAAACCATCGAATCATTCGTTCCATAATATCTAGTCTAACTCAAATGTTACTTTTTTTCCATTTATCAAAGAGGATAGCCTTGTAACAAGTAATCGGTCTCCTAGATCTATTCCTTCATCTATTAGAGCGAACTCATTCTCATATCTGACAACATTTACCGGTCTATTAAATAGCATCATTTTTGGATCAACAACCCATATGCTCTCACCACGAACCATATTCCTTGGTAATACAAAGATATCGGATATTTCTATTCCTTGTATCTCTGCCTGGACAAATTGCCCCACCGCTATTGGATTAGAATTTGTATTGAAATTTTTTCCATTATCAATTCTTGCAACAACTGAGCGCATTCTTGTGACGGGATCCACCTCTGCCTCTGCCCTTATCACACGTCCTTCCAATTTTTCATTTCCAAGATCAAATGATACAATAAGTTGAGCATCCTCACCTATTTGTTTTCCATTGAATTCAAGGCCTGTAAATCTCACATCCTGATCAGCAACCGGTAAACGAACCTCGAATGATTCAGTTTCATAAATATTCCCAAGGATCGTGCCAGGAAAGACTGTGGCACCAATATCAACATTCTTTGCTCTTACCCTACCATCAAAAGGTGCAATAAATACCGTCCGCTTAAGATTCCTCTGCGCACGCTCAAGTGATGCTTTTGCAGCAGAAAAAGTGGCTTTTGCCTGTGCCATTTGTGGTTTCCTTAGTGCGAGATCACTTCCCTTGCCAGCGCCGACTCTCTCCCATTCTTTGGATGCGAGATCTGACTCTGCCTTTTCTCTCTCAAGATTCACTTGTGCATTAAGGACACTAGATTCTGCAGTTATAAGTGCTAGCTCATAATCTCTATTATCCAGTATAAGCAATGTGTCACCTAGATTGAAACTAGATCCAGACTCCATTTTGGTGGATATCCATTCTACCTTTGAATTGAGCTCAGATAGTAGTGTGATGGATGATTCAGGTGAAATTATTCCTTGTGAGGAGATTGATGCCCTTACCATTTGTGGAACAAGCATCATTGTCTTCACATAAGGAATATCCTTCAACTTTTCATCCGTGACTGCTTTCGATTTTGTCATCATCATCAAAACAGCAAATAAAACACTTAATATTAAAAATATGACACCGATGTACTTTTTCATTTCATTTTCACGTTTAGTTAAATATTTAATTTATTTCAGATCTCATTTCACCGCCCAATGCAAGAATAAGTGATAATCTGTTATTAATTGCCTGCCTTTTGATAGAAATGTATTGTGACTGGATTGAATTATATTGTCTCTGGCTATTCAAGACAGACTCAAGTGGAGTGACGCCCTTGTCATATCTCTCCTTTGATAGTTCATACGCATCCCTTGACTGCTGAACAGCAGATTCTAGAGCATCAGTTTGTATAGATAGAGATTCATTATACTCTAGCAATTGTTCTATTTCAGAGAAAGCATTTAATATGCCTTTGATAAGGTCTTGTTTTGAGTTCTCATAGGTTGATTCTTGGATTTGCACAAGTGACCTGAGTCGCCCCCCATTAAAAATAGGCGCAGTTATATTCATCCCCAGATTCCAAATACCATAATCTTTATTCAATACTTTTTCAAGCTCTTGCGTTGAGGTACCCGCAGAACCATTCAGGGTGATGCCTGGGAGCAGATTCCTCTTTGATTGAGCAACACGATGACCAGCAGCTTCCATCTTTAAAACTAGACCACGAACATCTGGCCTTCTCTCAATTACAGATGCAGGTATGCCAATTGGAATTGATGGTAAAACAAGGGGCAGTGTTGATTCCTGAATAAATCTTCCTGAAGGATATTCCCCGACCAAGGTCTCAAGTTGCCTGTTTATAGATCTGAGTAAATTTTTCCTATTTTCAATTGATACAACAGATGTTGCAACTGAGGTCTCCGACAATCGATAGTCTAAACTTGAGCGCAGACCTTTCTCATAGCGCTCCTTTACAAGATCTCTGATCTCAATAAGACTATGATAAGACTCTCTTGATAGTTCTAATTGAGCGGATGCCTCCTTGGCATTAAAATATAATTGTGCACCCCGAACTAAGGTTGAAAACTCAAGGTAGGAAAGGTCATGTTTGATCGCCTCGAAATCCTTGTAGGCTGCGGTACGACCATTAAGTAATCGACCCCAGACATCAACTTCCCACTGCAAGTTTATTCCTAGGCCAAAATTCTTGTTACCAAAAGTAATGACACCATTTGAAGATTGATCATTGCTTGTAGAGTCACTGTCATTGGATGAGTTTAAAAATGAATCTGCAAATCCAAAGCCTGCTAGATTTTGAACATTGGTATCTGCTCTTGTCGAAACATTAAGCGATGGGTATATCGAGGCACCATTGATTTTTGCATTGTAATGGGCCATTTTTTGATTTTGGACAAGTGTTTTCATATCCGGACTCTCTGTTCTCAAACGAACTAAGAAAGTATCCAGCACTGGATCATTGAATACAGACCACCAATCTCCAGATATCTTTTCACTTGGAGGGATTGGCACTGTCCAAGTTTTTGGAATATTGACGTCTAATTGTTCAATCTGGACCTTTTGTCTACTGACACATCCAAAAACAATAACCAGAGAATAGGTGATGAGAATAATAGATTTGAATCTATTATAGTACAACTTATCCATCATCTAGGTTCTTTATTATGGTAGATAATACATTCTTAAAGATCTCAAAATCCTGTTCTGGTATATCTTTTCTTACCTCTTCCCTTGTTTTTTCCATGATCGGCAAAACATCATAGAACAACTGCTTACCAGCATTTGTAAGTACCACACGATTAATCCTATGATCGATCTGATCAGGAACACGAACAACTAGATTTTTTTTCTCAAGTGCATCAATTATCCGTGTGATGCTTATCTTATCTTTAAGACACATCTCTCCTAGTTCTTTTTGCGATGCAGATTCAAGTTGCCATATGGGACCAAGTACCATCCATTGATCTAAGGAAATGTCCAAACCTGAT
>PVBE011301260.1_pt1 | contig 13646 bp, 13 predicted proteins | sample 1631181 | NCBI WGS metagenome assembly PVBE01 (sample SAMN08397723, study PRJNA350692) | Marine metagenome, whole genome shotgun sequencing project. | isolation source: water | place: Pacific Ocean | collected 2012-04 | reverse complement strand
CTCCTTCACCAAGTACGGCAAATCGTTTAAACATCTCAATAGGATCTTTTTCCTTTACACCAAGGAAATCGAGTGCAGCACTAGCAAGACTGCCGATAGCGCCTACAAATCCACCGCCCGCAGCTTCGGAAAGTCCCTCACCGAGTTGCTTTACAGCTGGACCAACCTCTTTGAGCTTCTCTGCGTTAAGATCCTCAAACTTTTTGAGAGCATTGCCGAAAGCCGTTAAACTACCAGAAACTTTTCCGACCGCCGCTGCAGAAGCGATTCCGCCGAGGCCAGGCAGACCTTCAAAGAAGTTTCCTATTCCCGTTCCAGCTACGCTGAGTTTCTGACCATCAGTCTTCTCAAATACTGTCATTGAGTCAGCAAACTTACCGAAGCCATCTAAGTCAAGTTTGTCAAGAACGACAGCCGTTGCACCAATCTTTATGAGTGGTAGCTCACTAAAGAATGTACCCAGTCCGAGGCCGACTTGTCCAATCTTCTCCCCGTTGAGCTTTTCGAAGTTGCCCATGACACCAGAAAACTTGTCGAGCGGTTCGTTAAGTACTTCGAGTCCCTTACCGGCTATTGCTGCGGCTGCAGCGAATCCGAGTCCAAGAGCAGCAATAAATCCAGCCAGACCTACACCGATGAGAGGCATCACTACTGCAAAGATAGCAGCTGCTTTTAATAAAAGCGGATTTCCAAGTGCTGCAACAAAGCCGGCTAATACACCACCGCCGATACCTCCGAAGAACTTGCCTATCGTTCCTCCCATCTTACCAGTTCCGCCACCGGCTCCGCCGCCACCAGCAGCTCCTCCGCCACCGACAGCTCCAGCTCCTACCGCGGCCGAAGCAGGTGTTGCTGTACCTCCACCTCCGGATGCTAGGTCAGCTTCTCGGAGTTTTGATTGGCGTAGTCTTTGAGCTTCATCTTCTGATAGATCAAGGAATGCAGTCTGTATCTCAACTAACTTCTCTATCTCTTCGCGAGTCTCAGCTTCTTCTTCGGCAGACTTTCTGAGTAGGTCATCTCTCTCTTTATTCGTCTGTATGCCGGCGAGACCACGAAGACCTTCCTTCGTTCCTTCGACCTTTTCACCGACGAACTGTTGAGTAGCAGCTACACCTTTACCGAGTGAACTTGACTGAAAGGCAGCAATCGCTGCTTCCTTTGCTGCAGCGGCACCTCTTTCGGCTCGACCCACTGTTTGATTGCGTATAGCTGCACCAAGAAGACCCATGACGCCTTGAGGATCGCTCGAATCATTCGAAACCGGAGCTGTTGCCGCGGCCGCAGTTCCACCACCTGCGCCTCCTCCACCGACTACTTGTACTGCTTGACCACTACCAAGACCTCCAACCGTACGAATAGCGCCAAGGCTCTTTCCAATAGAAACCAGATTCGTATTCATTTCACCGAGAATACGATTCGTCTGCTTTATAGAATTGGTACCGCTATTGCGGGTCAGTTGCCCCTCGTCCTTCATGCGTTCGATGACGTCTTGAAGATTAGCCATTTTTTTCTAGCCTTTTTTGTTCTTCTTCTAAATGGTGCACGAGCATTTTTATATAGATCTCACGCTCGAATGGTATCATATCTTCAAGCTCAGCCAATGAATACTTATGGTGTTGCATTAGCGAAAAGTTCATGGTATAATAGTTCGCTAAGTTATCGTGACTGAGCATTATGTAAAAAAATTCTGTAGCCCCTCTATCACAACGCTATCTTTTTCACCACACTCCGGACAGGTCCAGGTTACTGTATGTTTTAATCTAGGTAGTGTATCAAAGAATCCCTGTACCTTCGTAAATTGATCCTGTGTCATATTGTTTAAGAATTCAATGCATTCTTCCTTAGTGAAGTTATCATAAACGTCTTCTTTGTCGTACACCATATCTATACAGTTTGCGACAACGTTCACAACCGTATCATAATTATTATCACCGACTTCAACACTGGTCAGATCTCGTAGACTCGGATCTCTAAATTTAATTCCTATGTCATCGGAGATCTGTATCTTATTCGTGTGATCTTTATTGAATGATACTTCTATTTCTTCAACGTTAAGCTCAACATCTGTTACTGCTTTACACTCCGTGTCTTCTCCGTGTGACATCTTTAATTTGATAGTCTCACCGACTGACTTACCTCGTAATTGTAGAAATACAAATTCTACGTCGTACGATGGCATCTTCTTCACATTCACTCCAGGAGTTAGTATGCATGATTCTAAGATGTTTACAATAGCACCCTCAATATCATTTGCATCACTTCCTTCCATTGCGATGAATAGAACCTTTTCTTCTTTGACAAGAAACGGTCTAATCTTAATTGGTTCCTTAGTTGACGGAACCATAACTGTAAACTCAGGCGTTACCAACTTTGGTAAAGGCATATTATATCTCCATGATATTTAATAATTAAGTTATTCCAACACTTTCGGGTTTTAGCTGTGTAGCAGTAAACCCAGATGGTTTTTCAGAGAAGTAGCGGTACGTAAATGTAACCTGCTGCTTCAATATTTCCGGTGATGCCCATGACCTTGTCACAGGACCTACGTTTAATGGATAGGCATCTCTTAACTGTGTAATATAAGCCGGCTTGTCGATGTCATCCTCGTCGTCACCCTTATAATGTATGATCTCTATACCGTCACATTTATAGTCATCAAAGTAACCAAGATCAAAAGACGATCCTCGAGCCGTGGTCTGTCTTAAACGGTGATCTCCTGTAATAACGTCCTGCCAACACATAAAGAAGTTTCGTTCTCTCATATCTTTACTGAGAATGAATGTCATATCGATCTCGATATAGTTTGCAGTCGCCCCTATCTTAAACGGAGCACCATAGTCCTTATACTCAATAGGAGTGATGGCTCTCTGCGGTACCGTAACCGACTCGGCTCTGAATCTTAATCCATCGAGTATAGTAAAGTAAGAAGGCCCAAGCAGCGTAGACTTATTGACGCCATCTACCACCTTTGCAGGGAGAGCTGTAAAGATCACTTCAAAAAAATCACCACGGGCAACTCCGCCCTTGTTCATTTCTCCAGTAAAAGTGTTTACGTTGAACGGCATTAGCGTCGTCTCCTTGGTGATCTTATCATTTGGCGACTTTCTCGCCAAACGTAATTCTTATTCTTTTTAACGAATCGTTCTGTCGGTAGGAATAGAGCCATGTCCCACTGATTTGCACTAATAAGAACATACCGCGATCTTACATAACTGTTTAAGTACCTCTTAATCGTAGGCTTAAAGAATCGATACTTGGTTGCACTGTTTAGAATTTCATACGTCAATCGCAGACGAGTTGTCTCATCATACTTACGATTCGTTACGAGCGGATACAGCGCATCCATCAATCTTGCTCTTAACTGCGGTGGCAGATAGTGCATATTGATACCAAGGAATCCTCCATCGACATTCTTGATCTTAAAGATAAGTGGGAACCTATCGTAGTATGGTAGATCGCGTTTTGTCTTAGGATCGTAGAAGAATGCATACATACGACCCGGACGAGTTCTACCGGTGAGAGCACTACCTCCTTCAGCATCACCCGCACCACGAATCAGCTCGTTTGGAGTCGTACGAAACCCAGACGCAGTCTCACGAAACCAGTCACGCGCCGCACGAGTTCGGGCAGGAACTTCTCCTGCAGCTACACCCTGCTGTAGAATCTTATCGAATACGTAAGCAACCATATTTACTCCTTACCATTATTTATAATGCTACTTAATGTTCAATTCTTTTTCGGTAAATATGACGAACCTGTAGTTTCGATCCTTACACCACTCCAAAGCATAATCCCATTTGTACTTATTGATAGCGTACGTCTTTACTTCATTGATGTACTTCTTAGTCATGCGTTTTTGTGGTTTTGGTTCTAGTGTTTGTCGACTAGGCTTTATCTCAACAACCCACGTCTCGACTTGATTGCTCGAAGTCTTTACTTTTACAAGGAAGTCCGGAAAGTATCGATGAAACTTTCCATCGATAGGATGCTTATATGGTATAGCAAACTCTTCTGACTGCCACTGCAGAATATCTTCTCTCAGATCACAAAAGTTCATAAACTTAAGCTCCCACGAACTGCGGTACACAATGTTTGTAGGATCGCCTTTATATTTACTCGGATTTCGTGGTTTGAATCTACCCTTCAGTGTAGTCATTATAAATATCTAAAACAGTTGCTAAGGAACTATTTATATGTACGGCTACAAAGAACCAAGCCCAATAGCATCAAAGTTTCGATCTAATACCGGTCAAAGAATTGGCGGTGGTACAGCTCTAGCACAGGCTCTTGATAGTAATGCCGGCGGTACATCATCGGATCTAATGTTTCCAAACGATGTTGAGCAACTCGATCATTGGTGCGCTGTGCGTATATTTTCACATCAGTTAATGCGAAGGGATGATGCACCAAAGAGTGTTGATATTGCGCGAGTATTCTTACCGATGCCACAACAACTTTCGACCGGATACAACCACGGTTATAATGCTGAATCCCTAGGTCCTATCGGAGCAGCTGCAGCAACAATCGGCCAGGCCGGGGCGAGAGGTGGAATAGACTCAATGGTCGATAAATTAGGTGAAGCATTTACCAAGGAAGGTGCTAAGGGTGCGGCCGCCGGAGCCGGTTATTATCTTTCACAGGCGGCAGAATCAGGTGGTGGCATTATCGGTGGCGCCATGTCGTCAATCCCTGTAGTCGGTAGCGTTCTTGGAGCAGCTGTAGCACCTGCTGTCAAAGGAGCAATGGGCGGTGCTGGTATCGCAAGAAATCCATTCATGGCTCTTCTTTACGATTCACCGGCCATGAGGGAACATACATTTAGTTGGAAACTCGTTGCAAGAAACTATGGTGAATCAAACGTGATATATAATATCGTTAAGCTGCTCAAGTATCATGCTGCACCCGGACGAAATAACCTGGGCGATGTTGCAGGTCAGTCTGTATTCCTACAATATCCAGAGCAGTTCGATATAGACTTTCACCATAAAGAGTTCTTATACAACATTGCGCCGTCGGTACTAAAAGGATTCTCTGTAAACTATCATCCCGACGGTACGCAATATCACGTCAGCCCAGACGGATCCGAAAAGGCTCCAGTATCGGTGCAGATTGAAATGCAGCTGCAGGAAGTTGCTATCGTTACAAAAGAAGACATAAAAGCATCGGACAGATAATGGCACACTTCTTCGAGAATCATCCACTTATTGACTTTGATCTTTTAAAGAACAATAAGCCAAGAACTATTAAGAATCCTCTTGTCAGATATAAGCTACGAGATGTATTGAGTAATCGTACCGCTATATATTATACTCATACGGTAGAGGAGGGGCAGACTGCCCAGTTCATTGCTGATAGGTTCTATGGTGATGTTACACTCGACTGGGTTATCTATAAAGTCAACGAGATCATTGATCCTATGTTTGAATGGCCCTTGGATTATAATCCTTTCATTAACTTCATTAAAGCCAAGTATGGATCCGTAGGATCGGCACAAGGTACGAGACATCATTATGAATGGAAGTATCAAGATAAGCAGATTCTGTTCGATGGAACCATCGTACCGCAGAAGTACTTTGAGGTTGATGCTGAGACCTATGCAGGTTTACCCGTAGATCAGAAACGAGAAGTGTCCAACTATACATACGAAGAAGAAAGGAATGATGCTCGTCGGCAGATAAGAGTTCTTGATAATGTACATCTAAACACTCTACTTGATGAAGCCGAAAGTATATTTGAATAATGTCAAGACTATCTTCGCTACCGTATAGGGCAAAGAACGTAGAGCTTGCGAACTGTGTTCTATACAATCATAATAAGAACTACCGCGACATCCAAGAAATTATGTTGGGTATCGATATATTCCACGACTTAATGGATAACGGAATCTATTGTGAAGTGGCAATGATGGAAGCGGTTGGTCTCGTAGAGTTCTTTCCAATCGTAGGGGACGAAACACTCGTTGTGCGTTTCGGCACTCCTGGTTTCGAAGACTTTAGGACTTACGTGTTTCGTATCTTTAAGGTCAGTGATAGAAAGAAAGCAGGTGAAAGAAACGAAGCTTATAAATTAAGCGGTGTATCTCAAGAGATCATAAATAACGAAAGACTATCGGTTAAGAAATCATACAAAGATCTTACTGCAAATCAGATTACGAAGAGCATATATGAGGAGTTCCTTAAGCCAACCGAAGAGGAACATTACTTTGTCAAGAAGAAAGAAATTAAGTTACAAGAGAGTGAAAACCTGCTCAACCTCAACTTCCCTTCTATAAAACCAATCACTGCTATCAATATGGCTGCAAGAGAGGGTAGAGTCAAAGCGGGTGGCAACAACCATACGTATAAGTTTCAAAATAAAAAGATTCCCCCGTCCGGGTTTGATAAGACTGAAGAACTGATAGACAATAGCGATGCATCTAACTTTGTGTTCTATGAATCGTACGATGGATGGAACTTCAGGACTATTGATAGCTTATTAGTAGAAGAACCCGTTGAGAAGTTCTTTCTTTCAGAATCAAGTACTGAAAAGCCATTAAAGGATGGAGATAAGAACGTTCATCCACGTCAACTCATTGAAGATTTGAAAGTAGTGAAGCAGGTTGATACACAGGAGAACATTCAGACTGGGTTATATAGTCACGATGTTGAAGCTCTTGATCCGATACTAAAACGATTCACCGAGACCACATTCAATTACGATGACGATGCAAAAAAGTTTGCGCACCTCGAAAAGAAACCGAACGAAAAGTTATATGCAAAGAACTCGATCTTTAAGGTGACAACCAAATCATCTCATAAGTACTTCCTTCCGACTAATATCGGAGATCCTAGAACTGTACCGTATGTAAAAGAAAGAGTTCACGATCCATTCGTAAAGGATCCTAAGACAGAAACGGATCAGCAGTTACGTAACCCACGTAAGTTACACGAGTTCCTATCGTTTGATGTAACTTCAAGAACACAACTCAATAACATAGTGTTAGAGGTTACGATACCAGGCAACTCAGATATTGAAGTTGGTCAGGTAGTTGAGCTCATTATACCACAGAACACTGAAGTGAAAGAGTTCATGGAGAAAGAGAATCTACTCTACAATAAAAGATTCTTCGTCGGCGCGGTTCGACACATAATTAACAAAGAAAGCATGTCTTTCTTTACCGTGATGGATTGTGTGAAAGATGTTTATGGTAAGAAAGTTGAGGAAGTGACTGATGCTTAATATGGGAACTGAGTTTACTTGGTGGATGGGTGTTGTAGAGGATAGAGGTGATCCTTTACAATTAGGTCGTTGTCGTGTAAGATGTTATGGATTTCATTCACAGAGTAAGTCGGATACGCCGACTGATAATCTACCTTGGGCCCAACCAATTCAATCAATCACATCTGCTGCAATGGGAGATGTAGGTCATACTGCACTCGGACTCGTTGAAGGAACGTGGGTCGTAGGATTCTTTCTTGATGGTAAGGAAGCACAGCGCCCAGTAATCATGGGATCTATATCTGCTATTCCTAGCGAAGCGGGAGATACCTCTAAAGGATTCAGCGATCCTACTGGTCGAACCAAAGAAAATAACCTGAGTGTTTGGGAAAGTCATTCGGAAGATCAATCATACGTAAGTCGATATCCTAGAGGCACGACTACACCGGCTGGTAACTACAGCGCAGCTAATGAAAAGTTTAAGACGGGCGATAAAGAGAACGATCAGATTAGACCGGATACGAATCGTCTTGCTCGTAATGCTGGCCATCCTGTTCTAAGTGCCAAAGATTCGACTAAAACAACCGATGTAAAAGTAGCATTCTGGGATAAGGATCAACCCTATGGAGTCGATGCTGGTGATGAAGAGAAAGATGGCAACGACATCATCGGTAATAAACAGGGTAAGAAGCAACACACCGTAGATGCTTCGGGTACAGTCGACAGTATCAACACAGATGTAGATGCAAGTAAGTGGAACGAACCTGCTACTTCCGATAAGACTAAGAGCGGATCTATACGTTACAGCACAACGTATCCACATAACCATGTTTTTGAATCCGAGAGTGGCCACATCAAGGAGTACGATGATACGAAGGACTCTACGCGTATACATGAGTATCATAGATCCGGTACCTTCTATGAAATCGATCACGATGGAAATAAACATACAAGGATAGTCGGTAACAACTATGAGATCATAGCGGGAACCAACTTTGTAAATGTAAAGGGTGATGTGAACCTTACGATCGATTCTAACTGCAAGACATACATCAAGGGTGACTGGGATATTCAGGTCGATGGTAATAAGTCGGAATTGATTAGAGGTAATCACTCCGAAACCATACAGGGTGATCAGAGTTCAACAGTTATCAAGAACGTGACTGAAGCATACGGCACTGATACCGGCCAGCATGCTCACAAAACAACGGTGACTGGTTTACACAGCGAAACGATAACGAGTACACAAACATCGACTGTAACCGGTGCTGTAACCGAATCATATGGGGCAACACATAACGAAACAGCCGGTGGAGATATTACAATCACTGGCGGTCCGAACATCCACTTGAACCCGTAGATTATCATGGCTGAGTTTGTATTTAAGTTAGCGAATAACGAGATGGTGACATTTACAGATTGGGATGATATACCTGATGACTTTTCATTTAAGCACGTGATTAAATTTATGCCGGATCCATTGCCGGATCCACATACCGAAGAAGAGCACGAAGAGATGGACCAATGGAATGGTAGACTGCAGAAACTAATGGAGAAAGAGCGTGCCGGCAATATGTAGGGGAAACAGTGTTGATGCGGATGTTGTGCATTGTAGTCAACCACGAAGAGATCAGCTGAGTCCTGATGTAACTGTGAACGGGACCGGTATATCGAGACAGGGAGACAATAATACAGTTCATCTTCTTCCAGGAGCTCCGTGTCCACCCCACGTCGCGCCGATCACAACTGGGTCTACAACTGTATTCATCAACGGTAAAGGGTGCGGTCGAATAGGCGATGGTATTACGGCCTGTACAAGTGTGGCAACGGGTTCTGATAACACATTCGCTGGTCCATGATTATAAATATAACAAAATCTTAGAGTCGTACGATGGCAAGCAGAATAACCAGTACCGGTTTACAGTCTGAAATAGAACAGGAGATCTATCGTGATATTCCTATGTCTTTTAATGCTCACCCTATTACTGGTAACTTAAAACTGGTTGCGAATGCAGCAGCTATTAAGCAGAGTGTAAAGAACATAGTCTTAACTAATTTCTACGAGAGGCCATATCAGCCTGAGCTCGGTGGAAATGTTCTTGCCCAGTTGTTTGAAAATATGACTCCGATCACAGAGTATAATGTTACGCAAAACATTAGGCAGGCATTAGAGAATAAAGAACCTCGAGCGGTAATAGAAGATATAAGAACAACACCGGTCGAAGATCAGAACACTCTGCGAGTAACCATCAAGTTTAGCGTTAGAAATATACCAGAACCCATCGAGGTCGATGTATTGTTAGAGAGAGTTCGATAATGGCAGCCAATTCAACTATAAGCGTTACAGAATTAGACTTTGATGACATTAAAGTATCGCTCAAAGATTTTCTAAAATCACAACCTGAGTTTTTAGATTTTAACTTCGAGGGTTCGGCTATCAGTCTCTTGATTGATATGCTTGCTTATAATACATATCAGAATGCATACTATACGAGCATGGTTGGTAACGAAATGTTCCTTGACTCCGCTCAGTTGCGAGAGAGTGTTGTATCAAGAGCCAAGATGTTGAACTATACTCCGACGTCAGCTCGAGGTGCAAACACAAACTTCACAATTACTGTAACGCCAACCGGTTCGCCTACTAATATTACAATCGATAAGAATACGGAATGGACTGCAGCAGTCGATGGCCAGACACTTAAGTTTGTAACTCCCGAGGCTTATACCTTCTCATCGGATGATAACTATAGTGGCACTATTACAGTAGTGGAAGGTCAACCGCTCACACATAGGTTTACCGTTGATAATCTCGACACTCAACGATTGCTCCTTCCTAATGAAAATGTAGATACCTCTTCTATCGTGGTCGATGTTCAAGAATCATCTACTGATACTACATCGACGAGATATAATCTTGCGACCGATCTTACTCAAGTTCAAGCAAACTCAGCCGTGTACTTTATCGAAGAAGAAGCTGAGAATCAGTATGAAGTACATTTTGGTGATGGCATACTCGGTAAGAAACCGGATAACGGTAACATAGTAATCATTAACTATCGTTCCTGTAATGGAACTCTTGGCAACGACATCGGTACATTTACTGATCCAAGTACGGTTGCTGGATCAGCCGTGTTTACAAAGACCGTGAGCGCAAACACTTCAGGCGGCGCTGAGTTTGAAACTGTTAAGTCGATTAAGTTTAATGCGCCAAAGAACTTCGAAGCTCAGAATCGAGCGGTGCTTGCTGAGGATTACAAAAGAATCATCCTACGTGAAACTGGTGACATTCAATCCATCAGTGTATGGGGTGGAGAAGATAACGATCCACCTATCTACGGTAAGGTTTACATATCAGTAAAGCCAACCGTTGGCAATGTTATATCGTCAACGCGTAAATCTCAGATTAAGACTATTCTTAAGAAGCATAACGTTCTATCAATCGATACGGAATTCGTAGATGCTCAGTACTTATATGTCAATCCAACGACAACGGTTCGTTGGGATCCGAATGCAACAACATTGAGCGCAGGCGCGGTACAGGATAAGATCAATACGGCGATTAGCACTTTCGAGACTGATAACCTTAGCGACTTCGAGAAACAAAAGTTTAGGTTCTCACAGTTCGCAAGGGTCATAGATGATTCAGATCCATCCGTCCTTAGCAGTCTTACTGACATTAAGATGGAAAGAAGGTTTAGTCCTTCGACTACAACTAAAGGAACATATAATATTCCATTTAGTCAAAAGATCCACCACCCGCACGATGGCCACTTATATGCCATCAGCTCAACAATGTTTACTTTTAGAAATCTAGATTCATACCTTGACGATGATGGGAAAGGTAACATACGTATCTATTATCTTAATGCAGCTGCTGAAAGAGTTGTATCGGTTGCAGATGCTGGAACGGTTAACTATACAACGGGTCTGGTTAAACTTGATGCTTTCTTACCAACAGCGATTAGTGGATCAACTCTGAGCATCTTTGCTGTTCCAGACGATAAAGATGTTACAGCTGTAAGGAATCAAATCTTATTGATTGCGAATGCGAAGACTACTATACTAAACGATGTTACATCACAGATCGATGCTACGACCGTAACTGCTACAACTTCTGGCGTATCAACTACGGTGGTTGATACTGGTCTCTATCCCGTGGTGTACTAATGGCTGAGAATAAGATCTCGAATATTATTGAGGATCAGTTACCTTTCTTTGTTAGAGGTGATCATCCAAACTTCACTGCCTTTATCAAGGCATACTATGAGTGGATGGATCAGGCCAACAATGCCATCGAAGTATCAAAGAGTCTTCTTGACTATCAAGATATTGATAAGACGTATGATAAGTACTTCGAATATTTTCATCGTGAGATTATGCCGTCGATCCCAAGAACCATTCTTGCGGACAAAAAGAAACTCGCAAAGAGCATTAAGGATCTATACCGATCTCGTGGTTCCGAACAATCATATAGGTTACTCTTTCGCCTTCTTTATAACGAAGAGATAGATTTCTATTATCCAGGCGAGGATATGCTTCGTTCGTCCGATGGTCGATGGGTAGTTGAAAACGCATTGCGAGTTGGGGATCCAACTTCTTCTGGTGTTACTGATATAACGGAAACCTTTCAGGGGCGCGAAATAAAGGGTCTCACATCTGAAGCAACCGCAAGAGTAGATTATGTTGTAAGTACATTGTCTGCTGGTACATCGGTCTTTGAATTATATCTTCTTGATATCGTTGGTACATTTCAGGATGCCGAAAGAGTTTCACTTTTAGATGATGCATCAACCTATGTTACAATCGTTAGTAACGAAGGACCGCTTCAAAACGTAGTAATGCAAAAGGGTGGAGCATTTCATCGGGCCGATGATCTCGTAAGCTTTGGGGCGACAACCGGCTCTGGGGCTAACGGTGCAGTAACTGCAACGACCGATACCAGTGCTATTGAGTTTGTGATACTCAACGGCGGTAAAGGTTATGCTGCGAATGCAGTTATAACACTCTCTGGGGGAAGCGGATTCGAAGCAGAAGGTACGATTTCGACGCTAAGCAGTACCGAAATTATTTCAATCAACCAAGATACAATACTGCCAATGGCGAGTGTTGTATTAAATACAAATCCAAACTTTGTAGCTTCCGGGGCAAACACGACGGTCGTCAGTGCTAATCTTGCTTCTTCAAATGTTGCAACTCCGCTAAACAAAGCTCTTAACTTCTCAAACGGAACCTATGGTACTATCAATTCCATATCAATGACAAACTACGGCTATGGATACAGTACACTTCCAACTATAACGGTAACCCAACCAGAAGTTGCCACCCTTCAGATCTCAGATGGCAGCGGCGGCACAAAAGGTCTCAATGCTAGCATAGTTGCGAACAATGTTCCTGGAGCAATCGTATCAGTGAACGTTGCTCAGTTTGGTATCAATTACAATAAGAACGAAGAAATTACGGTCAACAACCTCACAAGAGGTGGCACACAAGCTGCTAAAGGCGCGCCACAGGTATCCGGTGTTGTCACATATCCTGGTAAGTATATTGATACGAAAGGGTTCATATCTTGGAACAACAAGCTTCAAGATAATCATTACTATCAAGAGTTCTCCTACGAGATAGCTTCTGACAGATTTACAAAAACCTATAAAGACTTTGTAGATACTCTTGTTCATCCGGCTGGGATGAAGATGTTCGGTCGTTATCGCGTGTACTCAGATTTTGATACATCTATAGCAGTAGTTGATAGCACAACTAGCGGCCGACTTCAAGTCGAGAGCGTGATGTCAATCAATGTACCTACGGTCGTAGCTGCTTCCGAACAGGAATACATTGATAGCGCAGCAAATACGTTTGTGATACCACAACCGACGTTAGTCGCAACAACACAGGCGGTTACTGCAGAGACTCAATACGATATCTTGAAGACTGGTCGCGGCAAGATCAATATTACATCGAACAATATCATTGGTGCATACTCAAGTGTTGTTATCAATACTTATGCTACATTGGCAATCGGTTCTCTTGGAAATCCAAAGGCCTTGCGAGGCAACAACACATTCTTTACATCCGATATACCGATGGGCAATACGAAGATAATGATCGTAGGCGTTGGTGGTACATCAAATGGTGTCTACTTTATCAATTCAACATCGAGCAATACCAACGCAACGATTACACAGAACTATGCAAATACCTCACTCACCAATGGCACGTTCTACTACAATACAAACCAGAACAATACTTACAATATTACTGTGTCGCACTCTGGATCGAGCGCGTACACACTCACTGGCGTAGATAGGTTGGCTAACGTGAGCGGTAATAATAAGACAGTAACAATGAATGTTGGTGACACAGTTAACTTCGCGGTTAACGCTTCGGGTCATCCGTTCTACATTAAGACAACGGCAGGAACTGGAACTGGAAACCAGGTTACTACGCCG
>PVBE012768617.1_pt1 | contig 13650 bp, 15 predicted proteins | sample 1631181 | NCBI WGS metagenome assembly PVBE01 (sample SAMN08397723, study PRJNA350692) | Marine metagenome, whole genome shotgun sequencing project. | isolation source: water | place: Pacific Ocean | collected 2012-04 | reverse complement strand
GGCTTCTTTTTCTGCCCCCAGTGTTGAGTAAATCCCAAACCAGTTCAGGTCGGTTCGAACCGCATGTCATGACAGGGCGACCCAAGCCCGACCCAGTCATCACAGGGCGACCACATCACCGACAACCCGCACAAGATCTCGCCTTCATCAGGAGGCAACCAATGACTCGACCGAAACCCGCCGCTACCCGCCAAGGCCACGGCAGCACTGTCCCTGAGTTCCGACCAAACCACGACCCAGTTCCAGCACCACCTGCTCCCGCTTCTCTGAAGAAGTACGGACAGAGGCTCTGGTGTGAGTTGTGGCACGCAGGTCGGAACGCTTACCAACCCCAAACTGATTCAGCAATTTTGGAGAGGTACTGCTCGCTCTCGGAGCGTCGGCAGGACCTTCTCACTCTGTTGAGTGAAGAGGGCTACGTGACAACTGGGAGCACTGGGCAACCAGTGTCCCATCCCGCTGCGAAACTTCTTGACTCGATCGAGGGTCGCCTTGGCCCCATCGAAGACAGACTCGGACTAAACCCCGAAGCACGTTTCCGACTTGGCATCTCCTCGGTCGAGCACACATCCAAGCTCGCCGCCTTCCTCGACAAGGGAGGCAACTGACCGCCGAGGAGGCACACAGTGACACCCTGGGGACCACTAGGAAAAGACATCTTCAACCGGACCTATGCCCGACGAAAAGAGGATCGGACAGAGACATGGACGGAGATGGTTTCTCGCGTCGTCGAAGGCAATTTGAACTTCGTCGATCCCCAGCACACTGAACCGCTCGAAGCCAGCAACCTGGCAGAGCACATCAACTCAATGAAGATTCTCCCAGCAGGTCGTCACCTCTGGGTCACTGGAGTCCCTGGCCGTCAGTTCGTCATGAACTGTCATCGTGCTGGCTGGGGCAAAGATCTAGCAGACCATTTCACCTTCACCTGCGATCAGCTGATGCAGGGCGGAGGCGTGGGCTGCAACGTCTCGAATGACTATCTCGATGCGCTCCCCGCACCGGCGGGTCGGGTCGAGCTATCGGTGGTGTGTTCTCCCTCGCACCTAGATCATGAGTCATTCGCCCACCGTCTGGTCTCCTCTCCACCAGGCGGTGCGGTCTTACGGGTCCTCGACAGCCGAGAAGGCTGGGTCGAAGCCCTTGGTCGTGTCTATGACATGGCCCAACACGGCGGTGGCAATCTGACCGTCGACGTCAGCGATGTTCGTCCCTACGGATCACCTATTCGTGGTTTTGGTGGAACAGCATCAGGTCCTCTGGGCCTCATTGAGTTACTGGTGGCAACAGCAGACATCTTGAATGGGTCAGTCGGCAAACAACTCGACTCCCTCACTGTGATGGCACTCCTTCACGAGATAGCGAAGTGCGTTGTCGCAGGAAATATCAGAAGGTCAGCGAGGCTCGTTTCTAAAAGATGGAGCGACACAGCGGACATCCTCGATTTCATTTCAGCGAAGCAATCCGATCCAGAAGCACATTGGTCGGCGAACATTTCCGTCGAGGTCGATGACTTCTTCTTCGAGCAGCTGAACAAGAAAGCCCCACTTGCAGAATCGGTGTGGCAATCGGTCATCTACAACATGGCCGCCAACGGTGAACCTGGTTTCTACAACTCAGCGCTCGCTCAACAAGGTGAACAACGAGACGTTCGTGGCTGCAATCCCTGCGGAGAGATCACTCTCGAAGACTGGGAGTCCTGCAACCTCGGACACATCAACCTCGCTGCATTCGGTGACGACCTCGAAGGGGCCTGTGAAGCGGCTCGTCTGATGACGAGATTCCTCATCAGAGCAACCGAGTGTGACATCACAGACGAACGCCAACTCGAAGTCACTCGACGAAACCGTCGGATCGGTGTTGGCCTGTTCGGTGTCCAGGAGTGGGCTGCTGCTCATTCAGTGAAATGGTCAGAGATCGCAGATTCAGACAAACTCCGTCACTTCATTCAGGACATGGCCCAAGTCGTCGAAGAAGAATGCGAGAGCTACAGCCACGAACTACGAATCCCTCGACCAGTCAAGACCAGGTGCATCGCTCCAACTGGAACGATCTCCAAGCTCGCAGGTGTCAGCGAAGGCATCCATCCCATCTACGCTCGCCACTACATCCAGCGCATTCGCTACGCCCACAACGATCCCAACCTCGACAAGCATCGAGAATTGAGTCGACACATCGAGGACTGCATCTATTCGACCGGCACGTCGGTTGTTTCCATCCCTACCCGCAACGCAATCCTCGATCATTACGAAGCAGACCTCATCGAGTCAGTTGATGAGATTGCTCTCGACACGCAGTTCGAAGTTCAAGCCTGGTTCCAAAAGCACTGGGCCGACAACGCAGTCAGTTTCACAGCGAACATTGATCCCGACACAGAACCAGTGGAACTGTCACGAGCGCTTCGCAAGTGGCTTCCACATCTGAAGGGCACGACGGTCTTCCCTGATCTGTCACGTCCTCAGAGTCCCTATGAACGAATCCCAGACGGCGTCTACGAGATCATCGAAGGCGTCATGGGCGGCAACGAAGAAACAGGCCAAGCCTTTGACGACTGTGCATCGGGGGCCTGCCCTGTGAGGTAACTATGCACAGCCACCTAGTGATGTTCTCAGGTGGCTCAGGTAGCTGGGCAACCGCTCGACGAGTAGTTGACCAGCATGGCAGCGAGTCGACTCGTCTGATCTTTGCCGACACGAAGATCGAAGATGAAGATCTCTACCGATTCGTCGAGGAGACCCAACGAGACCTCGGTGCTGAACTCGTCACCCTGGCCGACGGACGAGATCCCTGGCAGGTCTTCTTCGATGAAAGATTCCTCGGCAACAGCAGGATCGACCCCTGCTCCAAGATCCTGAAACGCAACCTCATTCGCAGATGGCTCGAAGAGAACTATCCAGACCCTGCCCAGGTGACCATCTACCTCGGCATTGACTGGAGCGAGGAGCATCGCTTCAAGAAGGCACTACCTCATTGGGAGCCGTACACAGTCAAAGCTCCACTCTGCGAACCTCCCCTCCTCGACAAAGAACAGATCCTCGAAGACTTACGGTCAAGAGGAATCGAATCACCTCGTCTCTACAAGATGGGATTCCCTCACAACAACTGCGGTGGATTCTGCATCAAGGCAGGTCAGGCTCACTTCAAGCATCTCCTAGAGCAGATGCCGGAGCGGTACGCCTACCACGAAGACAAAGAACAAGAAATTCGCAGCTACCTGGACAAAGACGTCTCGATCCTGAAAGACCGTCGAGGCGGAACAACGAAACCTCTCACCCTCAAAGACTTCAGGCTTCGTCTTGTAAATGAAGGCGAAGTCGATCCCTATGACTGGGGAGGATGCGGTTGTTTCTCGGAGGATTAGATGAAGACCCAAGGCGACAAAGTCTGCGAGTTCCTGGAGACCTTTCTCACCTTGGGCGGGTCCTGGTACGGCCAGCCATTCGAGGTGCTTCCGTTTCAACGTGAATTCATCAATGACATGTACCTGGTCGACGACGAAGGCAAACGTCTTCGCCGCACCTACCTCCTGGGCTGGCCGAGGAAACAATCAAAATCCGAAGTCGCAGCAGCCCTCAGTTTGTACCACCTGATCGCTGATCAATCCGACAGCGCTCCACTCGCTATCGGTGCAGCAGCATCTCGTGATCAGGCCAGAATCATCTTTGATGAGGCTCGTCGAATGGTGCAAATGTCACCTGACCTCAGTGAAGTCATCGACGTCTATCGCTCGGAACTGAAGTGCAACCTCAACGGCGGCACCTTCAAAGTGGTTTCAGCTGATGCTGGCAACCTTCAAGGGCTTGGAGCTTCGTTCACGGTCATCGATGAATTTCATGTTCACAAGAACATGGATCTGTTCGATGCTTTGACGCTTGGAAGTGGCGCTCGAAACGAGCCACTGACGCTGGTGATCAGCACCGCAGGACACGACCTGGAATCTCCCCTCGGTGAGTTGTATCGCTACGGAAGAAAGATCGAATCAGGAGAAGTTGTGGATCCCTCGTTCGGCTTTCACTGGGTCGGACCTGGCGACCATGAAGTCGTCGATCACACTGATCCTGAAGTCTGGGCAAAGTTCAATCCCGCCTGGGATCACTTCATGAACAAGGGCGAAATGGAGTCAGCGTTTCTCAGAACTCATGAGGCAGCGTTTCGTCGATACAGACTCAACCAATGGACCGCAGCAGAAACTGCTTGGCTCCCAGACGGAGTGTTCGAGGATCTCGCCACCGACCGACGTTTGGAACCAGGAGAACGAGTTGTCCTTGGCTACGACGGAGCATGGCAGAACGACGCCACCGCTTTGGTGGCATGTTCGATCGACGAACCCCGACATCTTGAAATCATTGGCCTCTGGGAAAAGCCCGAAGGCAAACACGGCATGGGCTGGCGCACTCCTGTTGCAGAAGTGAAAGAAACCATCCTCGAAGCGTTCGAGACCTACTCCGTCGTCGAGTTGGCAGCAGATCCCTGGAAAGCAGAAATGATGCTTCAGGAACTTTCCGACGAAGGGATGCCAGTCATCGAGTGGAGCACCAACTCGACTCAACGAATGCAACAAGCAACTCAACTGGCCTACGACCTGATCATCGACGGCAAGATCTCCCACGACGGCAACCCCGCACTGATCAGACATTTCCGAAACGCCGTCCTTCGTGAAGACCCACGTCGAGGATCTCGACTGACCAAAGACCGTCGAGGCTCAACAAAGAAAATCGACGTCGCCATTGCCAGCATCATCGCCCTTCATCGGGCCTCGTTCTGGCGTGATGACGCCGCACCTCAATCTCAGCTTCTTGTCCTATAGGAGGGCATCATGAACATTGAACGCCGAAGCTCCACTGGAACAGTCGAGCTAAGAGAAGAAGGCGACACCCTGACCGCTACTGGCTACGCCGCTGTGTTCGAATCAACCAGTCAGAACCTTGGTGGATTCGTCGAACGAGTGGCTCCAGGTGCCTTCCGCAAAACACTCCAAGAGGCAGACATTCGTGCCCTCTACAACCATGAGGCCGACCACCTTCTCGGTCGCACCGCAGCAGGCACTCTCCGCCTGGAAGAAGATGCTCATGGCCTTCGCTATGACGTGGATCTTCCAGCGACTCAGCTTGGTCGAGATGTTGCAGAACTTCTCCGCCGAGGAGACATCACTGGCAGCAGTTTCGGATTCAGAACCATTGGTGATGAATGGACTGAAACCGCTGATGGCTACCCGATGAGACGACTGACCGAAGTCGCTCTTCGAGATGTCGGACCAGTGGTCTTCCCTGCCTACCCAGCAGCGGCAGCATCTCTGCGTTCTCTCGCTGAGTCCAAAGCACTCAATCTCGACGAAGTAGTCGCAGCAGCTGAAGCCGACAAACTTCGCACCATTCTCCACAACGACGAGCCAACGGAAACCGAAGAGCCGAGCAGCCCTCACTCGATCGGTCTTCCTCCCTCGGCGTTTATTCGCTGACCGGCGCAACCATCAGCACCTCATCATCCCTACAACTTTGGAGGGTCCTATGACCCCATCAGACATCCAGGCGGCCTTCGAGGCGCGCCAGTCAGCAGTTCACCAACTTCGTGAACTCGCCGACGAAACCCGAGGCCGTGAAATGTCGGCTGAGGAACAACAAACCTATGAACGGCAAAACACCGACATCGACGCTCTTGACGCTGCCATCGACGAAGGTCTTCGGACTCTTGAACGTGAAGCCAAGGCGGTCGAAGCGATGGAAACCTTTCGTAGCTACAACGACATCTCATCGCCAACTCCTGAAGCCGCTGAGGTTGCAAGTGACGAAAGCACCCTCTTCCGTCAACTAGCAAACGGCGAACTTCGATCCTTCGTGTCACAACGCTCAGAGCAACGTGACATGACCAAAGGCACAGACTCTGCTGGTGGCTACACAGTCCCTCAGACCATGTACGACAGGATCTGGGAAAAGCTCGAAACCGAGTCAATGGTCATTCGAGCAGGAGCCACGGTGATCCGCACTTCGAGTGGAGAGGACTTGCTAATACCGAAAGTGACAGCAAATCCTTCTGCTTCATTAATCGGAGAAGGGTCAGCCGTGACGGAGGCTCAAAGTACGCTGGCCCAGGTCAACCTCGGAGCCTACAAATTCGCGATCCTGACACAGGCTTCGCAAGAATTGCTGGCTGACTCTGCCTTCGACATTGCAGGCTTCATCGCTCAAATCGGTGGTCAAGCAGTCACTCGTGCCCTCGGCGCTGAGTTCTCCAATGGCTCTGGTTCATCCAGGCCAAAGGGCATCGCCCAGGCTGCAACCAGCTTCGGCACCTCAGCCACAGCAACAACCATCACCGCTGCAAACATCATCGAGGTGTGGAGCACGATGGGTCAGGCGTACAAGACCCCAGACACAGCGTGGCTCATGAGTTCCTCAGCAGCCAAGCTGATCAGGTCCTTGGTCGACTCAAACGGCCAATATCTGTGGCAGCCAGGATTGCAGGCAGAACTTCCTGCCAATCTCCTCGGCTACCCCGTCTACGTCGACGACAACATGGACGCAGCCACCTCTGGCAAGCGTGCACTCGTCTTCGCTCACATGCCGAGCTTCGGCGTGCGCATCGCAGGCGGACTGCAAATTGACCGCTCCGACGACTTTGCTTTTTCCTCAGGATTGGCTTCGTTCCGCATGCAAATGCGCGCGGATTCAGACTCAATTGACGACAACGGAATCGGCTGTCTTACACAGGCGTAATGCACATTCGGCTACTGGGTCGGGCGGTCATGTACCGCTCGGCCTTGTGCCTTTTCTTAGGAGAAAATCTTGAAGATCGAAATTCTCGAATCAATAGCGTGCTCGGTGAACGGCACTCATGGACCAGGAGACACTGTCGACTGGAAACCTGAAGCTGACGCCAAAGCCCTCATCAAGGCTGGCATCGCTACAGCCGTCAAAGGCGGCAAGAAGAAAGCCGAGACTGCATCAGCAGACGACGCTGTCGAAACCGCAACAACTGACGCCTAGCAACGGATTGGGACCGGCCACCACCGGTCCCAGTCGTTCTTTTTAGTTCTGGAGGGCTAATGGCCTACTACGCAGCACCATCATCAGAAGGTGCATTCATTTTAAGAAACGCCGCTGAAACGCTCTCCATCACTGCCTACAGCGGAGAGACCGCCACCGACGCAGACGGAGCCGTCACCATTGGCATCGTCGACTCAGAAGGCCAGACCGTTGTCGCCAGCGGCACATCGGCCACGAGCGCTGGCAGCGGCGTCTACACCTACGCACTCCAAGCCCAATCAGATCTCAAAGACCTCACCGCCACATGGAGTGGCACCTGGGGATCTGCAATGTCGTTCGTCACTCAACACGAAGTCGTTGGTGGTTTCTATGCCACGCCATCTGAAGTCAGGGCAATGGACTCACTCGACGGTGAAACCTCGGCCTACCCAACCGCTGATCTGGTTTCGGCTATCACCTGGGCAACCCACATCATCGATGACTACACAGGCACGTCTTTCGTGTATCGATTCCATCGGGACGTTCTTGATGGCACCGACAGCGCTGACATCAAACTCACTCAGCTGTTCCCTCAAACAATTCTCTCTGGTTCGATTGCTGGCACCGCTCTCACAGCGACCCAGATCAACAACCTCAACAAGTATCGATCAGGCGTCATTGTCTTGAAGGACGACACCTGGACGTTCACCAATCCAGGTGGACAGTGCGTCGTCAACTACGAGGCAGGGATCTCTAAGACTCCCCCGCCGGACATTGCCTGGGCAGCGCGCACACTCAGCCGCTTCTACGCACTGGAACTCAAAAATCGGGTCCCGAGCAACGCAATCTCAATCACCAACGAGTTCGGCAACGTGCAACTGGCTCAACCAGGCATGAACAAGCCGACACCGCTCCCCGATGTCAACACGATCCTCAACCGTCACCGCCATCGTGCTCCAGTGATGTTCTGAGGATGTCCATGAAACTCCTCGCATCATCCCTCCTCACACTGCTGGGTCTTGGCTGCATGGCCTACGCCGTCATCATGATCTGGCTGCCCGCCGCCTACATGCTCGGCGGTCTGGTTCTTCTTCGAGCGGCGTGGATCATCGACCAAAAGGCTTCACCATGATTCGCACCCTCCTCGCTCGCAGCGAAAAACGTGCTCTCTCGTTCCAAGACATCTGGGGCCGAGGGCTGGACTTGACCGATGTGAAAACTGCATCAGGTGAAGTCGTCAACTATGACAGCGCTCTCGCTCTGTCTGCGGTGTTCGCTGCCACTCGACTGTTGTCGGACACGATCAGCACGCTGCCCGTCGACGTTTACGTCAAACAGAACGGCAACGAAGAACAGTTCAGGCCACTCCCTGACTGGATTGTTGAGATGAATCCCAACCTCAGAAATCATGAGGTTCTGGGCCAGATCATGATGAGTCTTCTTCTCGACGGCAATGCCTACTGTGCAACATTGAGAAACCGCACTGGCAAAGTCCTTCAGATCACACCGCTCGATCCCACTGACGTCACTCCTTCTCTCGTCGATGTCGAAGGACGCAAAGAACTCACCTTCACTTCAGGCAAAGCCGAAGGTCAAACTTTCACCACTAGAGACATCGCCCACTTTCGAGGGCTGATGAAGCCAGGACAGATCGAAGGTCTCTCCCCAATCAAAGCCGCTCGGGAAATGATCGGCTTGGGTCTCGGTGCGCAACGCTACGGAGCGGCCTTCTTCGGAAACGGTGGCCTGCCTGGAGCGATGATCGAAGTCCCTGGTCAACTCACCGAGGACGGTGTTCACCAACTCAAAGCAGCGTGGAACGATGTCCACAAAGGAGCCAGTAACTCTCACAAGTTGGCGGTCCTCACCGAAGGCTCCAAGTTCGCCAAGCTGACCATCGACCCTGAAGACAGTCAGTTCTTGGAAACGAAACTCTCCTCAGTTGGAGACGTTGCCCGCATCTACGGAATCCCACCGCATTTGCTCGCTGACGCTTCAGGATCAACCTCATGGGGATCAGGTCTGCACGAACAGAACGTGGCGTTCTCCCAGTTCTCGTTGAGGCCCTACATTGCCCGACTCGAAGCTGGCATCACCAACATTCTTCGCAGTTCAGGCATGGCGGTCCAATACGCCAAATTCGATCTCGCCAGTCTCAGTCGAGGAACCTCTGAACGCTGGGGCAACTACCAACAAGGCATCCAATCTGGCGTCTATTCCATCAACGAAGTGCGCAGCCTTGAAGGTTTGCCACCGATCGCTGATGGAGACATCCACTACACGCCACTCAACTTGGCACCGGTAGGAATGCCGACCGTCGAGGACGAGTGACATGGCTGGATCAATCATCGCCACCTACAAGGCAGCGCTGCTCACTCAGCTTCAAGCCAACGCCACCATCTCTGCTGTGCAATGCACCTACGCAGACCCTGGTGGCTCTCAACGCCGTGAAGCAATCTTCCTCGGCGACATAGAAACCGATGATCACGAACCTGAAGCGTTGGCTCCAGGTCGACGTCGACGACGAGAAGACTTCTCCTGTGAGGTCTTCATCGAGGTCTCATCGAAATCAACTGCACAGACCGCAGAAGCACGAGCCGTAGAGCTAGCCAATGCGGTCGAAACAGTCCTGGCCGATGACCCTCAGTTGGACAACTTGTCTCAGCTGCTGTTCACCGCAGTCAGGTCCCTATCAATGACAACTGTTCAGGCCGATCAAGTTCCGGTCGTGCAGATTCGAATGCTCCTAGACGCCAAAGCGAGGCTTTCATGACAACGAGCACGAAGGGTAAATCCTTCACCTACACAGGCGGCCTCGATGCCATCGAGCTTTGCCTACCCACTCACACCTATTCCTTCGTCAGAGGCGAAGCCACCGAAGTCTGCGCTGAAGATGCAGCCGTGTTGGCAACTCGCTCTGACTTCACCTCAGGCACCAAGAAAACGCCTGCCGATTCAGCCCCCAAGGAGGTCTGAAAATGTCAGCAATTACTGACACCCACATGACGTTAGGGGTTGAGGCCACTTATGGAACGGCACAACTTTCGACCGTCAGAAGCTACGAAGCGAAGGTCGATACCTTCAGCCGAGATGTGGAATATATCCAATCAGTTGGATTCCGACGTGACCTTCAAACCGTCCGATCCGACCGAGATGACACCGTCAGCTTGGGAGCTACAGGCTCAATCGAATGTGACATCCTCAACAAGGGCCAGGGACTGCTTCTTCAGCACGTCCTCGGCACCACAAGTGGCCCAACGCAAATCGCGAGCACCAGCGCTTATAAGACAAGTCTGAGCAGCGATGACACGGGACCCACTGGTTCCTACACGATCCAGATGTCACGAGTTGACAGCGGTGGCACCATGCGACCCTTCACTTATGAGGGCTGCGTTGCGACTGGCTTCAACATCTCCCAGGAACTCGGCTCGAACCTGTCGATGACCATCGACTTTGATGCCGAGAATGAACAAACATCATCTGGCGAAGCAACACCGACCTACCCGTCGAGTGCAGATCCCTTCAATTACACAGATTGCGTTATCGCTATTGATGGCACAGCGGCCACCAACTTCACGAGCTTCTCCCTCGACGGAGACCTCGGCATGAAAACTGACCGAAGGTTCCTCGCTGGAAGCGCTACCAAGTCACAACCGAAGCGATCCAGTGTCCCCAGCTACACCGGCACCATCGAAGCCGAGTTCAAGGACCTCACTGACTACAACAAGTTCGTGAATGGCACCACCTTCGGCATCAACGTCTCCTGGAACGGAGCCACCATCGAAGGGGCGTACAACTACGAGTTCGTCGTCTCGCTTCCCGTTTGCAAATTCACAGGGTCAACCCCTGTCGCATCCCTTGATGACATGACCACAATCAGCCTCCCGTTCATTGCCCTTCAAGGCGCATCGGGAAATGCGGTCGATCTGACCTACACCTCGACCGATACCAGTCTGTAATGACTAGAGCCAACATCGGCGGAAAAGGACAGGTCGCGACTCGACGTCAAATGAACGTCAAGTTCAGTGGCAAGTCCACTCCGCTGGTGATGGCTGGTGGAGCGAAAGCTCTCGCCATGTCGTTGAGACGCCTGGGCGATGAGGAACTGTCGAAAGAAATGAAAGCGGCCTCCAAAGAAGCTGCTGAACAGATCGTCCCTTACGCCAAAAGGCGTGCTCCTGTGAGAACAGGAAAGCTCCAAGCAAGCATCAAGGCTGATGCGACACGAAGCATTGCCAGGATCAAAGCTGGCAGCCCAGGTCGTGTCCCCTATGCGAGGGCAGTTCACTCTGGCCGCTACGTCAGTCAGAGAACTCGTGGCATCAGGATCAAGCCACAGCCATTCATCAGAGAAGCAATTCCTGAGGCATGGCCTCAACTGGTCAAGAAGTACGAAGAAGGACTCAATCGAGTGGCGAAGAAGTTCGCCAAGAAACACGGTGCCCACAGGGCCACAGGAAGGTTCGTGAAGAAATGAGCGATGAAACTCTGGAATTCAATCTGGACGATCTCACCATTGGAGAGATCTGCGAAATTGAGGAGCTAACAGGTCAGCCCTTTGATGCCCTCAATGACCCAACCAAGCCGAAAGGAAAGATGTTGCAGGCAATGGCGTTCATTTCGAAACGTCGAGCCGACCCTGACTTCACGTTCGAAGACGCTGGAGCAATCAAGATCTCGCTGAACGCCGATGAGGCGGGACCTACCAACGCAGACGAATAGTCAACCTTGCGCTCATTGCGCAGAGGTTCGGCTTTTCGTTTGCTGACATGCAACTGATGAAGCTCTGGGAGGTGAACGCCTTGCTGGAGCACATCAAACGTGAACAAACACAGCAGCGTCTCCAAGAAAGGAACGCCCAGCACCGCTAGGAGTCCTCATGGCTAGCAGGCCAATCGTCATCAACATTCAAGGGGACGACTCTCAGCTTCGAAAGGTGCTGAAAGGCGCAGGCGATCGAGTCGGTGCCTTTGCCAAGAAGGTCGGCAGGATCGGTGTCCAGTCAGGCAAAGCAATGGGAGCCGCTTCAGCTGCTGTTGGCGTTGCCTCGACCAAGATGTTCATGGACTTCGAGCAAGGCATGAACGAGGTCTTCACTCTGCTCCCTCAGGCAGGGCAAGAGACCTTCGATGAGTTGACTCGTCAGACCAAGCAGTTCTCAAAAGAATTCGGAGTGCTTCCTGACAAGGTCATTCCGAGTCTCTATGACGCTCTGAGTGCTGGTGTGCCACCTGATTCGGTTTTTCAATACTTGGAAACCGCACAGAAAATGGCTCGTGGTGGCGCTGTCGATCTGACAGAGGCCCTCGACGGATTAACGACTGCGACGAATTCCTGGTCCTCGATGGGTCTCACCGCTACCGAAGCGGCAGACATCTTCGCCACCACAGTTCGCCTCGGCAAAACCACCGTCGGCGAAATGTCCTCCGAGCTATACAAGGCAGGACCTCTCGCAGCAGCCGCAGGTGTCTCATTCAAAGACATCGGCGCAGCAGCGGCAACACTTACAGCACAGGGCCAACCGACCGCCCAAGCGATGACCGCGATTAAAGCGGCCCTGGGCGAACTGGTAAAAGACGGAACAAAATCGTCAAATGCCCTGAAGGAAATCTCAGGCCACTCATTCCAAGAACTCCTCGGTCAAGGCAAAAGCCTCAACGAGATCTTTCAACTCATGGCCGAGGGCAGTTCAGGCTCAGTCATCGACGCTTTCGGCAGTCTCGAAGCCGGTGCTGCGGTCCTGGCTCTGACCTCTGGAGAGGGCAAAGCATTCGCAGCCAACATGGCCGAGTTCGAAGCAAGTGCTGGCGCTACGGACAAAGCCTTTTCTCGAATGAACCAAGGACTCCAGGTCAACTTCGACAAGATCAAGTCGAACCTGGCGGTCCTATCAATCGAGATCGGCACAAAGATCGCTCCCTATGTTGCGAAGGCCACTGACTTCATGGTCAAGTCTTTCGAAAAACTCGGACCTTTCCTGAAGAAAGCCCGCACTCGTATCGAAGACCTCGCAGCCAGCACCAGAGACTTCCTGATTCCCGTCTTTGAACGAACACGAGAAATCTTCGGTCTCGTTGCCGACAAGGTCATGGCTGTCTGGAACGCCGTCTACACCTACCTCGCACCTGGCATCAAAGACCTGGCAGACAAAGTCACCGACCTAGCCGAGCGAGCATTCGGCAAACTTCGAGACATCTTCAATGCGATCAACTGGGGCAGAGTCCTCGAAGAGATCGCAGCAGGTTTCGAAACTGTTCGAGCCAAAGTGATGGAGTTCGTTCGAGGCATCCCTGATGGATTCAGGTCTGTCATCGAATGGATCAAGAAGAACAAAGAATGGATCATGATTCTCGGCGGAGCCGTTGGCGGTCTCGTCGTCGGTCTCGTTGCCTACCTTGCAGTCACGAAAGCAATTTCGGCTGCATTGAAAGCACAAATAGTCATCCAAAACGCCCTCAAAATAGTGATGGCAACAAGTCCAGTCATGCTTCTCGTTGTCGCATTTGCGGCTCTGGCTGGTGCACTCGTTGTCGCCTACTTCCGATTCGAAGAAGTGCGCAACATCGTCGACTCAGTTGGTCGATTCCTTCGAGACACATTCCTGCCCACAGTCCAGGTCGTCATCGACATGGTCGTCGACTACTTCAAGTTCTTATGGGAACAGATCAAACTCGTCGTCGATCTCGTC
>PVBE010481845.1_pt1 | contig 13650 bp, 11 predicted proteins | sample 1631181 | NCBI WGS metagenome assembly PVBE01 (sample SAMN08397723, study PRJNA350692) | Marine metagenome, whole genome shotgun sequencing project. | isolation source: water | place: Pacific Ocean | collected 2012-04 | reverse complement strand
GTGGTCTTGTCCGGCAGGGGGGCGTACTGAGCGGTGGTCCGGTGCTGGCGTAAGGCATCGAGTGGCTCGAGCAGCACCGGCGGGCCGAGAGGCGGCATCTGGGCGCCGTGGGCGGTGAGCTTCACATCATCCGGAGATCGCTCGGAGGGGTCGCGGTTGCGGTTGTATCGCTCAAAGCGGTCACCCTTGGATGTCGACTTCCGAACGATGGTCTGGCTGGATGTCCGGTATGCCAGGACCTTGCCCGCACCCCCCCGGGGCGTGCAGTCCAGGAACTCCATTGGCTTGCAGTGGCTCGACTCACCATCGAGCTGGGTGTGCCCTTCGCCTGTGACCATGTGAAGGCCGTCGATGTCCTTAAGAGGCGGCAAGGAGGCTGTTGCTCGAACCGTGGGGACGATGTCGATGAGTGAGACCATCCGGTCCTCCCGACTGCCCGCCTTCTCATTGCCCGGTAGCTTCACGAACATCGGGATGTGCAGCTGCTCCGCATACGCGTTTGAGCCGTGCTCGAACCACACGTCCCGCTCGTCGAAGCCCTCTCCGTGGTCTGCTGTGAGGATCACGAGCGCACTCTGGTACCGGTCGGAGTCATCCAGATCGGCAAGGAGCACGCCCACCTGCTCGTCGGCAAACTCCACGGAGCGGGCATACCGTCGCTTGTAGTAGCCAGGCTCTACGATGTCCTCGATTTGCTGATGAGGGGAGATGCGTGACCTGGGTGCTCGCTGCCACTTCCGGGTCTCTTCGTCCTCGAGCTTCCATCTCTTCAGCGGCCCGTGGGGGTCGTAGCTGTGCAGCCACAGGAAGGCTGGACCTTCCTCAGCCGCCAGCCAGGTCTTGGCTGCCTCGACAGTCTTCTTGGACCACCTGCGGTACTTCTCCTCGGGCGCATCGTAGACATCGAAGCCCTGGTCCAGCCCCACGCCCTTCCTGAGCGTGAAGCCCGAGACAAAAGCACCGGTCCGATATCCGCGCTCCTTGAGCATCTCGGCCAGGGTCAGGTGCTCCCCATCCAGGGGCGTCCCCCCCTTGAACAGGTTCATCAGCACCCCGTGATTCGTGGGCGTCTTACCGGTCAGGGCGCTGGCAAAGGCTGGCCCTGTGACGGAGATGGGGCTCCACGCCTGGGTAAAGCGAATCCCGTCGGTGGCCACCCGGTCCATATTGGGGGTCTTCGCCGGGCTGTCCGGTGTGTTGGCGCTGAGGTGGTCGTAGCGCAGCGTGTCGATGGTGATCAGAATCACATCGGGGGGCGGCGGTGGAGGGGCTGGGTCCGAGCAGCCCACTATGGCTGCGGCGAGGAAGAAGGAGAGGGGGAGCATCGGTGGGGCCTCAGCCGCCCTCTTCCTCATCGACATCGAACTCGATCTTCTCGCCCTGGTTGAGAGGCTTTTCCTTCTCCTCCTGCTGGTGCTGGTCGGGGAGATCATCCGGCTTGTCATCGAGTGGCTTGTCTTGGGGCTCACCCTGATCCTTGGGATCCTTGGGCTTGCCCTCGACTTGCTTGGGCTTGCCCTCGACTTGCTCGGGCTTGCCCTCGACTTGCTCGGGCTTGCCCTCGACCTGCCCGGGCTTGGGTGCGGGCGGAGGCTTTTCCTCAATCGGCTTCTGCCCGTAGTGCTCGGCGAGCAGGCGCTGGGCGCGGCTCGACTTCACCCGAGGCTTCACGCGCTTGGCCAGCTCCACCCGCGTCCGCTTGGCGAGCACCTTTTCGCCCGCGATGCGCTGTGCCTGGGTGGGCACCCGCTCGATGGTGATGCGCTCGATGCGGTCGCTGGGCAGCATGGAGCGGAGCACCTGCATCCCCTGCGTCACCTGTCCAAAGACCGTGTACTGCCCATCGAGATGCGGCTGGGGTGAGAGCGTCACGTACCACTGGCTGCCCGCCGTATCCTTGCCCGAGAGCGCCATGCCCAGTGCTCCGCGACCATGGCGGCGGGCGTTGATCTCGTCGGGCAGGGTGTAGCCGGGCCCTCCCCAGCCATCGCCCCGGGGATCTCCGCCCTGGACCACGAAGTCCGGGACCACCCGGTGGAAGCTCAGTCCGTTGAAGAAGCCATCATCAGCCAGCTTGGCGAAGTTCTGCACCGTGATCGGTGCCTCCTCCGGGTACAGCTCGATCACCGCGGTCCCGAATGCCGTGTGGACAACAGCACCGCGCGCTGTGGCGAGCTTGTCGAGTGAGCCCGGCTCGCCAATGGACCCCACCCCGCTGCCTGGCATGCCCAGAGCACGCGCGAGTGCTGCGCCTGCCCCACGGATGCTCGCATCCTTGTGGGCGAGCATCCCAGGGACCAGCTTGCGGGCCTGAGCGCTCTGCCGCTTTCGGGCCGTGTAGAACCGGGCCAGGGCCACCGCTGCTGCCCGGACCACATCTGCGGAGTCACTCTGGCTCGCCAGTCGAAGCAAGACGATCTCGGCACCGTCCGAGGGCTTGTTGGCCAGCCACTCCGCTGCTGCTGCCTTCACCTTGTCATTGCCGGAACCAAGATACTGGATGGCGCGCTGCACCCCGGTGGGCCCGCTGAGGAGTCGCTGTGCCGCAGCGATGCGCACCGCGGAGGAGGAATCATCCGACATGATGCGCATGAGCTGCCGCGCGTCGGGATTGATGGAGGCTGCCGCCATTCGAATGGGGGTGGGGTGGTCCGGGCTGAGGTACTGGGAGAGACTGGGCGCTAGTCCGGACTGCACCCGGGCGTACCGGGCGGTCTCGGTCTCTGCCCAGATGGCAGGTCGGTCCAGCGCGCGGATGGCGGCTGCCGCCTCTGCAAGCTGAGGAGGCATGGTCTCGCCGTCCTTGTCTGGCGGCTTGAGCGCAGCACCGGCTGCGACGATGGGGCCGAGAAGACGAGCCGAGTCCAGGCTCTTGACCAGGCCCACAGAGGCGATGGCTGCGATCCGGACCTCGGGGTCGGGGTCATTGAGGAGGAAGGACACCCCGGTCCAGTTGGCCTGCGCACCCGCGCGTACGGTGGCGATGCGTACGCCTGGATCTGGGTCCTTTGCCGTCTGAGTGTACAGCTCAGCCAGCTCAGCATGAACTCCCTTCAACGCCCCCGTCGCACGAACAAACCAGGCTTGTGCGATGGCGTCTGGCTCTATTCGGGCCGCCTCGATCAGCGCGGCTGCGGTGGCCTTGGTCGGTGTGCGGGAGTTGATCCGGGCCAGGCTGAAGGCCGCACTCCGTCGGATGCCCAGGTCGTGACGTCGCTGCTGCTCCACGAGTCGGCGCACATAGAGCTCGCCGGTGGCCTGCCAGATGCCGCGCATGGACATCCGACCGATGGCCTGGGCTGCCATGGCCACCTCCGCCGGGGTGTGGTCCTTGCTGGTCGGCTGGGCAAGTGCTTCCACCAGCGTGGGTAGATCCGCGACCCCGCCTTGTAGCCCGAGTGCGAAGTACAGCTCTACTCGAACCCGGGGATCGGTCTCCAGCCTCAGACGCTGGCGTGTGAAGGCGCTGGATCCTGGAGTCTGGCTGAGGGCGAAGGCGGCCGCCAGCCGAACCGCCGGGATTGGGTCCACGGCGAGTGTGCCTATGCGTCCGAGGGCTGCTCCGCTTCGCAGGCGACCCAGGGCCAGTGCTGCGCGGCTGCGAACCTCTGGATCCTCTGCCGAGACGAACTCGTTCAGACGAGCAGGCTGGGCACGGGAGGACTCCAGCTGAACCAGCCGAGCCTGAGTGTCCAGGGGCGCGCCCGCGAGCGCGCCCAGGGTCACAGCGGATATCAGGATGAGCAAACCCACGGAGCAATCCTACCGCCCATGGACCTCAAGTTGTTGGAATCCCGTCTTCAGCAGACCCGCTCCCGCGGTGAGGTGAAAGCGCTGGGTCGTGCACTGGATGCCAACCCGCAGGCCCGCAGTGCGGCGGAAGCACTGGCAGATGAGCGCGGCCTGGGTTGCGTATCGCACCTCGATGGTCGCCGACTGGTGCGGGCGCTCCTGGACCGGTCCGGGGAGGCGCAGGTGAGGACCAATCCAATCCGCCGGGACGAGCACTTTACCTGTGCCCATTGTGGGATCGGTGTGGCCGAGGGCGGTGCACGGGTCCGTGATCACTGCCCTGCATGCCTCTGCAGCCTGCATGTGGACGTGGTTCCGGGAGACCGGGCATCGGACTGCGGTGGGATCTTCGACCCGGTTGATCTCGCCCTGGAGGGCCGGGCTGGCGTGGTCATCACCTACCGCTGCAGAGACTGTGGTGCTTCTCACCGCAACCGAGCCCATCCCGACGACCAGCTCCCACCGGGCCTGCAGCTTCCGGAGCGTGCCCCATGAGCCAGACCCGCAAGACCGAGCGCATTGGCGAGAGGGCCAGAACACTGCCCATGCGTACGCTCGAGGTCATCCGGCGCCAGCAGCTGTGGTCACCGGGGGACCGGGTCCTCATCGCGGTCTCCGGCGGTGTGGACAGCACGGTCCTGATGCACCTGCTTCAGCATCTTGCGGATGGACACAAGGGCAAGCTGGAGGTCGCCAGCATCGACCACGGCCTGCGTCCAGAGTCTGCCAGTGAGGTGCACGATGTGGGGGAGGGGGCCTTGAGCCTGGGCCTGGACTTCCATCCGATCACCCTCGACCTCCTGCCTGGCCCCAACCTTGCCGCCCGGGCCCGGGATGCTCGGAGGAGTGCACTTTTGAGCCTGGGGGCAGACCGAGTTGCCACGGGTCACCACCTCGATGACCAGGCAGAGACTGTGCTGCAGCACCTGCTTCAGGGTGCGGGGCTGACCGGTCTGCAGGGAATGCAGCCCCTCGCCGCCCCCTGGTGCCGCCCTCTGCTCGAGGAGCCGGGCGCTGTGCTCCGGAAGTGGGCTGAGATGGAGGGCCTGCAGTGGGCCGAGGACCCCTCAAACCCTGCCTCGGAGCGAGGGCGGATCCGGGCGCTCATGCCTGAGCTCGATGCGCTTCGCGGTGGAGCGGCGGGTGCCCTGGCACGCTCAGCACGCCTGCTAGCGCGGGAGGATGCGCTGCTCGAAGAGTTCACCGATGTCGCATGGAAGCAGGTGGCCTGTGAGGGTGGGCTGGACCGGTCCGGGCTGGCAGCCCAGCACCCTGCCATCCAGCTTCGTCTCCTCCGACGTCTGGTCTCTGAGGTGCCTGCGCGGGTCCGGGCGGATCCCCTCGAGGCGGTGGCTGGCGGTGCGCTCTCCGGCCCAGGTCAGCTCGACCTGGGAGAGGGCTGGCGGCTGGTCTGTGCGGGTGGTCGGATCAGCCTCCTGGCGCCGTAGAAGCAGGACGTCTCAGGACAGGCGCACCGGTGCCCCGTCTTCGATCTCCCCGGCCGCCACCGCCATGGCGTGCTCGGCGTGTCGCCGGAGGAGGGTTCCGTAGTCATGGCTGTGCCTCAGCTTCCGGAGCAGGGTGTAGATCCCGGCGAGTGATCGGTGGAGGAAGACCAGGTTTGGGTGACTCTTGAGTGCAGGATGCAGCAGGATCTGCGGGACAATCTTCGCCGTCCGGGCTGTCACATCATCCTCGGCACCGCCGCAGGTGTAGTGAGGGGTCATCACGGGCCTGCAGATGGTCTGGACCAGCTCTTGGAGGATCACCTCCGCCTCCGGGTCTCGCCGGGAGAGGACCCCCACGTCCATGGCCCGGGACATGGCCCGCTCCATGTCGTGGTCCAAGATGCCCAGCACCATATCTGAGTAGTGCGCGATCCAGAACATATCGAACCGCTTCACGCAGCCAAAGTCGATGATCCCCACGGACCCGTCCGGCCTGAACAGGTAGTTCCCGCCGTGCGGGTCCGCGTGCAGTGCCCGAAGCCGGTAGATCATGTCGTAGAAGGTCCGAATCAGGAGGTCCCCGGCCCGCTGACGGGCTTCTGGGCTGGCCTGGGCTGCAAAGTCCTCTGCGGACTGGCCGGTCAGTCGGTCCATGGTGAGCACCCGCCCGGTGCAGTGGGAGGGGTGGGTGCGTGGAATGGATATCCCCTCCACCCCCTGGTAGGCCGCGTGGAATTCCTCCAGGTGGGCGGCCTCCTGGTAGTAGTCCAGCTCCTCGTGCAGGCGTGTTCGGACCTCCTCGAAGAGTGCGTGCACCTCCGCAGGATCCCGGCGCAGCATCCGGCTGGTCACCAGGAGCGAGCGGAGGGCACTCAGGTCCGAGTCCACGCTATCCTCGATGCCGGTGTACAGCGCCTTGACCACTACCTGGGTCCCGTCCGGTAGCTGTGCGGCATGGGCCTGGGCGAGGGAGGCAGCACCGAGGGGCTCCTCGTCGAAGCTGAGGAAGGCCTCCTCCAGCGGTCGCTCGAGCTCCTCCTCGATGGTGGCCCGGATGTCCTCGAAGGGGATCGGCTGAGCACTATCGTGCAGCTTGCTCAGGATCCGTGAGACCTCCGGCGGGACTTCCACGCCGTCCATCACGACAGCGAGGGACTGGCCCACCTTCATCGCCGCACCCTTCAGTGTCCCCATGGTGTCGACGACCCGCTCCGCATTCTGCAGGTGAAGGCGTGAGAGCGCCCGGTGCCGGATTTCTTCGTCCTGGAAGACTCCCACCATACGCTGGCCCAGGTAGCTGGAGCCCACCCGGGAAGTGAGCCCACTGAGGCGCGCCAGGCGTCCCAGCTTGGACCTGGGGGGGCGTTTTGCCACGTCCTAGCGGGGGGCCAGGGCGTTGAGAAGATCACTCGCTGTTCCACCCGCTGGCATGCGCTGACCGCCCAGACCGTGGTCCCAGACACTGACCGCTGCCGCTTCCGCCGCGCCGGTACCGGCCGCGATGGCACCGCCGATCATGCCCGCCAGAATATCTCCCGTGCCTGCAGTGGCCAAATGGGCGCTCCCTGTTGGGTTCACCCACACCCGATCCGGTCCAATCAGGGTGTGCGGGCCCTTGAGAACCACCACTCCGAAGCCGGAGAGTCGCCGTATTGCCGTGAATCGGTCCTTCTCGATGCCGGCTCTCTTACCGCCCAGCAGTCGTGCAGCCTCAGCGGTGTGGGGGGTGATGACCCGGGTGCAGTCGCTGGGTGTGTGGACATCGTGGGGATGTGCCGCCATCACAGTGAGTGCATCCGCATCTGCCACCACCGCGCCAGGAAACTCATTCCAGATTGTGAGCACTGGGTCCACCTTGTCTGTGCCCAGCCCCGGCCCCAGGACCACCACGTCGTGGCGCTTGGCATCCAGGGTCTCCGGCTCCGCGAGAATCACCTCGGGCCACAGCCCGTGCAGATGCTCCCAGTCGGACTTCGGGGCCAGCAGGGTCACCAGCCCGGCGCCTCCTCGGAAGGCTCCATGGGCTGCGAGCACGCTCGCACCTCCGCCGGCACGAATGGCCACATGGCCCCGATCCCACTTCGCCGCATCCTCGGGCGGGAAGGGTCGCCAGGCCTCTACATCAGCGCGCTCCAGCATCCAGGCGTCTGCCTGACCATGGGAGGGGTCGGTCATCTTGGCGAGGTCCAGTCCAATGTCCACGCAGTAGATATCGCCCGCCAGGCGGCAGCCCGGCGCACACAGCAATCCCCGCTTCCACTTGCCCAGGGTCACCGTGACATGCGCATCCACCACTGGGCCCAGGGGCTGGCCCGTGTCTGCACACATCCCGGTCGGCAGGTCCACCGCCACTCGGATGGGCACATCTGCCATGGCAGCCACAGCCTCGGCGATCTCGCCTTGGACCGCGGCCCGCTGGCCGGTACCGAGCAGGGCGTCCACGGCCACATGTGCCCCTTCCAGAGCCGAATCCAGGCCCACGGGCAGCAGGCTCATCTGGGCACACAAGGACCGATTGGTCTTGGCGTCAGGGGAGATGGTCGGGGCAGCCCAGATTCGGACCTCGCGCCCCCAGTGGGTCAGCCAGCGCGCGATCACGAATCCGTCGCCGCCGTTGTTTCCCGGGCCGCAGAGCACTGCCACTGGGCCGCGGGGAAACCGCTCCTCGATGATCTCCGCCACGCCGCGGCCTGCGATCTCCATGAGAACCTGCCCGGGGACTCCCGCGCCATCGATGACCGCAGCATCCATCGCACGAACCTGTGTGGCGGTGTGGACCGGAATCATCGCTGGATGATCTCGACCAAATCTCGCACTGCCTGATCCAGGCCAATGAAGATCGCTCGACCCACGATGCTGTGCCCGATGTTGTACTCGACGATCTCAGGGATGTGCTCGACGAGTGCTGGCAGGTTGTGGTGGGTGAGCCCGTGACCGGCAGCCACCTCCAGCCCGAGTGCGATGGCCTGGTGGGTTGCATCCTCCAGTCGCTTCAGATCCGCAGCCCCTTCCTCTGCGTATCGGGCGGTGTTCAGCTCGATCATGTCCACCCCGGGATGCAGCAGGCTGCGATCTGATCGGGGTCTGGGTCGACGAATAGGCTGACCAGGATGCCCTCTTCTCGAAGAAGCTGGGTGGTCCGCGCGATGAGCTCCACTCGTGAGACGACATCCAGGCCACCCTCGGTTGTGACCTCTCCCTCTCGCTCAGGCACCAGAGTGACCCGGTGCTGCCGGCCCCCAGCCGCCGCACGTCCCAGGGTGGCGATGGCGATGGAGATCATCTCATCAGTGGCGGCCATCTCCACGTTGAGGTGCGTCTGGACGATGTCCCTGAGCCGCGGGAGGTCCGCATCCTGGATGTGCCGCCTGTCCATGCGGATGTGGCAGGTGATCTGGTCTGCGCCGGCAAGCTCTGCAAGTGCAGCGGCCCCTGCAGGGTCAGGGTAGGGCGCACGGCGTGCCTGGCGGACCGTGGCCACATGGTCGATGTTCACACCGAGTCGTCTGGGCATGCGGGTTCTCTATCGCGCTTCAGGCTCTTAGCGAAGCCGCGATTCGGTCTGCCCAGGTCTCAGCATCCGCGCCTTCCACCATCACCCGCACCAGGGGCTCTGTCCCAGATGCCCGCACCAGGACCCGATGGCCCGCCGCTTCAGCCTCTGCAGCTGCAGGGACGGACTCGGGCACGGTCGCACCTCGGACATTTCGATGTGCCTGCGGCCAGCGAGTCCAGCCAGAGATGGGCAGCGGGCCAGCGCCAGCCCGCTGCAGGATCTCCAGAGCGGTGGCCATGCCATCTGAGGTCGGCATTCCATCGGCGAGCATGATGTGCCCCGAGGGCTCTCCGCCGATCTGGGCGCTGTGGGCCAGCATGCCTGCCGCTACGTTGGCATCGCCTACCTGGGTCCGTATCAGGCGATCTCCCAGGGCTGCCTCCAGGCCTCCATTGGTCATCACCGTGCCCACCACCGGCCCTGTGTCCTGCCCGGCGAGCATCCACAAGAGGTCGTCGCCGTCGAGTACGCCGTGCTCGGGATCGACCATGACCAGTCGGTCCGCATCCCCGTCCAGACAGATCGCCAGATCACAGCCCTGGAGATCCGTGGGCGGGTGCAGGGCTCCCACCCCGTCATTGATGTTCCGTCCATCCGGGGCACATCCCCGCTGTACCACCTGGGCCCCCAGCGCCTCGAGCACGGCCGGGCCGCAGGCATGCGCGGCCCCGTGCGCGCCGTCGAAGAGGATTCGACGTCCTGAGAGGTCCACATCGGGCAGCCGGGCGTGCCAGGGCAGCAGGGGCCTGGGCACGGTCACGACCTGCCCGAGCGCAGCATCCGGTGGATTGTCGAACAGGTCGGTGAGGGCCCGGGTGTCGTGCAGCTTGCCGCCGGTACCATCCACCACCTTGATCCCGTTGTCAGACCAGGGGTTGTGGCTGGCTGTCACCATGATCCCCGCACCCGCCTTGGGTGCTAGGCTGGCCGCACAGGAGACCGCGGCTGTCGGAACCACACCCAGGTCCAGGGCTGTGGCTCCGCCTGCAATCAGGCCCTGGATGACCGCACCGGTCAGCTCTGGACCACTCTCACGTGTGTCCCGCGCGACAAATACGGAAGCGCCCTGGCACCAGGCAGCCACGGCCCGACCAATGGTCCGCGCACCCGCAGCGTCGATGGGCCAGGTGCCGGCGGGCCCGCGCACCCCGTCTGTACCGAACCGGATGCTCACGGATTGCGCTCAAGCAGTACCGTAGAGGGAAGGACGTTGACCACCTCGACACTGTCCGGACCCTGGTGGACGACTTCGAGGCCGGAGTGCGGGGCTTTTCGGTTGAACTTCACCTCCAGAGAGCGACCGGGCGGGACCGGGTCGGGGAGGTGGACCTGGACGCTGACCTGCTCAGGCGAGAGCTCTCGCATGTCTCCCGCGTTGCCTTCCAGGGTGACCGTGGCGGCGGTGGGCTTTGCACGCCAGCCCGAGCCGCGGGCCATGATCGGGACTCCATTGAAGGTCTTCTTCACGATGATCGGTGAGATCTCGACTGTGACCGCGACACTCTGGGCATCCACAGTCGAGATGGTCCGCTCCTTGAGCGCTAGCGCCACATCGAAGCGAGTGGTCTCTTTCAGGCCGTTGACGTCCACCACATCGGTGGCCAGCTCCGAGATTTGCCGAACCAGCGACTGAGGACCTGAGATCTGAATGGTGGAGGGTGTGACGGTGACCTTGCCCTTCTTCCATCCTGCGGCCACATCTCCGATCACCATCTCCTTGATCCGGACTTCGCGAATCAGGTTGCGGTCCAGATCGATGTCCACTGCGGGCGGGGAGACCTGGACCACGGTCACACCGTCCGGCAGTCCAGCCAGGATGCGTGCGGAGAAGTCCACGCTGACATCTCCAAGTTTGGCCTCGGTCAGATCCACCTGGTAGCGCAGGTGACTCGGCTCCAGGTTCCGCACCAGGCCCTGCGGACCGCGGAGGGTCACCACCAGGGTCTTGGGTACCTCCTGCACTCGCACCAGGCCCTCCGGCCAGATGTAGTCCACCCGTGCGCGAGACCGCTTGTCGACCACCTGCTCGGTCTGAACCCACGCCCAGAGGAACACTGCAAACACCAGGGAGAGGGACTTGAACATCAAGTTGTGGGAGACCATCCGGGCGAAGCGTCCCTTGATCTGTGGCAGTTTCTCGCGGCTCACCTTGCCTCCGCGGGCTCGGGCTCCGGCTCGGGCTCCGGCTCCGGATCGGCCTTGCCGGACTGGAATATCTCCTGGAGCTGCTGGCGCAGCTCATTGGCATCCTGGGTGGGCGTGATCTTGCCGGCCTGCACCAGGCTCACCGTGCCTCTCTCCTCGCTCACGATGATGGCGATGGCATCGGTCTCCTCGGTCAGGCCGATGGCTGCACGATGTCGGGTCCCAAAGAACCGAGAGATGTCTTTGCTCAGTGAGAGCGGGAAGAAGACCTGTGCAGCGACCAGCCGTCCCTTCTGGATGACCACGGCACCATCGTGCAGAGGTGAGGTGGGGTGGAAGATGGTGAGCAGGAGATCGTGGCTGACCAGCGCATCGAGCTGGGTACCGCCCTCGACCAGCTCGTCCAGGGACCCGTCCCGCTCGATGGCGATGAGCGCGCCGACCCGACGGCTGGCCAGTGAGAAGCAAGCCTTGATCAGCTCCTCGCGCAGGGATGCATCGCCCTGGGTACGAAAGCCCGGCACCAGTCGCCCGCCCGCCCGGGCCAGGCCGCGTCGGATGTCCTGCTGGAAGAGGATGATGATGGCCAGGACGACGTATACCAGGAACTTCTCGAGCAACCAGTGGATGCTGGCCAGGTGAATCCGGTCGGCCAGCACATACAGCGCCATCACGCCGAGCAGGCCTATCAGGCTCTGGAAGGCACGGGTGCCGCGCAGGATCAGGAGTGCCCTGTACAGCAGGAAGGACATGATTCCGATGTCGAGGACATCGTTCCACTCCAGCGTGTCCCACAGCCAGCCGATCATCGGTCTCCCCGCACAGGGTGCATCTCTTCCTCAGGGTATCGAATCCGGGCTCGCTTGGCGCGCTTCATCCACTGCGTACAGCAGGTCGAGGAGCTGTCGGGTCTCTCGGACATCGTGCACCCGGAGGGCATCCGCCCCTCCTGACCAGGCGGCTGCTGCCGCAGCCAGGCTGCCGGGGAGGCGCTGCTCGGCGTCGGGGATGTCCAGCGTCTGGCCGATAAACGACTTGCGCGAGGCGCCCACGAGTACTGGGTATCCAGTGGCCACCAGTCGGTCGGTTCCGGCGATGAGCTCCAGGGACTGGGCTGCGGTCTTGGCAAAGCCGATACCGGGATCGATCCATACGACCTCGCTCTGGGCCCTCGCGGCGCGCTCTACCAGCCAGGCGGTGACCTCTGTGACCACGCAACTGTAGTCGGTCAGGCCTCTCATGCTCTGGGGCGTCCCTCGCATGTGCATGACGATGGTGGCCTCTGCGTCTGCTGTGACAGCCGCCATCTCCGGGTCGGAGAGGCCGGTGACATCGTTGATGATTCGAGCGCCGGCTGCCAGCGCGCGGGCGGCGACCTGGGCCTTTGCGGTGTCCACACTGATGGGTACGGTGTCTGCAAGTGCGGAGATGATGGGCAGGATCCGCCGACACTCTTCCTCTGCGTCCACGAATGCGGCGCCGGGGCGGGTGCTCTCCCCGCCGACATCCAGCCAGTCCGCACCCTGCGCGATCAGTCGCCGCCCATGAGCGACCAGGTCTTCGTGGCGTCCACCATCAAAGAACGAGTCCGGTGTGGCATTCAGGATGCCGACGACAATGGGCCGCCGGCGGACTGCGCCCATCTCAGGCGGTCTCGGGCACCGGGTAGACCGGGTTGAGTCCGCTGACCACGTTCTCGAACTCCAGGCCTTCCACCGTCTCTATTTCCAGCAGCAGATGTGCCAGCTTGTCCAGGATGTGGTGGTTCTGCTCCAGGATGGTGGTTGCCAGATTCTCGCCCTCGCGGGTCATGCGTTCGATCTCGACATCGGCCACCTTGCCGGTGTGGTCGGAGTAGTTCTGCACCTTGCCAAAGTCCCGCCCCAGGAAGACCTCGCCGTCGCTGGTGAGGGTCCGCGGTCCGATGAGATCGGACATGCCGAATCGGGTCACGGCGTTGCTGGCGAGCTTTGTGGCCCGGTCCAGGTCGTTCTGGGCGCCGGTGCTCAGCTCATGGAAGATGAGCCGCTCTGCCACGCGCCCGCCCATCAGGATGGCCAGCTGAGTCTTGATCTGGGTCAGGGTGAGGCTGTACTGGTCTTCCTCGGGAAGCATCTGGGTGACACCCAGTGCGCGACCGCGGGGAATGATGGTGACCTTGTGGACAGGATCTGCACCCCGCTCCCGGAGAATGCGCGCCACGATGGCGTGGCCTGCCTCATGAAACGCGGTGCGCTGCCGGTCCTTCTCGGGGATCACCATGCTGCGCCGCTCCGGGCCCATGCTGACCTTGTCCTTGGCATGCTCGAAGCTCGGCATGTCGACCTCGTCCAGGTCGTTTCGCGCTGCGACGAGCGCAGCCTCATTGACCAGGTTCTCCAGATCTGCACCGGAGGAGCCAGGCGTGCTCTTGGCCAGGACCTCCAGATCCACATCCTCGGCCAGTGGAATTCGCTTGGTGTGGACCTCCAGGATGCCCTGGCGACCCTTTACGTCCGGGTTGCTGACCACTACACGACGATCAAAGCGGCCAGGCCGCAGCAGCGCGGGGTCCAGCACATCGGGCCGGTTGGTGGCGGCCATCAAGATGACCCCCTCGTTGGACTCGAAGCCGTCCATCTCGACGAGCAGTGCGTTGAGCGTCTGCTCCCGCTCATCGTGGCCGCCGCCCATTCCTGCGCCGCGGTGTCGGCCAACCGCGTCGATCTC
>PVBE010476885.1_pt1 | contig 13650 bp, 14 predicted proteins | sample 1631181 | NCBI WGS metagenome assembly PVBE01 (sample SAMN08397723, study PRJNA350692) | Marine metagenome, whole genome shotgun sequencing project. | isolation source: water | place: Pacific Ocean | collected 2012-04 | reverse complement strand
CCGGAACAAAGGCGCGGACAATGCGCCCATAAGGCCCGCCGTCGCTGCATCTGCCGTCTCAACTACTAGCGCGAGGAGCAAGTGCTCACCTGAGCGGACGGCGCCTCTCCGCCTGATCATCAGATTCATTGTCCGATGCTCTGGATTCGCGGAGTCTGATGCTCTCTGATTGGTTGTCTGATGGTCAGGGTGCGCAGAGTCCGCATGTCGTAGCAGCGAAGTGGCAGCAGCGTGGCAGTGAAACCGATAGCGATCGGTCGGCCGCCAGGCCCTACGGATGGCCAGCAAGTGGCGCGTGGGCAGCTACCGTGGCTTGGGCACTCACCTACCGCGACGCGACAGGGAATGGCTCACAGGTCTGTCACTGCCCATGGACGCTCGGAACGCCCACGCAGTCAACTTGCAACCCATTGATCCAGTGATCGACGCTCCCGCAACGCCTGGTCGTCGGCCTCCGAAGCGCGTCATGAACATGAGAAGGCGATAGGCCTCCACGTGCGCAAAGTGGTCCGGACGATGCGCGTTGTCGTATCTCGCCTCCATGTCCCCTTGTCGATTCCGCTCCACAACACGCTCTAGTGCAAGCAGGTGCTGGTAATACTCACCAATCCCGTCACGGAGATGGCCACCGAGTGTCCTCGCATTCTCCGGGAGACGTAGGTAGCCCTCGCGGATCCCCTCGTAGAGCTGATCGAAGAGCTGCGTCCGATTCGCGTGGATCACCTTCGTCTTTTTGTCGCGAAAGTGGCCTGGCTGATGCCGGTCGTAGAGTGCCGAGTGGATCCGGAGATACCGCGTCTGCTGGAACTCAGCGACCTTGTGAGTCTCCGGCAGTGCGTCGATGCAACACCAGTCCACGCTGAACCTCGTCATCAACGAAGGAAGTTCGTTGATCGAGCGCACTGTGCCAATATGAACCGCAACCGTCTCACCCGTGAGGCGATGCCAGTCGCGGATCACGACGTGCTGCCGCCGGCCGACATCGACGCCCATGATCCGGACTGTCTTGTCGTCCGGGCCAAGGGATGGGAGGCCGCGACAGGCATCGATGTCCGCGACACTGATTCCGGCGCCGTCAGGCGTGTGCGGTTCGCCGAGGTCGCTCTGATAGAACTCGTCAACGACGAACGGACTCGAACCCTCGACCCTCAGATCCGAAGTCTTAGAGCATCACACACACAGTCTGATGATCCGGTTCCGCTATCGGTCCATGATCGCTCCGACGAAGTCGCTCGAGAGTTCGGCTAAGTCCTGCCTCGAAAGTGCCTCGCGCCATCTTGGCGTGCAGAAATCTGCTCCGTCTGCGGCGGCTGACTGGGGTGGACCGTCGGTGAGGAATCCGAGTCTGCCCCTTGGCGTGTAGCTCTAGATCCGTGCGATCTCTGTTCAGGGCCTACGAGGGGGACCCCAGGGCACCGAGAGCCCGAAGATTGCCGTCACAAGCAGCGCCGAGACCACGCACCAGCTACAGATCGCGTCGATCACGGCCAGCTCCAGGTACGTGAGATACGCCGAGTACAGCACGCCACCGAGCGAGAATGCGAACGTCCACGCCGCAATGGCGCGTGGCGCACCGCCCCCCGCGACGAGCGCAACGACGGCGAGCCCCAGCAACGCCACGTACATGCCGAGCCCGAGCAGCGCGACCGGCACGCCGACTACCTCAGAGTAGCGAGAACTCTGCACCGTGTGGCAATCACCGACAGGGCCACAGGCGACCTCGCCGTCGCCCAGAGCGACCCAGCTCAGGTAGGCAGCGACCAGCACTCCCGCAGCGGAGAGCAGCAGAATCGCCCCGCGCCGCAGTCGCTCCGCCCGAGCCTCGGTGTCGCTACTCACTCCCTTGCGCCTGGGCGATCGCGCGCCTGAACACCTCGACCGGCTGGGCGCCGGAGACGAGCACATTGCCGACGAGGAATGAAGGCGTGTTACTGAGCCCCAGCGAGCGAGCCTCTGCCGTCTGCGCCTCGATGATCACCCGCGCGCCTCCACCATCAAGGCACGCGTCGAAGAGATCGAGGTCGAACGGGCGATCGAATGGTGCCAGCGCAGCGGCGAGTTCACGCGCGAAGCCCTTCAGATTGCCGGACGAGAACGTGCCGGAAAACTCTGCGCCCTGCCGCAAGAAGAGTAGGTCGTGGAACTCCCAGAACGCACCCTGTACGCCCGCGCACTCGGCAGCCTCTGCCGCGCGCAGCGACTCCTCACCGAGAACCACGAGGTGGCGGTACTCGATCGTCACGACCCCCGTCTCGACGAACTCCTCGCGCAGCGCCGGCGCCGTCTCAAATGTGAAGCGGCGGCAGAACGGGCACTGGAAGTCGGAGAACTCAAGGATACGGACCGGGGCATCCGGGTTACCTTCGACCCGTGGCCGCTCCACGCCACCATCCGACAGTACGTATGGGTCATCGTTGACGTCAGAGCCGGGCAGGTTGAAGGCGATCAATGCGACGACTACGAGCACCGTCGCCACAACTGAGCCAACCGTGGGCCAGCCCCCGAGCGAGTCAACGGCCGAGCGCCCGCCCCGACGCTTCACATCCCGCCCCGCTGATCGCCTCCGGCTCATCCCACTCCCAGAGCTAGTGGAGCCTGACACCTCGGATCATACCAAGTGGCTCACAGGCCTAGTCGACCGGCTCGTTCGTCGCGACGTAGAGCGCGGCCCCGACACCGATGCCGATCCCGACCCACGAACCACGCGATATGGACTTCGTCATGGCTGCCTAGCCCTCCCTCAACTGGACCTAGAGGAGAGGCGGTGAAGGCTTGAGACGGTCAGCTGCGCGCCCGCGGCTGGAACGCCTACCTCGGCTGGACAGCCGATCAGGACGACGTGCCTGCGTACGCTTCTCCGGCGTGTGCTGACGACCTCAGCGGTCTTCCCCCCGCGTACATCTTTGTCGGAACGGTCTATCTCTTCGTGGATGAGGACACCGCGTACGCGCAGGCACTCCGATTGGCCGGTGTCCCGGTCGAGCTGCACGTGTATCCCGACGCATTCCATGGCTCTCAGGGCTCGATCCCGGATGCTGCACTCCCGCGTCGCTGGCGGGAAGACGAGATGGCTGCGATAGACCGCGCGCTCAACGGCGCCTGAACCATCGCCTGAGCGGTGATGGGGTCACGAACACCGGATCAGGTGCTCAGATCCGAGTCCATCCCCCTGATCCGCGAGTCTGATGCTCTCAGATTCCGGATCTGAGGTCTCCCTGCCGGCCTCAGGACTGCGAAATCAGTCCCTCGTCTGCCGCGGAAGACTGGCGCCATCTTGCCGCCCAAGTGCTGGGCAGCAGGGGTCATAGACGCGCACACCCCGAGCCTTAATGTCAGATGGCGACGATGCTTCGTGGAAAGACGACGCGCTCTTCCGATCGGCCCAAGTCCTCAGCGAAGCGACGCCCGTCCCACACCGCTGCGGCAATGCTCCCCGGGCTGAGCGCATCGCCAACGGCCCGCACTGAGATCAGACCGGCACTCCCCCACTCGTCTCGCAGGTCGACGAGGTCGACGCAGAGCGTTTCGTTCGGAAGACGGCTCGTGACGAAGACTGCTGAGTCACATTCAATCGTCTGTTGCCTTCCGGTGTAAACACAACCGACGACGAGGCCTTCGGCCGTAACTCCGTCTGCCGTGTGAGCAACAACGATTCGCACGCCGAGATCGAGCAATCGCGCTTGGATACGGTGCTGCTCGAGCGTCTTGTGGGTCCACGCCGCCACCTCCGGCTCCGGCGTGACGACAGTGACCGCGAGACCCTCGTTGACGAGGAGTTCCGCCATTGAGCTGCCCATGTAGTAGTGATCGTCATCGAACACCACCACGTGCTCGCCGGCGGGACGGCTTCCCGACATCACGTCGTCCGGTGTGAGCACCTCAACCGGATCGTCGAAAAAGACGGGACCCGGACGTGAGATGCCAACACCGTCTCGCCTCCACGTGGCCCCTGTAGCGACAGCAATGTGATCGAAGAACTTGTAAGAGAGGATCTCCCCCGAGTTCATGGAGCTCTCGAAGTAGTACTCGACGTTGCCGAGCCGGTCGAGCTGCGTCTTGCGGTAATCGACCACCCGCCGCCATTCGGCGAGACCGGGGAGTCGTGCCTCCCTGGCAACCCGCCCACCTAGCTCACTAGTCGCTTCGGCGAGGACCACCCCGTAGCCGCGCCGCCCGGCAGACATGGCCGCCTCGAGACCGGCCGGGCCCCCGCCAACCACCAGGATCCGGGCATCGGAGTCCTTGGGACGAACAGTCTCGGGATGCCAGCCGCGCCGCCACTCCTCCCCCATCGATGGATTCTGGGTACACCGGATCGGGGTCATGGTGTAGTCACCGGAAACACAGATGTTGCAGCCGATGCACTCACGGATGTCGTCGATCCGGCCCTCCTCTATCTTCTTCGGCAGGTACGGATCGGCTATCGACGGACGGGCGGCGCCGATGAAGTCGAGCACCCCCTGGCGGATCAGCCGAACCATGGTGTCCGGTGAGGTGAACCGGCCGACCCCGACGACGGGCTTCGAGGTCAGATCCTTGAGTCCCCTGATGAGCTCCTCACGCTCGCCGTCGCCTCCGAAACGGGACGGGACTGAGTCGTCCGGCCAAGCACCCACCATGAAATCCCACACATCGGGAAGCTCACCAATCATCCCGAGAAGCTCGACCATCTCGTCCCGGGTGAAACCGCTCGGTCCGATCAGTTCGTCGACGACGATCCTGCACGCGACACCGGCCTTGCCGTCGACTGCTTCGAGCGTGTCCTCGAGCACCTCACGCAGCAGGCGGGCACGATTCTGGAGCGGGCCGCCATACTCGTCCCCGCGGTCGTTGTAGCGCGGCGAGAGGAAGTGCTGGAGCGTCGACAGGTTGTGTCCAGCATAAACGTAGACGATGTCGTAGCCCGCTTCCACCGAGCGAATGGTCGCCTCGCGGTACCAGCGTCTAAGGTCGGCGATGTCCTGTTTGTCCATACGGCGCGCCTGGATCGGGTGGAGGTCGCCCAAGGTCGGCCGATGTGAGGGCCCCATGGGCGGGATACGCGTGTACATGTTGCTGGCCGCCATGCCGGAATGCACGAGTTCGATGGCGGCAAGCGACCCGTGGACGTGGATTGCATCGGTGACGAGGACGTGAGCCGCAATGTCGCGGTCGTCCCAGATCCGGCCCTCGATGTACGGAGCGACGTCGGAGGAGTGGTGAATCTCGGTCTCCTCGGTAGCAACGACGGCCCAGCCACCTTCGGCCTTCATGGCTCTCATCGCGGCCAGGGCAGACGGGTCGCGGTACCCCATCCCATTGCAGTGAGGAACCTGGAAGAACCGGTTTCGGGCCGTCATCGGTCCGATCTGCACTGGCTCGAAGAGCACGTCGTGGCGGGCGTCCCGAACGGTTGTCATACCGGCACCTCCGTAGTTCGAAGCAGGGTAGCACTCCGACCGAGAGGCTCCCCGCTCCTCTGCAACCGCGGAGGGTCCCGCCGCTGGTAGGCAAGCTGAGTACGGGAGCTTTCGGAGATTTCTCAACGCGTCGCGTTCGGGTGGGGCGCGAGGAAGGCGCGAGTACGGGCGGTTCTTCGACGCCAGCATCACCGAGGAAATGCGATCTAGCTACAGCATATAACTGGTTCGCCAGCATCCTTCACCGCATCCTCGACCGGATCGACAACGCCTGACCCGCGGACGAGAGTAAGCCCTTCGCACTATCAGTAGTGCTCGCGCCGATACGCTCGGCGTCCTTCACCACTTCTTGGCTGGCAGGTGCTGCGCCTGCACTGTCCAACCCCTCGCGTGACCTTCGATCGAATGCTCAAACAGTACATGCCTCGTTGCACCGTCCCACCAGAATTCGACCTCGACGCCGACGCAGCTCTGCACGATCTCGTCCTCGTGACCCCGACGTATCCGCCTTGCCTCCACATCGCGACCGCGTCGCGATGGCGGTTCACGAAAGCGTTGGCCTCGAGGTGCTCCTGAGCTAGCTGCCCCTGGAGCGCGAGCTGCTTCCCGCGCCGCCGCGTGCCGGCGATCGCGACCGTGTACTCGGAGCGTCGGCGCGACGGCGCCTCCTTCTGGTGCGCTGGCGCTCGAGCCTCAGAGGCTCGAGAACGGGAGGTACGGAGCGAGTTCCCCGACCTTCAGCTCGCCCTCTCGCGTCTGCCCGCCACGCTCCTCCAGGAATGCCGTCATGAGCTTCTTCGACGCGGGATCCTTGAGCGTCTCGGCGAAGAGGAGGTACTCGTGGTTGAGCGCCTCCTCTTGCGACATGGCGAGTGAGTTGAGCACGGACTGCTTCGCGTTTGCCACCGCGACCGTAGGGAAGCTCGCGATACGGCGCGCCAGCGCGTCAACGTGTGCCGAGAGGGACTCCTTCGACGGGAAGACCCGATTCAGATAGCCCCAACGCTCTGCGGTCTCCGCATCGATGTCGACGCCGCCGAGGATGACCTCGAGGGCCCGACCGCGCCCTATGAGCTTGGGCAGGTTGACCGTGCCGTTGCCTCCCGGAAGGATGCCGAGCGGCACCTCCATCTGGTTGAGCTTGGTCTTGCCTGCCAGTCCGAACCGCATGTCGCATCCGCTGCAGAACTCGTTGCCCCCGCCGCCAGCGCGTCCCGCGATCTCGGCGATGCTCACCTTCGAACTCGTGCGCAGCTTCTCCGCCGAGCCCGGGCGCACCTGCTGACGAGACGCTCCCTCCCTGACGGCCTGCAGCCGCGCGTCGTTGAAGGGATGGTCCCCCGAGGAGAAATCTGGGTCCACCCATTTCACGATCTCGCTCACGTCGAAGTGAGCGATGAAGAAGTCCGCGTCCGCGGATCGAAACACAATGACGCGCGTCGCATCGTCCGTCTCCGCGTCGTCGATGGCCGTCGCCAGTTCGCGGGACAGGTCGAGCGTCATGATGCACGCCGGGTGCTTGTGGTGAATCGTGATCGTGCGAACGCCTTCGCTCACCTCAACCTCGAGCAGTTCGAGTTTCGCCGGCATCTTGGTGCTCCCTTGCATCGGGTCGAACTGTGGGACGACATTCTGGTGCTGGAGCCGATCCCGCCGCAAGTGAACGAAGCGCTGCGCCTCGTCACTCCACTCATCGACCTTGAGCTGATGCAGGAGATCCGTGACTACAACGAGGTCGACTGCAAGGTGATGATGGAGGTCGTCCAGTACCTGAGGGAGCGCCACTAGGCCGGCGGTGGTTTCCGCTCGAGGAACCTGTCGCAGCCGCACTCGAGGGCGCGGTTCTTTCGCCGGGGGTTCCCATGACCTTGGCCTCCGAGCAATACTGTCGCCAACGCGCGGCGCCTCTCCATTGATGGCTTGGCATCCCGCCCCTCCCCTCGGTCAGGACACAAAGATTGGCTCTCGCAGAGCGACAAGAACCTTCACGCCACGCCGCCGAAATCCCGGTCGTGTCGCTCTTCTGCGGCTGCGGCAGACTTGATCTGGTTGGGAGTGTTTTCCGCTCCGTTCGTCGGCGGGCTACTGTTCGCAAGGATCCGGAACCACGACCTCCTCGCTTTGATACTCGTGTGGCTCGCGTTGGGGATCGGCGTCGCGGTCGGCATCGAACTTGACGACTCCGTTACCGCGAGCGTAATGGGCGGGTTCGCTGCCGTTGGCGTCGCGGTGCTCGTTTGGCGCCTGACAGACTTCTTCTATCCGGCTGGCCCTCCGGCCTTTGTCGCGGTAGCGCTCTCGAAGCTCGTCAGCGCCTAGCAGCCAGCGATGGATGGAGGACACCTCGAATGATGGACGACACAGAGCGCCGCAAGCTCATCGAGTCGCTCGCGCTGATCGAAGGCGCACGCGCCACGAAGAACGCGGCGGGTCGCACGGACACGAAGCTGTCCGGCCCGGTGAAGCAGCACCTCGAAATGAACCCCGACGACGAACTGATCGACGGGGAGAGCGGCATCAGCGCGTGGCTTGAGCCTCGCAAGACGACCTCATGGGACTTGCGCTCGCTCGCACAACGCAAGCCCGACCTGCTCGTCTGGCTGGCGCACAACGGTCTGCTCACGGTGAACACGACCGCGTTCACGGCCATACGCAAGGCGGGTGACGCCGCCGAACTAGGCGACACCGAGGACTTCAAGATTGTGGGTGAGTCCACCAGCCTGAGGATCGGCAAGCGAGAGGAAAGCTAACGACACTGCAACCACCGCAGCAGGCAGACGCACCCCCGCCCAACCTCCTTGAGTCCAGCCCGAAACCATGCCCGGGCCGTAGTTTTCCCTTTTCTGAACTAGGAGACCCCCCTAAAATCCGGGAATTATAGCTGAGGCACCCCCCACCCCTTCCTCAGTCTGGCGACCTCTACACCCACACCCCCCACCTGGGGCGCGGGATGGTATGCCCTAGCCCCAAATCGCAGGTTGTGGCCTCTCCGCAGACTCGGCTCTACGTGCGGGGACGTGGGGGGAGGTGGGGGGTCGCTATCGCGGTGTAGCATCACGTCGTGGATCGATGCACCTCATCCGAAGTCTGGCAAGCATCGTCTTACAAGCCGCCTCCTTTAGGGAGGGTGCCGTCACTAGTTCAGCAAACTGACTAAATTAGCAACAGGGCTTCTTGCGGGCTGATCCGGCGGTAAGTTTGTTCGAGGGTTTCGCTGTTGCTGTGGGTGGCCTTCCACTCGGCGGCAGCGGCTTGGCTTTGGTCCTCGTCTACCGAGTCGAAGACGGCTTGGGCCCACTCGGCTAGAGGATCTTTCTTGCAGCGGATGACCACATCGGGGTCCTGGACCGATCCGTTGGCTGAATAGATATAGCAGATGTCAATGAGTCGCTCGGTGGCGGCTAATTGGATCTCGTCGTACTCACGGTCTTTTGCGGGACCTTCGGGGACGAGGAGGATATTGATCGCTCGGTCGGTTATAGCGCTGAGCCGCGCTTGATGGTTGTCGCCAATGAGTACGTTCTTGTGGTCGGGCCAGATGTCGAACATGGTGTAGCGAGCCAACGGTTCGATCGTTTGGAAGGAGAAATAGTCGGGGTAGGCGAAGAAGTCTTCGGAGACTGCGCGGTAACAATCGTAGAACGCGGTGACATGGGCCATGATTAGGTTGGTGGCGCCGACGCCTTCAAAGCGGTTGGGCGCTACTACCCCGAGCCTCTTGGTGTTGGCGTAGTCGGAGAAATAATTGGCCAAGGGCAGTGAAATGCCGTTAACACTTATCTCGAAATCCGTGTCGCGCAACTTTGCGCCGTGCATTCGGACCTCTCTGGTCACGCAACCAGATGTACTTCTGTAAGGATCGAGTGTCAAGGGTTCGAAAACCAGCGGTGCCTTGAACCCTTCTTCCCTGATCCCTCCGTTTAGGTCGTCGTGGGGTGCCGATATTCCATCCGCGCCTCAGGCGGCTCTCCCGCCACTCCCGCCCGTCTCGGCTGCACAGACGAAGGGATCAATTACCTGCAAACTGATGCCCCTGTGAATCCCGGAAGCAGCGGCGGGCCGAGCGCCAGAAGCTGCCGTAGACCACGGGCTCGCCCGGTCTATCACTGCGGCACACCATGGCGCGACAGAGTTACGACCCGGCAATTTCGTATGGGTCTCTTCATTACATCTAACCCCACCTCGACCCGGGCTGGGTCGGACCCCTTGCGCATGGTGAGGAAGTGCGGCGTGGGTCCCTCGAACACAACAGCCCGTCCACTACCGAGCCCTTCGTCTCCCCGTTGCTGCTCCCTTAGCTGGGAGTCGGTGACGGGCTGAATTCCTTGATTGTCACGATTGCCTCCGAGGGTCAGCAGACCCAACCTCCCTGAGTGCAGCCCAAAACCATGCCCGGCCGTAGTTTTCCCTTTTCTGAACTAGGAGACCCCCCTGAAATCCGGGAATTATGGCTGAGGCACCCCCCACCCCTTCCTGAGTCGGCGATCTCGACACCCGCACCCCCCGGGGGTACCTACGTGCGAGGGCGTGGGGGGAGGTCGGCCCTCTGAGCCAGTTCGTATCAGCCGTCCGAACTGCGCCAAGTTCGGTACGCGACGGCACCGGTCGAGATCGAGCCACCCAGTCCAAGCGCAAGGTCGCCCAATGTGTCTTCGTACGCCGTCGCGAGCTCGGGCGAATTGCGGATGAACGCCGCGTACTCGGCCAGCTCCCACACGATCGCCGAGATCGCTCCGAAGCCTACGACCAGGGCGACCGTGGACCAGCGGCCGAGGCCACCGCGAACAACGAAGAGCGCGAACGCCCCGCTCAGCAACGCCCAGTTCACGAAGTGGTTGGCGTCATCCCACCACCAGACGGTGTCGTAGAGATCGAGGGCGTTCCCCACAACGTCGATGAGGAATGGCGAGACCAGCAGCGCATCGACCGCGTGGGGGTACGGCTTCGGTCTGCCGGCGAAATGCCAGCAGACGGGCACAACGAGGCCCGCGATCGGATACGTAAGCAGCCTTCCGAGGAACGCCTTGCCTTCGAACTGCTGGGCACCCGAGAACGCTCCCAAGAGCAGCAGCCCGACCAAGAGCACCTTCAGTGTGCTGGCTACCAACAAGCCTCGCTGTTGGGTCATCGCTCTGGCTCCTTCTCGGTCAGGCGGCCGGGCGACCACGAATCCTAGCCTGAGCCTACCCCACGCCCCCCGGAGCCTACGTGCGAGGACGTGGGGACGTGAGGCCTTATGTGCCGAGCCCGATGGATCTTGCATTCTACATCTGGGAGCGGGTCCCAGCAGTGATCCTCCCCCGGATCGAATTGCGTCCTCGCACCCAGGAGTCGGTGGAGGCATGTCTCGTGACGGCTCTATCGCGCTAGCTCGGGAAGAGAGTTTGCAATTGGAACGCGAGCCGCGGGCCCCTACGTCAGTCCGGATGCAGCTCCTTGAAGGTCTGCCAGAACAATCGCTCGTCAGTCCGGACGATGAGCCGGAAGACGCCGCGCTCCGGGCTCCACGAGATGTTCTCCCACGCCACTTCATCGCCGGGCCGCAGGAGAACGGCGAAGACGCGAAGGCAGCGGACGTAGTGTTCGGCGTCGGAGACGCGGTATGACATGACGCGCCTCGGGGGAGGGACGGAGGCGGGGCGGCAGCCTCAGCAGGTCGAGCCCTTCTCGGCGGGTCCGGCCGTCGCTGCGAGGCCTATCGGGCCGCCCCATCAGGGAACGCATCTTAGCACATTAGTTCTATGTTGGATGGACTGACGCGTCACACGGCGTGGCGGGGATGGGGTTGTGGGCCGAGTCGCGGACGCTGGGTGGTGGAGGTGGCCCAGCGGGCGTAGCATCCGCGCATGGCTGACTCAGAGATTCTAAGGACGGCGTCTGCGATTGAGTTCGTGCGGACGCCGGAAGACAGATTCGCCAATCTCGAAGGATTCGCGCACGAACCCCACTACCTCGACGTCGACGGATTCCGGATGGCGTGGGTGGACGAGGGGCCGCAGGATGCGGCGCCGATCCTCTTGTTGCACGGCGAGCCCACGTGGGGCTACCTGTACCGGCGCATGATCCCCGTGCTCGTCGACGCTGGTCACCGAGTGGTGGCGCCGGATCTGATCGGCTTCGGTCGTTCCGACAAGCCGACTGGTCGAGGCGCCTATACCTACCAGGGGCACGTGACGTGGATGAATTCGTTCGTGAAACAGCTCGACCTCGAGCACGTCACACTGTTCGGGCAGGATTGGGGTGGCTTGATCGGGCTGCGCGTCGCTACAGATCTGCCGGATCAGTTCGCGAGGCTGGTCCTCGCGAACACGGTGCTTCCGGAGGGGCAGGAAATGAGCCCCGGCTTCCTCCGCTGGCAGGCCGGTTCACAGGCGATGGATCCTATGGACACGGGCCGCATGCTCCAGGGTGCAACTCTGAATCGTGAGCTGAGCGCAGGCGAGATCGACGCTTACCGCGCCCCGTTCCCGGACGAGGCGTACATGGCCGGCGCCCGCGAGTTCCCCATGCTCGTGCCCACGGGACCTGACGATCCGGCCGTCCCCGCCAATCGGAAGGCGTGGCAGCTGCTTGAAGGCTGGTCGAAGCCCGTGCTGACCTTGTGGTGCCCGGATGACCAAGTGCTTGGCGGCTATCAGTCAAGCTTCGTCGACCGGATCCCGGGTGCAGCGGAGCAGCCGCATCGAGAGTTCCAACCAGGGGGACATTTCATCCAGGACGACTGGGGCGAAGACGTTGCCGCGGCGATGGTGGACTGGCTCGCCAACCTCGACTGATCGGGGAACGGGACAGTCTGGAATCTTCAGCGCGCTCAGATCCGAAGTCTTAAACCGTCACAACACACACAGTCTGATGATCACGTCGGCAATCAACAGCGATGTTCCAGATCTGGTGTGCCGTTCGACCCTGTATCCAGTCGCCCAATCGTCGCTGGTATGATTTGGCTCGCCATGATCTCCCGAAGGAGGGCAGAGGAGCGCTTATGCCCCCGATCGAGATCGGCACCGTCGGCTTTCCGCGGCCGGGCACGGGCGCGACCACGGCCGCGCAGGCCGAACAGGACGGCTACGACGTGATCCGCTTCCCGGACACGCAGAACCTGGGCGGCGACCCGTTCATCCAGCTCGCACTCGCGGCCCGCTCGACGAGCGCAATCCTGCTCGGCACCAGCGCGACGAACCCGGTCACCCGCCACCCCGCCGTCACCGCCAACGCCATTCTCAGCATCCACGTGGAGTCGCAGGGGCGAGCCTTGCTCGGCCTCGGTCGCGGCGACTCCTCGATGGGTCACATCGGCCTCAAGCCGGCACCGATGGCAACGTACGAGCGATACGTCGAGGAGGTCAGCACCTACCTCTCCGGCGGCGAGGTCGACCAGAGAGGATTCCCGAGCCGCATCCACTGGCACAGCGACTTTGACCTGCCGAACGTTCCGATCGATATGGTGGCCTCCGGCCCTCGCTCGATTGCGCTCGCGGGCAGGCTGGCTGATCGAGTCTCGTTGACGGTCGGTGCCGACCCGGAACGCATCCGCTGGGGTCTGGAGATCGCCCGCGGCGCGGCAGAGGCAGCCGGCCGAGATCCGTCGACGATCAGCTTCGGCGCCTCGATCAACTCGACCGTCGATGACGACCGCCGTGCCGGCCTTGAGGCGATCCGAGGGGTGATCGCGGCCTTCGCGCACTTCAGCGCGATGGACGATGCGCCGACGGCCCATCAGCCGGAGCACCAGCAGCGCGTCTCCGCGCAGCTACGCGATGACTACGACACGAATCACCACGGCCAGCCGACTGCCGAGCACGCGCAGTTGCTCAACGAGGAGTTTCTCGATTGGTTCGCGGTGGTGGGGACGGCGGGCGAGGTGGTGGCGCGACTGGAGCCGCTAATCGAGCTTGGTCTCGACCACCTCTACCTGATCGGCAACCGACCGGTAGCGCGCGAGGCGTTCGCCAACGAGGTGCTGCCGGCACTGCACCGACATGGTGATTGACCGTCCGCCGGACGTCTAGCCTCGATCGTTCCCGTCAGGCGTCACTCGTCGGCGATCCGCGAGACGCAGAAGCGGCGCGGTGGGATCAGCGCGCCGTTCGCTTCTGTGCAGGCGTGTCGTTCTAGTCGACGAGTGCGGCGATCACCATCTCGACAACATCGTCGGCGCGCTGCCGCATCTCGTCATCCGTCGCGTCCTGGATCGGATGCGGGACGAAGACGCGATTGACGTCGGGCATGCCGAGCGCCTTCGACTGCGCGT
>PVBE010244044.1_pt1 | contig 13650 bp, 11 predicted proteins | sample 1631181 | NCBI WGS metagenome assembly PVBE01 (sample SAMN08397723, study PRJNA350692) | Marine metagenome, whole genome shotgun sequencing project. | isolation source: water | place: Pacific Ocean | collected 2012-04 | reverse complement strand
TTCTCCCCCTTCACCGCGTCGGCGAAGATCCGCGAGGCCGCATTGAGGCAGGCCTTCGAGATCCGGTAGCTGAGCTTGTTCCCCTCCATGGTCGCCAGCGCCCCCCTTCGGCTCGAGACGTTCACGATTCTCCCGTACCCGTTCTTCCGCATGAGCGGTATGAAACGCCGGCAAAGGAGGAAGGGACCGTAAGCGTTCGTTTCTATCGCGGTACGGAGCGTTTCCAGGTCCGATTCCGAGGGGCGCGCCGTCCCGTCGATAGAGACCCCCGCGTTGTTCACGAGAATGTCCAGCCGCCGAAACTTTTTTTCCACATCATCGGCGGCGTCGTCGATGCTCGCCGGGTCGGCGGCGTCGAGCGGTTGAAAAAAAACGACGAGCCCCTCTTTCTTCAGTTCCGCCGCCGCCTCTTTTCCGTACCCCTCGTTCCGCGCCGTGAGAACGACCCGGATTTCCCTCCCCGCGAGCTGGCGGCAGATCTCCAGGCCGATCCCCCGGTTGCCTCCCGTCACAAGCGTCACCCTTTCCAACGATTTTTTTCTCCATCTTCCCGCAGGCCCGGCGTATGTGTTCCGGAACCGGTTCATGATATATCAGGGGGGCGGACGCCCCGCAAACCGAACGATTTTTCTTTCTCTGCTGCGGCTTTCCGGGAAACCACCGGCATGTCCTCCCGAATGCACATCGTTTTGTTCGACGTGGACGGAACCCTCCTCCTGAGCGGAGGGGCGGGGGCCCGCGCCCTCGAAGAGGCCTTCCTCGCCCTTTACGGCGTCCCCGATTCGATGCGGAACGTTCGCCCCCACGGGATGACGGACGGGGGGATCTGCGAGGAGATCTTTCTGGAGCACCTCGGCCGGAAGGGAAAACCCGGGGAGTATAATTTGCTGTTGGCCCTCTACCTCGAATGCCTGGAGCGCACGGTGCGCGATTCCCCGGCCTTTCACCTCCTTCCCGGAATCCCCGGCGTGCTCGAACGAATCTCCCGCGGCGGGCGCGTCGCCCTCGGCCTCGGGACCGGGAACGTCGAGAAGGGCGCCCGCATAAAGCTCGAGCGGGCCGGCCTGAACCCCCTCTTTTCCTTCGGCGGCTTCGGCGGCGACTCGGCCGACCGCACCGAGCTTATCGAGGCGGGCTTCCGCCGGGGAGAGGCCCTGCTGCGGGCGGAGGGAAACGGCGCGGAGGTCCTCCGCTGGGTGGTGGGGGACACCCGGCGCGACGTCGAGGCGGGCCGGGGGTGCGGGGCGCGGACCGTGGCGGTCGCCACGGGCGGGGACGCTTACGAAGAGCTGGCCCGCACGGGGGCCGATCATCTCTTCGCCGACCTCTCGGACGAGGACGCCCTTCCCGCACTCATCGCGGAGGCATAGCTTTTCTTTGGCGAACCCGCGCGGCCCCCGGAAGAGGCGGGACCTCCGCATCTGGGCGGCGGCGCTTTTTTTCGTGGGGGCATCGGCCCTCTTGCTCTTCGCCGCGCAGCCCCTTTTTTTCCAGCGCACCGGCGTAAAGGCGGTGCTCCTGAAGAAAGCCGAGGGCCTGAAAGGCGGGCCCCGCGCGGAAGTTGTCCGGGAGGTGGGCCGGATCCTGAAGGCCTACCTCGACGCGGCGAAACTCTCTCACCGGGCCGAGACCGCGATCGGGGAAGCCTCCCGCGGGCGGCTTGTCCTCCGGATCGCCCTTCCCCCGGCCGAAACCAGCGCCAAGAAGCACCGGGAGCGCGGCCGCACCACCGCCCGCCTCGCGGCCGGGATGCTCGCCCGCGCCGGGGCGGGGGATGTCTCCGTCGTCGTGGAGCTGCGCCGGAGGAGGGCTTCCGGGCGAAGGGAGTCCGAGCCGCTCGGGCGCTACGCCTACGACCCCGACGCGCGCAAGTACGCGTGGCGGCCGGCGCCCTGAGCGGCAGTTCGAAAAGAAGAGCTTGGTCGCTTATCCCCCGGGGCGGGGATACACCTCGATGCAGGGAAATATTTTCGCCGCGTTCTCTTCGAGCCCGAAGAAGACGGGTCCCTCCGCCTTTTCCCCGCCGGCGAGCGTAGCGAGGTCGAGGGGGCGGCCGTCGGGGTGGAAGGCGCCGCCGCCCACCCCGGCGAGAACGGCGAGGGGGCCGAGGATGTCCCAGATCCGGGGCCGGTCCACCAGGGCGGCGATTGCGCCGCCGCCCGCCGCGTAGGAGATGTGCACCGCGGCGCTGCCGTAGGCGACGGACTTCCCCGGGTAGTCGAGCTTGTAGAAGCGCTTGCGCGAGGAGGGGATGAAGAGGGTGGTCTGGCTGTCCACCTCCAGCGGCGCGAGGGACGGGAGCGGGCTTCCGTTCCGCGAAGCGCCCTCCCCCCTTTCGGCGTAGAAGAGCTCCCCCGTCCGGGGGAGAAAAGCCCCGCCGGCGAGGGGGGCGTTCCCCTCCAACACCCCGATGCAGACGGCCCAGCCGGGAAGCCCCCACAGGTAGGAGTTCGTCCCGTCGATGGGGTCCACCGCCCACAGGCGGCCCCCCGCCCCCCCCGTTCGCGGCGCCTGACTCCTCGCCGACGACGGCCGCCCCGGGGAAGCGCTCCGCGATCCGCCCCATGATGAGCTTCTCGACCTCGATGTCCGCCGCGCGGACGAGGCTCCGGTCCGCCTTGCGCTCTCTTTCCACGCTTCCCGCAAGGGAAAGGGCGGCCGCCCCCGCCTCGCGCAGGGTCTCCTCGATGAACGTTCGCATGGCGCTCCTTATATAGATGTCCTCTGCGGTCCAACACGAATCGGCCCGCTTCCATTCCGCCAGATCGCGCCCCGCTTGCCCGCCCGGAGAGGATGGGCGCATACTGCGAAGATCGCTGGCGGGGCGCTCCCCTTGTGCCTGCCTCCCCTTGTGCCTGCCTCCCCGGATGAGAGAGGGAGCGGGCGGCCATCCGCCATGACCGAAATCGCCACCTCCGAGGAACGGAATAACCTCAACGAATGGCTCGGGGTGCCCTCCCACGATGGACTTTCTGCCTGCGTGAGCTGCGGGATATGCCTCCCGAAATGTCCCACTTTTCAAATACTTGGGGTAGAAACCACCTCCCCCCGCGGGCGGGCGGCCCTGGTTCGCTCGGCGGCCGATGGAAGGCTCCCGCTCGGGGCGGGGCTGGAGGAGCATATGTACCTGTGCCTCAACTGCCAGGCCTGCCACACAGCCTGCCCGAACGGGGTTCGGGTGGGGGAGATGGTGGAGCGCACCCGGGCCGAATTGCGGCGCAATACCCCCACCCCGCTTTTCCGGCGGATGATTCACCGGCTGGTGCTCGGCTGGCTGCTGGGGCGGCACTGGCGGGTGGAGCTGGCCGCGGGCCTGCTCCGCCTCTATCAGAGGCTGGGCCTGGGCGCCCTGGTTCGCCGGCTGGGCGCGCTCGGTCTTCTGCCCGCGGGACTCGCCGCGAAAGAGGCGCTTTTGCCGATCCTCCCCCGGCGCTTTCTCCGCCGGGAGATCCCCCTCGTCACCCCCGCCAAGGGTGAGCGGCGGGGCGCGGTGGGGATTTTCCTCGGCTGCATCATGAATACGCTTTACGCCGACGTCACCCGCGCTACCATCCGCGTCCTAGCCGAGAACGGCTACGACGTGATGGTGCCCAAGGACCAGCGCTGCTGCGGCGCCCCCCACCTCGCCGAGGGGGAGGAGGAGATGGCGCACGATCTCATGCGGCACAACGTCAGCCTATTCGCCGAATACGGGGTGGAGGCCATCGTGAGCGACTGCGCCGCCTGCGGGGCCGAGACGAAAAAGACCGCCCTCCATCTGCACGGCGATTCTCTCCAAGAGGAGGCCGCGCGCTTCTCGGAGAGGGCGGTGGACGTGAACGAGTTTCTGGCGCGCCTTCCCCTGCGCCCCCCCCGGGGGGAGGTGCAGGCGCGGGTGTGCTATCACGACGCCTGTCACCTGCGGCACAGCCAGGGTATCCGCGATGAGCCGCGCGAGATCCTCCGGGCCGTCCCCGGCCTCGACCTCATCGAGATGAAAGACTCCGACACCTGCTGCGGGAGCGCGGGGAGCTACATGATCACCCATCCCGGGGTGGCCGGCGCGCTCCTGGAGGATAAGATGAACTCCGCCGCGGAGACGGGCGCGGATATCATCGCCGCCGCGAACCCGGGCTGCCTGATGCAGATCGGATATGGAGCGAGGCGGAGAGGATTCTCCGCCCGCGTTCTCCATCCCATTCAGCTTCTGGCCGCTGCCTACCGGAGCGAAGACAAGAAGAATCCCGAGTGAGCGAAGGTGAAAGGCGAGGCCCCTACGACTATACGAAGGGATCCATCGGCTGGGGAATCTTCCGGATCGCCTTTCCCACTTTCGGCGAGCAGATCATCTGGCGCCTCGATGCCCTCACGGAGCTCTTCTGGGTGGGCCGGCTCGGGCCGGAGTATCTCGCGGCCATGGCCCTCGGCTTCCTGGTCATCCTGCTCATCCGGGGAGTGGGGTTCGGGATCCGGGTCGCCGGGCAGGCGCTCGTGGCCCAACGGGTCGGGGCCGGGGACAACGAAGGCGCCGCGCTCATGGCGGGACAGATTTTTTCGCTCCTGGCCATGATTCTGGTGCCGATCGTTATCCTCGGAATTTGGCTCTCGCCCCGAATCATCGCCCTGTTCACCTCAGACCCCCGAATCTTGCAGCTCGGAACGGGCTATCTTCGCGCCGGCTTCGCCGTTTTGTTTTTCATCGAGGGCCAGCTGACGCTGGCGCAGCTTTTCCGCGGGTCGGGAGAACCCTCCTTTTCGGTTGCGGGCATGATCGTTTCGACGGCCGTCTCCGTCGCCGCGATGCCCCTGTTCATCTTCGGGGCTTGGGGGATTCCCGCCTTCGGTCTTCCGGGCGCGTTCCTGGGGTCGGGGCTGGGGAAGGCGGCCGGGACAATCGTCCTCTCCTACTTCATCACCTCCGGCCGGTCGCGCATTCACCTTCGCCGGGACCACCTGCGTCCCCGGCGCGAGCTGTTGATCCGCATCGCCGGCTTGTCCTGGCCCGTCACCGTTCAGAGCCTTCTCGAGCGGGGGGCCAACCTCGTTATCCTTCGGGTGCTGTCCATCTTCGGCGCCTACGCCCTCGCGGCCTGGGGGCTGGGGAACCGCGTCACCCTGACGGCCCGCATTCCGGGAATGTGCATCCACGGCGCGGTCCGCACCATGGTGGGACAGAACATCGGCGCGGGGCTTCCCGATCGCGCGCAAAAATGCGTTTGGCTCGGCCTGTGGACGGCGGCCCTGTTCGTGGGAGCGACTTCGATCGCCCTTTACTTCACCGCGGACGCGGTGGCCCGATCTTTCGGGATGCAGGGGGAGGCCGGCCGAATCGGGGCGATGTGCCTGCGTTTTTTGAGCGTGGGCGTTACTTTCGATGCCTGCCGCCGCGTCCTCGCGGGGGCGTTCCAGGGGGCCTCCAACCCCAAGCCCCCCATGCTGGCGGTCGCGGCTGCCCGCTGGGGGGTGCAGATCCCCGGGGCCTACCTCGCGGGGGTGGTTCTCGGAATGGGGGGAGCGGGCGTCTGGGGCGCGGTCTCGGGAAGCCAGATCTTCGGGAGCTGCGTGATGCTCGCGCTGTTCTGGCTGGGATTTTGGAAGCGGCGGTTGCACGAGGTGGCGGCTTCCGCGCGGGTCATGGGAAAAACGGCTTAATAGCCGCCCGCCGCGCGGATGGGGTGACTTCGGCCGAAACGTCATATTGCCTCGGCAAATGATCGCGAAAGCAGCGGAGGAATCCGAGTCGGTGAGCGCCAGGGCGGCGGGAGGCCGCGCGCGGTTCGATTACACCAGTGGTTCCATCGCCGGGGGGCTGGCCCGGCTGGCGCTTCCGCAGTTCATCGAGTTGACCGTCTGGAACTTCGAGAACGTCTCGGAACTCTTCTGGGTGGGCCGGCTCGGCTCGGCGAAGCTGGCGGCATTGTCCATCGCCTATATCTTGCTCTGGCTTCCGCGCGCCTTCGGGTTGGGTTTTCTGATCGCGGGCAATGCCCTCGTGGCGCAGAAAATCGGCGCGGGGGACGAAGAGGGGGCCTCCCTCCTGGCGGGCCAAACCGCTTTTGTCTCGATCGTTTTTTCGTTGGCCGTGTCCGTACCGGGTGTTTGGTTCGCCGCCGATATCATGCGCCTTGTGACGTCTGATCCCGAGATCGTCCGGGGGGGCGCGGATTATCTGCTCGTCGGCTTTGCGGTGTTCGTGATCCCGACCGGCTGCTTCATGTTGGCACAACTCTTCCGGGGTGCAGGAGATGCGTTTCTTTCATCCTTTGGGATGGTCTCCTCTTCGGTGGTCATCGTGATCCTCAGGCCCATACTCGTTTTGGGGGCGGGTCCGGTTCCCGGCCTGGGAATTATCGGCGCCGGGCTCAGCGGCGGGTTGGGCCGTTTGGCCGGGCTATTGGTCCTGCTTTTCTTCATGTTCACGGGACGCACCCGGATCCGAATCCGCCTCCGGCATCTGCGCCCCCGGCTTTCCCATCTGCGTCAGGTCGTCCGCCTGTCCTGGCCCATTTCAATCCAAAACACCCTTGATCGGGGAGCGATCCTTGTTCTGGTCCGGATCATTTCTCCCTTTGGCGCCTCCGCCCTGGCGGCGTGGGGGGTTGGGATCCGTGTGATCACGATTCTGCGGATGCCGGGCTTCGTCATGCAGGGCGCGGTACGCACCATGGTGGGCCAGAACGTGGGGGCGGGCCTTCCGGGCCGGGTACTGAAGAGCACCATGCTCTCTCTGGGAACAGTGGCCGTCCTCATGGTTTTTCTCACCTTCTTTTTGTTCATCTGGGCTGAGCCGGTGGTCCGCTTCTTCGGGATGGAGGGCGAGGCGGCCCGGGTCGGCGTTATCTGCCTGCGGATTCTTTCTTTGAGCATGGGTTTTGAGGCCTGCCGCCGTCCGCTGGCGGGCGCCTTCCAGGGAATGGGCATTCCGAAGCCGCCCATGTTCGTCGAGGCGTTTTTTCGTTGGGCGGTGCAGCTGCCCGCCGCCCTTCTCGCCGCCTATCCGCTCGGCTTCGCCGAGGTAGGCATCTGGTGGGCGGTCACGGGGAGCCAGACCCTTGCGGGCGCTTCCCTTTTCTCCTGGTTTCTGCTGGGCCGACCGTGGACACACCTCCGCGCGCGGGCGGCGGGCCCGGGCCCGGAACGGGAGGCGATCCGGTGAAAGCGAAGGCGCGGCGCGGCCCCCGCCGCTACGATTACACGAAGGGCTCCATCCTCCGGGGCATCACACGGCTCTCCGTCCCCGCGTTCGGCGAGCAGTTCACCTACAACATCGAGACCATCGTTGAAGTGTATTGGGTGGGCCAGCTCGGATCGGATCACCTCGCGGCGCTCTCCATCGCCTACATGTTCCTTTTGTTCTCCCGGATGGTGGGATTCGGAATCCGGGTCGCGGGCCAGGCCCTCGTGGCCCAGCAAATCGGAGGAGAGGATGGCGAAAAGGCTTCCCTCATGGCGGGCCAGACCATCGTTTTGTCCCTGGCGGTCTCGGCTACGATCACCGCCCTGGGCCTCTGGTTCACCCCGAACATCATGGGCCTCATGACGTCCGATCCCCACCTCGTCCGGCTCGGGACGGGTTATCTCTATGCGAGCTTCGCGCTTTTCGCCTTCGTCGACGGGAACTTCATGCTGGCGCATCTCGTCCGCGGGGCGGGCGAGCCCGCCTACTCGCTTACGGGCATGACCGTCGCCGGCGTTTCCGCCGTAATCCTCGTTCCAATTTTCGTTTTGGGAATCGGGCCGGTCCCGCGGCTGGAACTGACGGGCGCCGGCCTCGCGATCGCGCTGTCGAGGATGATGGGCGCGGGGACAATTGCGTACTTCTTCCTGGCGAAGCGCTCGCGCCTGGCGGTGCGCTTGCGCCACTTCCGTCCCCGGTGGGAGATTTTCCGGCTCCTGGGCTCGCTCGCCTGGCCGATTTCGGTCCAGAACGTTTTCGAGCGGGGGGGAAACCTTCTTTTGCTGCGCATGCTCTCCCCTTTCGGCTCGTTGGTTTTGGCGGCCTGGGGGGTGGCCGACCGCGTGTCCACCATGGCGCGGATGCCGAGCTTCGGCCTCCAGGGGGCGGTGCGCACCATGGTGGGGCAGAACGTGGGCGCCGCCCTCCCGCATCGGGCCCTCCAGAGCACCTGGGTCGCGGTGGGGTTTGGGGTCGTCCTCATGGGGGGGACCTCCGCCGCCTTCGGGATCTGGGCCAGCCCGGTGGCACGCTTTTTCGGCATGGAAGGAGAGGCGGCCCGGTTGGGAACGCTCTACCTTCGTATTTTCTGCGCGGGGGTAGTGTTCGAGTCGGTGCGCCGGGTCTTGGCGGGGGCATTTCAGGGCGCCTCATTGACGAAGCCCCCCATGGTGGTGGAGGTCGCCGTCCGCTGGGGGGTGCAGCTCCCCGGCGCCTACCTCGCGGCTTTTCCTCTCGGCCTGGGGGCGTTGAGCATCTTGTGGTCGGTGCCGGGGTACAACGCAATCGCCTCCCTGGCTCTCTTCGTCTGGTTCCTGAAGTTGAGGTTTTTCCGGAGCCCGCCCGGGCCGAAGGAGGGGACGGCATGAGCGCCCCGTCGGGGGGACGCCTCCGCTTCGACTACACGAAAGGCTCCATCGGAATGGGAACCGCCCGGATCACCCTTCCCACATTTTTCCAGGAAATCGCCTGGAATCTTGACGGAATCGCCGAGATTTTCTGGCTGGGGCGGTTGGGGACCAGGCATCTTGCCGCCATGGCGCTCGGATTCATGGCCATTGCCTCCCTTCGGGCGATCGCCCTCGGGATACGCATCGCGAGCCAGGCGCTCGTTGCCCAACGGATCGGGGCGGGCGATCCCGAGGGGGCTTCCCTCGTGGGGGCGCAGGCCCTCACCTTCACCTTTTTCTATGCCATCCCCGTTTCGCTCCTGGGCTTCTGGCTCGCGCCCGCCGTCATGGCGTTCCTTGCCCCGGACGCCGAGCTCGCGCGCCTCGGGACGGCCTACCTCAGGGCGGGATTCATCGCCTATCTTTTTATCGAAGGGCTCTTCGCGATGGAGCATCTCTTGCGGGGGGCGGGCGATCCGGGAGTGGCCCTCGCGGGAATGGGCGGGGCGACGGCGGTGACGCTCATCGCCATGCCGATTCTCATCTTCGGGGCGGGGCCCGTTCCCGCGTTCGGAATCGCGGGCGCCTTTCTCGGAAACGGGGTGGGGCGGATCGTGGGGATTTTGATCATATCCGGTTTTCTGCTCGCGGGCCGCTCACGCCTGCGGTTCCGGGCGGCCCATTTTCTCCCCCGGGCGGCGCACCTCGCCCGGCTCGCGCGGCTCGCCTGGCCGGCCTCCCTCCAGAGCATCCTCGAACGGGGGGCCAACCTCACGATCGTGAGGCTGCTTTCCCCCTTCGGACCGCTCTTCCTCGCGGCCTGGGGGATCGGAACGCGGGTCTCCATCATGGGGCGGATGCCGGGCTTCGTCCTGGGGCTGGGGGCGCGTACCCTGGTGGGCCAGAATCTCGGCGCGCGCCGTCCCGGCCGGGCGCGCCGAAGCGTGTGGGTGGCCTTGGGGGCGATGGCCGTCTCCTCCTTGGCGGTCACGGCGTTCCTCCTTCTCCGGGCGGAGGAGGTGGTCCGGTTCTTCGGCATGAGGGGAGAGGCCAACGCGGTGGGTGCGCTCTGCATCCGGATACTTGCGGTGGGCCTTTTTTTCGACGCGGGCCGCCGCCTCCTCGCGGGCGCCTTCGAGGGCGCCTCGGCCATGAAGCCCCCCATGATCGTGGAGGCCGTCACCCGCTGGGGAATCTTGATTCCCGGGGCGTACCTGGCCGCCGTCCCCCTCGGCTTCGCGGCGCCGGGCGTCTGGTGGGTGGTCGCGGGGAGCCAGGTTGTGGGGTTCAACCTTATTTTTATTTGGTATCTGATGGGGATCCGGGAGGAAGGCGCCCCCCTGTTCCGGGGGATGGCGGCTGGAGGCGGAGCCCCGCCGGCCGGTATATGATGGCGTTCCGGAGGCCTCTTTCAGGGGAATGGAAATGGACCAGGAACCCAAGACGGCGGGCGCCGAGAGGGCCTCGACGATCTACGGGCCGGTGGATTCGTGGCGGTTCGGAAGGTCGCTCGGGGTGGACCTCATCCTCGTATCGAGCGTCTGCTCCTTCAATTGCGTTTACTGCCAGCTGGGGAACATCCAGGAGGTCACCGCCGGGCGCCGCCTTTTCGTCCCGACCGAAAGGGTGATGGAGGATTTGCGGGCCTCGGACTGGCGCGGCTCGGACATCGTCACCTTCAGCGGGAGCGGAGAGCCCACCCTGGCCCTGAACCTCGGGGAGATCCTCCGCGAGGTGAAAGCCTTCACCGGGATCACCACCCACGTTCTCACCAACGGAACCCTGCTCGGCGATCCGGACGTGCGGGAGGCCCTCCGCGGCGCCGACCGGGTATCCGTCAAGCTCGACGCCGCCGACGAGGAGACCTTCCGGCGGGTGAACCGCCCCGCGCCGGGGATCACGCTCGAGTCCATCGTGGAGGCCACGGTCCGCTTCCGGGAAGAATACAAGGGCCACCTGGACACCCAGGTGATGTTCCTTCCGGCCAACATGAAGATGGGGGAGGCGCTCTGCGGGCTGCTCCTCCGCATCCGGCCGGACGAGGTGCAGCTGAACACCCCGAAGCGGGCCTATCCCGCCGCGTGGTTCGTCGAGACGCGCGGCCGCTACGATTACTCCGAAGCTCCGGCGAAGCTCTCCAAGCTCCGGGCCGTCACCCGCCCCGAGGCGGAAGATGTCGAGCGCCTCATCCGCGTGCGGACCGGCCTCGCGGTGAGCAGCGTATACGGAGAGGAGTGAACGGCTCCGGCGGCGCGTTCGGCCCGCGTCACTTCCGGCCCGTGTATTTCCCCCAGATCCAATCCGGCAGGAAGATGAGGGCCGCGCCGCCCCCCAGGAGGGCGGCGCCGAGCCAGCGCCATCCGTTCGGCCCGAGGGGCGCGGCCCCGGACCCGTGGAGCGCGGCGAGCAGGGCTATCAGGAGAAAGAACGGCCCGGTGATGAAGCAGTGTCTTCTCCCGCAGCGGGAGGCGTTCACGAGGCATGCGGCGCCCATCCATCCGATGGCGGTTGTCCAGACGATCGTTTTCCAGAACGCCGCCAGGGGGCTCGCGAGGAAAAGGAGGGCCACCGGAAGCCCCCACACCAGCGCCGCGCGCAACGGACGGCCCGCCAAATCTTTTTGTTGATGAATTTCCGCCTTATTCACATTTTTATCCTCCCCGTTTCCAGGCATGCCAGTCTACCGGGGATGAGGGAAAATCTATAAACCCCCTGCGTTTCTCGCCCCTCCCCCGAAAAGGCGGAATCCGCGCCCGCCGCCTTTTTTTCTTGCTGTTCCAAAGGCTTTTTGATAGGTTTCAGGAAGGGACTCCCTTACGGCTTGATGGGATTTTCGCGAATCGGCGGGAGAGGTTCGCCGGTGGTCGTTCTTGAGGCTTTTCCGTTCGCGCCGGAGCGAAAAAAGGACCGGGTATCACGGGCGGAATGACGCGGGTCGCCGGGATCGGAAGACCCGTTATTTTTCGTTTGGAAGAAGTGTCCGGAGGCCGGAACGGTATTTGGGGGAATGTCGCCGCCTCCCGGCCGATCCCCCCGCCGAGGGGGGCCGGGTGAGGCGCGGAATATTTTGGCTTTTGGGGACGCTGGCCCTGGCGGGCGGGATTCTCCTCGCCCTCGCGGGGATTTGCCGTGAGCCGCCGGAAGGGGGGGCGCTGTCGGCCTATTTCTGCGGCCGGCCGGATCCGGGACCTGCGGGAGGAGAAGCGCGGCGCGGAACCGTCTCAAGGCCCTGAAATTCACCGAACGCATATTTGTTCGTACTAGAGAAGAGGAGCATCATGCCGAATCCAGAAAGCCCGATGACGGACGCCATCGTCCAATTCATTCTTGAGACCGATCATGACTCGATCCCCGATGAGGTGAAGGCGATCTCGCGCCGCTGCTTCGTTGACGGAGCGGGCCTCATGGTGGCGGGCTCCACCGAAGAGAGCGGGAAGATCATCCAGGAGTATCTCCGGGAGATCGGCGGCGAGCACGAGGCCTGCGTATTCGGGACGGACCTCATGGTCTCGGCCCACCAGGCCGCCCTCGCCAACGGCATCGCCGGCCATTCGATGGACTACGACGACACCCAGCTCAGCGGCTATCCGGACCGCGTCTACGGCCTGCTGACCCACCCCACCGTGCCGGTGCTCGCCGCCGCCTTGGCCGTGGCCGAGGCGCTGGGCTCGACCGGCCAGGAATTGCTCACGGCGTTTTCCGTCGGCTTTGAGGTCGAGTGCAAGGTGGCCGAGGCCATCCATCCCGACCACTACGTAAAGGGGTTCCACACAACCGGTACCATCGGGGCGGTGGGCGCGGCGGCGGCCTGCGCCAAGCTGATGGATCTGAACGAGGAGCAGCTGCGCATGTGCCTCGGCATCGTTTGCTCCGAGAGCCAGGGGCTGCGGGCGAACTTCGGCACCATGACCAAGCCCTACCACGCGGGCCGCGCCGCCGAGAACGGCGTCGTCGCGGCGCGCCTGGCGGCGGCGGGCTTCACTTCCTGCCCGACGGTGTTCGACGGTCCCTGGGGGTTTTTCGAGATCATGGGCGGGGGCGCCGAGCCGGATTATCTGGTGGGCAAGCTGGGCAGCCCCTGGTCGGCGGTGGAGCCGGGGGTTTCCATCAAGCCCTACCCCTGCGGCTCGCTGGCCCACCCCGCGATGGACGCGATGCGCGAGCTCGTGATCGAAAACGACGTCGATCCCGCGAAGGTGAAGAAGGTGCGCATCGGCACCACCAGCCGGGTCCTCGAACCGTTGCGGTACGCGGATCCGCAGAATGAGCTCGAGGCGAAATTCTCGATGCAGTTCGGCTTCGGCATTCTCCTGCTCGAGCGGAAAGCGGGGGTCAACGAGTACCGCGACGAGGTTGTGCAGCGGCCCGACGTGCGCGAGGCGATGGAGAAGATCGAGCCGTATCAGGACGCCGAGCTGGAAGCCATGGGGTACGACCGCATCCGGGGGAAGGTCTCCATCGAGATGGAGGACGGTACGGTTTACGAAAAAATGGGTGAAGTCTCCCGGGGCACCCCCATGCGGCCGATGGACCGCGACGAGCTGTTCGAGAAGTTCACGGAATGTTGCGGGCTCGTCTATGACGAAGAGCAAATCGTGAGGGCCGAGGCCCTGCTGTACAAAGTGGATACCCTGGAAAGCATATACTCGCTGATCGAAATTCTGGCCGCCAAGATGGTCCCGGAGGGGAAGGAAGCGTAGGCCGGGAAGGGAGGGTCGCGATGGGATTTCACAATTGGGAAGATTTTCCTCGGAAACAAAACATTCGCAAGGGAACGTGGGTACGGGTGGTCAGCACAAAGGGGCTGACCGTTCAGCGCGGGAGAATCGACCCCGGCACGCAGTTCGACGGCGGCACGCACTGCCACTCGGAGGAACAGATCATTCTCATGCTGGAGGGAAAGTTTTTGCTCCGGCTGGAGGACGAAGAGCAGTGGCTCGAGCCCGGCGATCTTTGCGCCATCCCGGCCGGGGCGTTCCACGGGGGCATGGACGTGGGCCCCGAGGGCGCTTCCTATTATGAGGTCCTCGCCCCGGGCAAGATTGACTATTTGACGGGATACGTCGGGCCTCCCGGAAGGGAGTTCCGGGGGCCGGATTCGGGAGA